>ERZ1740065.1612-NODE-1612-length-13653-cov-11.497132_pt1 | contig 13653 bp, 6 predicted proteins | sample MGYA00581738_ERZ1740065 | MGnify/ENA primary metagenome ERZ1740065 (study PRJEB43018, sample SAMN04849749) | marine metagenome | isolation source: floating plastic debris | place: Pacific Ocean | collected 2008-09-01 | study: EMG produced TPA metagenomics... | reverse complement strand
CCCCCTCTTCCTCCCCCTCTTCTCCTTCTTCCTAACTACCCTCCTTCCCTCCTCCCACAACTACTACCCACTACCCTACCTCCCCAACCCCAACCAACTACCCAACTACCCTTCTACCACTACCACTACCAACTACCCAACTACCCTTCTACCACTACCAACTACCCTTCTCACCACAGAAGCTGACACTACTCACAGAATGAAATGAACAAAAATGAACCAAAATAGAGACAAGTATTCCAGGCCTCACGAGAAGTGGATGTGACACTATCAGTGGTAGCAGCCAATATCCATGGTGTAGGGCTACATGCATTGCACTGAGATGGAAACTTAGTTGATTAAGTCGATCCATTTACTGAGGAAAATGTAAAGAGATGCTGGTGCTCATGCAAAAATACTATAACGAAATCCAGTTTTCCTCACTATTGATAAGTCACAGCTTGAGTCCCTACACTGTCTTCCTGCCACAATTGAGCTCAGCTGGCAAAATCAGACTAACAAGACCTCAAGAGCACATTAGGAAACCAAGAAATAATTCTACTTCTCAATTGTGGCAGCTAAAATACTAGCAAGTGTTGGGAAGAAATACAAGACTATTGACAAACCTACATGCGCTTTATGGATAAAATCTTGGCTGTTTTTGGCTTATCAGCACCACTTGCTCAGCAGCATACTTGTCAACCTGTCAGAGTACCAGACCTGTCAACCTGTCAGGCTGAAAATACTGGAGATTCTGTTTTTCTTAACTTTGAGAAGCTATAGCTCAAAACCCCTACCCCGTACAGCTAGAATTCTATCATATTTGAGCTCGGCTCAGCAAGATCTAACTGGTGAGCCACAGCGGAGCATCAGAAAACCATTAATAGCAATTTCGACCCTAAATTCTGGCACCTAAAATATAGGAGTCTCTCAGTGAAATACGGGAGACTTGACGGGTCTGCTCAGCAGTGATTTACTTGTATCTAAACCGCAGTGAGAACACCAAAAAAATAACCGGAATGCATTCTCACCTGACCTTCACCTAGTTCATCAATTGACCTCTAACCACTTATCAATGATCATTGCTGTTGTGGTGACCTATCACAATGTCTATTACTAATAGCTAGTGCAGGAGAAACATGTAAACAAATGATAACGGTCAGGAAAGCCACAAAAATGTTTTTGGGTTTTGAGCAATGTGACTCCGGCAGTGCCTGTCCGCCATACGGCCCTGGCTGTACCGATGTGAGAATGGTGTTAATTATATTTCATATGGGAAAATGAATAGGCAGTGCTTGTAGAACTTTACATAAAAATAACCAGTGAGATATGTAAGCTGCGCATTGGAGAACATGAATAAAATGACATGAACATGAAAAGGTGTACTAGTAGTCGGTCGGTGTACCGCAGTGGTTAGAAGTACGATACCATGAATGTTAGTCTGAATAAACATAAAGCTGTTCCTGTTATAGATAAAATTATAATGGTTTTCAGTTGATCTGGGCAGTGTCCCGGGGAATACTGTAATATGGGACAGAAACATAGAACAGAGACGTGGGACAGAGGAAGAGAGTTCAGGAGATACTTATATAGAGGAGGGTAAGTGGAGAGGGGTAGACAGAGGAGGGTAAGTGGAGAGGGGTAGACAGAGGAGGGTGTTCTGTAAGAGAGGGGAGAATGTGTGATACTGAGTTTAACCAGCGGCTCAGAAGTATTTCAGGAGGAAATTAAAGATTTGGTGCTGGCTTTACTGTTAAGACATTGAAACCTGACTGCTTTTATTAGCCTTCCTACTCCCCCAACTACTATTACTACTACTTACTATTACTGAACTGGTATGCCATGTAATTTTTCGATTTTCAAGGATGAAGTTCACTGGGTCAAGATAATCTCTACTAGTTACGATCTTAAACCATGTACAAAAGATAGAGCATTTTGCATTATTGAAGTAAAGAAAATGAAGGAATGAATAAAGAATGAATAAAGTAATGCGTGTCTAGAATGGAATAGCTAGGGGAAGAAAACTCCTGCATTTACACATCAAGAGCAGTGCTCCTTGAAATTACGTAGTTTGTGGTTGTCCCATGCTCTCAATTGCAGAGTTGTCCAGTCCTCGTTTCTGATGAGTCCTGCTGACATTTTTCTAGGCTAGTCAAGTTTCCGTTTCATCCATGTAGACTGGTTTACCATGATTAAGAAGTCTCTCGTATGCCGGGGGAAGTTCTAATTCAGATGACACGGGAGGTGCTGATACTCCTGAAACTATAAATGACAGATTCACATAAAAGAATGACACTAGATAAAAAACATGATGCAGCAATAGGTGTGTATGTTGTGTACATTAGATGCTGTTGGCCCCTTTGTTGAACCTAGAGTATAGTATTGCTTACAGTAGTGTTACACTGTTGTAAAAAATGGACTGGAAAAAGATATAGTGTAAAGTGAAATTTTCATGCGAATTGAGCTTTTTTGGTCAACTTTTGAGTAGTGAACTTGCAAATAATATCATATTTTCAATAATTTTTCACCACTGAAAATTGGCCGTCTTCAAGCGTTTGCTAGCGATGGAAATAAAGAATTGACGGTCTTTCTAATTGACTAAAAGGTATTTCCGCTACGAAACCACTTTTGTGGTGTGAAAGAATGTTCGGCTGAACGTCTTCTGCTCCTGGTTAATTCATTGGGCTGAATTTAATCGCGTTAGGGTGAATTTAGTTTAGGAGTTACCCTCTCTTTTGAATAAAACTAGAACATAGGTCTTGATGTCTTTTGGCTACTGCGCATATGACTCAGACTAAGGACACAGTAATGAATGGTATAAAAACGAGTCTAAGTAAATGCAGACTCAAGAATGAAACTCAAAGACAAATAGGTCGTCTCCTTGACAACATATCTTGCAATGACAGGGATACATGTCTGAAAGACATATGAATCCTGATATAGAATTTATGTCCTTAGAGAAAATTTCAATTTTCTTTCCTAACCACTTCAGTTTCAAGCGTTCACTCCTTCAACACATCTATACAGATGGTACTTACCTGGTGGGTACGTCACCATAGACACTTTGTCCGTGTTGCGCGAGTTACTCTTACAGCAGCAGAAGTGTATTCCCAGTGGCATCAATATAAGGCAGAGCAGGCTGACGACGCCCACTATGATCATGACTGTGGACTGATAAGAAGATTCTGAACCAACGTCCTCCGAATTAGTGTGGTGTGCTGTAGGAGAGGAAGTTGGTAAATGAGATGAGAGATGCTAGAGTTCTTTCATATTTGAGTTCCACTCAACAAGCTCTAACTGATAAGCCACCGATGAACATTGGAAAACTGAAAAATAGCAATTTTGGCAGCTACAACACTAGAGTAGGATACAGGAGACTTGACAGGTATGTTGACCAATCGCTAGGTGACAATCGGTTGTAATTTACTCACTGGTCGTCTCCGTGCCGTGTGTAAAGGATCCTCTGATGTTTGCCTGAAAGTAGAAGTCTCCTGATGAAGGGTCGCCTTCCAGGTGAAAGGTAAGGTAGTGACCAGCGAAGTATTGAGCGCATTGAGGAAATGATTGTCCATTTTTATAACTTAGCTGAAAAAGAATGGAGATATATTGTGATAATAGCTTTCACACTTACATTTGAGCGATACAGAACTGGGGAGTACTGGTGGTGAGAGGAACAGCGATATGGCTGAAATAGGGAGAGGTAAGCAGACGAGATGCAAGTCTGCTATTGACACAGTCTATCTGCTCAACTAATGAGCTCACTGATATACCTGCACCTCATAACCTCTTATTATGGTACAAGAAATCTCAAATCCCTACTAGAAGAGCTCCAGGCCTCCTGCAGGGTATTGTCATAAACTCCCCAGGCTGAATGATTTCCACTTCACCTCTACTCGTACCCATTCACAGGGCGCCTGTACCTGCTCACAGGGACGTGTTGCCTCATGGGTGAACACAACCTTGGGTTATACTCCCACTTAGCCAAGCAGAATGCTGACCTGACCTGTTTGAGTGAACTGGTCTAGCAATACTAGACTGCTAAAGCAGTGAAGTGATGTTGAGAATCGGTTTACAGATGTTTCGGAAATGGTGGTTGACTCAGTGTCAAGCTAGCAGGTGACCATCATGAAGCAGGGACGCCTGGAGCCGGTAGAAACCATGTCTCAAAGCGAGAAGTGAAGCCATGATACAGACCATAATTCCTTCAGCAAAGTCTAGCTGGATCATCCGGGCTACTCACCAGTTCAGGATAGCTACTGTTGGGCCCACCGTGGAGAGTACAGCCCATTAGATCTGATCCAACCATTGGTGAAGTCCACCTTGAAGCCGATAGATGATCTGAACGTGATAGAGCAGGAAGGGAGATGGTTGTTGATGTATTTCTTGGCTGCCAAAGTCACCGTGCAAAACCAAGGCTCCAGGTCTACTACTCCTCTCGAACAGTGCCTAGTGGAATCCATGTGGTATATCCGACCTATAAACATTACAAAATGCGCTCATATTGTAGCGAATTTTCCTCATTGCGATCAACTAGCACTAATAGTAGCAGCGGCGGAGGCAGCAACAGTAGTAGTACAGTAACAGTAATCAGTTACTAACAGTAATAGTAATAGTAATAGTAATAGTACTAGTACTATCAGTAGTAGCAGCAGTAGTACTACTAGTAATAGTACTTGTAATAGTACTAGTAGTAGCAGTAATAGTACTAGTACTAGTACTATCAGTAGTAGCAGCAGTAGTACTACTAGTAATAGTACTTGTAATAGTACTAGTAGTAGCAGTAATAGTACTAGTACTAGTACTATCAGTAGTAGCAGCAGTAGTACTACTAGTAGTCTATACACTGATTTCTGGTTGAAGGAAATAAATTAAGGGTGTTAACTAGGCAGACAATAGAGGTATGAATCTCGTACTATAATAAATCGCTCTGTCGTATTCTACCCATAGTGTTTATGTCAATCTTAGTTTTTAAGGTTAATCAGCAGTAAATGATAATAACCAGTATCTGACGTCTGCATCAGTCTGTGGAGTGGAGTAGTCAGGCTACTCTACGGTGAAACACAACTCAGACACAGACTTGCTAGGAAGCAATAGCGTACATACCACAGATACTACTATGGACGAGGTAGAGGATTAGAAGAGCTGAGACTGTGTTCATCAGGGCAGACATGACTTCACTCTAGGAGATGGTAGCTGCTGAAGTGTTACTGAAGTGAACTGCTAGAGTTCTAGACTGATACTAACTTATTGGAGCCAATAACTCACATATGATGTTTACAGACTAAGCTAGCGATAGCACAGGGTAGCTATGATGCAGCTGGCAGCCAAGCTGTGGCACATGTACTTTAGCTGGGACACTACAGCTGCGACTGTGGACAATATGTAACTTAGTAGTTGAGTACTAAAGTACTAAGTTACAATATGGAACCACCGAAGGAACACCTCTTTGAGTTCACTGTCAATCCAAGGTCACCAATTCGCTGAAAGAAGGCATCAAGCCTCTGATCATGTTCAGCTTTGTCTCGACCTGAGACAACAATATTATCCGGGTAATTCTGGCAACCTTCTAAACCTGCCAAATTATTGGAGCAAATGACACACCCTCGCACACGCTGCATATATATTATAGTATAGCATGACGGTCACATAGAAAGCTTGCGATAGCACAGAGTAGCTGATGCAGCTGGTAGCCAAGCTGTGGCACGTGTACTTTAGCTGTGGACAACATGTAGCTTAGTACTTTTGTACTAAGAGCCTTCTAGTCTCCCTTAGTTGTACTTGTTATGGAGCGGCCAGCCAATCGTTGAACCAGTACTCAGTCATGTGATATTGATGCGTACAAGACACGTAATTAGTCATGTGGTATGGAGCTTGAGTTATGATCAGTCACGCATCACTGTTACAGTTGAATAACAAATGATGAATCACTCACTCCACTTATTGCCTCTTTCGTCACTGGCTATAATTGACACTGATTGTTTTCCGTTGGTGTCAGACTATAGAATATAATTCACAGGGTTATTCACTTCTCACCAGGCAGAGGCTACTATCAGGTGCTAGCAGTGGACAGGGCGGTACACAGAACGATAACTGTAAACAGCCTGTAGCACAAATCACAGTATCTCAATGTGAGTGCTGAGTGTTGCGATGTGAGAGTCACTAGCCGCTCGAGTGTTTGGGCTGTTCCCTGTGCTGTAACTTCTGAGCGGTCCTCCAGAATAGCTGGAAACCAGTCTGTTTATTGCAAAGCCACACAAACCGCAGTCCTCATCACTACCAATTGGATATACAGTCAACGGACATCAATCTGCCTTTAGAACAGCTATAAGTCACTGACTTGTATGAGTTGAAACAGTTTCTGGATATGCCGCTGATGTTTGCTTGAAAACGTAGCTGCTTGATGCTGCTCTTTCCGTGTGAAAGGTAGGGTACTGACCATAGAAGCATTGATCGCTTTGAGCACTGCCACGAGTGGCTGGGGTTGCAGGGGTTGCAGGGATTGCAGAATAATCTTTGTTGTCAGCCGGCTCTTGTACGCCTAGCGCAGACTAGTTTAGGTGGCATGGACAGCCAATCAGTGTCTACTCGTAAATTCAGGCATGTCAAAGTTGTAGATGCTTAACGAGTTGTGAATAGCGGATTCCACTAGTTTGAGTACTTGCAGCAGTAGATTTTGTCCAGGTTTTCTGCGATTCTCAGCTTCTTTGCGAGTGTCTAGCCTACCCTTTAGATTAGAGGCTATGGCAGTCGTTGAACCGGATTGGAAGCATCTATGAATAAGGCTTGATCTGTCATTTAATTCCAAAATTAAGGCATCCTGATTCGAAACCAAATGTTATATCGAGGCCTGCCTGCGAGTCGTCTGCATGACTCCTGTTTTCACTGTAAAACTGGAATCATTACGGTAGAAATATTTGACGTTTTCCTTCATATGAGCATAATAGCAAGAAAAAATGTTGGTGTTTGTGGATGGAATCCATTCCAAAAATAGAGTAGAAATACTTCCCCAACGAAAGGAATCAGCATCTAGGAAGTCACTAACATGCCTACGATCATCGGGGAGTTTCCTATTAACTGTGAGATGACAACTCAGAAAAGTTGTCATGATGTGACAACTCTGATCAAAACTTAGTTGTATTTATCATTGGCAATTTCATTCAAATCGCTATATTCGCCAAATATTTTTCCAAACTAAATTTTCCACTTTTGCAGTAGCAATGCCTCCAATAGTCTCACCAAAACCAGCAGTGCTCAAATATGGCTGAGCTGCAAGTTTTTCAGGACCGAGTAGCTGCATCTACTCTAATTTCTGGTACTGTATTATAGTCGAGTCATTTCATTCCAGAAATCTAGTATATTAGCTGCAGCAGGTACTCAGGAAGCCAGACAGTGTCCCTGCACCATTATGAGAAGAACAATAAGAAGGCGAGGCCAACAGTCAAACACACATCAGACTTGGTATAGAGGGCATAGCGTACATACATACATTTTAGGAGAGAGGTTTTGTGATGGGGGCTTTTGAAGAGGGGTGTGTGGAGAGGGGTGTGTGGAGAGGGGTATGTGGAGAGGGGTATGTGGAGAGAGGTATGTGGTGAGGGTTATGTGGAGGATGTTCTGTAAGACTAGAGAGAAAGTGTTACACGGATTTTAACCTGTGGCTTCTACATGTTTCAAGGGAAAACTCAAGTATTCCATCTTCTCAGCTCAAGTGATGGTACTAGGCTTACTGCTAAAATACTGAAAGCCAGCTGTTTAGATCAGCCTTCCTACTCCCTCAACTACTATTACTACTATCGAATGCCTTCAGAATTAAGACTCAGGTCTGAGCAGGTGAGGTCAGGCGCGTAGAAAATAGGACATTCCTCAACTGTACCTAAAGCATCTTATAACACATAGGTTATGTCATAGGACACTGCGTCTAAACCTCGAGGAAATCGAACGCATCCGGGTTTCCTCAAGATTAGGACACGTGTCTTAATCTTGAGGAAACCCGATACTTACTAGTACTTTCACGTACTGGATGACCAGGTATGCGATGGAATTCCTGTTTTTCAAGGATGAAGTTCACTGTATTGTTTCGAGATGCTCTCCGCTGGTTAAGATCTCAAACCGCGCGCAAAAGACGGATAATTTTACATCATTGATGTAAAAAAAGAGGAATGAATGAAGAAACGCAGGGACCTCAACTATTTGGATTTAATCCTTACTGTAAGGATTTTCTTTGGTTCACTTGAATTTTTGCGTTTCAGTTCTGATTTTTGATGTTATAACTCACATCCCTCACTCAGATCATAAGTAAGCAATGTGTCTCCAACTATCACTCTAATGAACTAAAAACTAGTTTTTGATGCTGGAAATGTGAAAAATATGGCGATTCTGAGGTATTTATGACGTCATAATACTGCCCAATATCAAAATTCTTCCTTGATGAGCCCCTGAAACCTGCTGTAAGGATTTTTCCTGGATCCAGGTTGAGATCCCTGGAAATGAGTGTCTAGAAGAGAGGAGTTAGGGGAAGACAACTCCACTGCATCGAGAACGGTGCCCCTTAAAATGAACTAGTTTGTGTTTGTCTGAATTTCTCAATTGCAGAGTTGTCCAGTTCTCGTTTCTCATGTGTCCAGTTGACTTCGGTTCTAGGCTAGTCCAGTTTTTGTGTCATCCATGTAGACTGGTTTTTCTTGACTGAAGACTGTCTCATATGCCGGAGGAGGTGCTGATGCAGTTGACATAGGAGATGCTGATACAGTTGACATAGGAGGTGCTGGTGCCCCTGAAACTATAAACGACAGGTTCACGTAAAAGAATGACACTACATCAACAATATGATGCAGTAATAGGTGTGTATATTTTGTAACATTAGAACCTATATAATCCCTTTTGCTGAACCCAGAGTAGAATTTTGCTAGTTGCAGTGCTATACTGCTGTAAAAGAGTGAATGAAGGAAGATATACTGTAAAATGGAATTATCATAGAGTTAAGCTTTTTTTGGTCAAATTCTGAGTAGTTCATTTGCAAATAATATTGCCTGCATCTATTTTCCTCAGTTTTTCATACCTGAAAATTAGCCGCCGCGAAGGCTTAGCTGACGACTGTTTGCAGGGACTGAGATAAAGCATAGGCTGGTTTTCTAATCTACTACAGCGCATTTCTTGTAGAAAATCACTTTTCAAGTCACTGCACCCGAATTAGTAATTGGCTGGTAGTGTGAACGAATGCCTAGGTTGAACCTTTTCCTGCTCCTGGTTCATTGATTCGGCTAAATAAAGCTGCACTAGAGTGAATTTAACTTTAGGAGTTGCCTTCTCTTTTGCATAAAACTAAAACTAAGGTCTTGCTATCTTTTGGTTACCTGCGTGTACGACTCAGACTAAGGACACAGTAATGAATCGTATCAAAATGGGTCAATGCAGACTGAAGAATGAAACTCATGGATGAATAGGTCGCCTCCTTGACCACATCTCTTGTAATGGTAAGGATACATGTCTGAAATGTATGAATTCTGATGAACAATTTATATTCTTAGAGAAAATTTCAATTTCATTTTCTAACCACTTTACTTTCACTCGTTCGAGGAATGAATGAGTGAAAGTTCATTCCTTGTACACATCTTTACATATGATACGCACCTTGTCCATACGTCACTATTGGTACTTGGTTTGTGCTGCGTGACCGATTCTTACAGAAACAGCAGTATATTCCCACTGGCACAAATATGCAACAGAGCAGGCTGATGATGGAGCTGACCACAATGGCAGCGATAACGGCTGCGATAGAGCTTTGAGAGGCATATGCTGTGAAGGTCTCCTGAGTAGTGTACTGTGCTGTAGGAGAGGAAATTAAGTAAACGAGATGAGCTGCCATGCGATTGATCAATATATGAGTTCAGAGGTCAACATTTCTCACAATCCAGTTGACTAACATACCTGTCAACCCTGCAGCCCGAAATACTTGAAACAATTTTTCTAAACTTTGAAGAATTATAGCTCCAAGCCACCACCCTCGGAGGCTGGGAGTCTTTCATATTTGAGTTCCACTCAACAAGCTCTAACTGATAACTGATGAACATTGGAAAACCGAAAATAGCAATTTTGGCAGCTACAATACTGGAGTAGGGTACAGGAGACTTGACAGGTATGTTGACCAATCACGAGGCAGAGTTATAATTGTTCATAATTGAGTTCCATTCAGCAAGCTCTAACTGATAAGCCAGAGATAGACATTAGGAAATCAAAACTGACAATTTCGGTAGCTAGAATACAGGAGGAAGATACAGGAGACTTGACAGGTATGTTGACCAATTGCTAGTTTGTAATTGCTTGTAATTTACTCACTGGTAGTCTCTATGCCGTGTGTAGAGGCTCCTCTGATGTCTGCCTTAAAGTAGTAGTCTCCTGATGAGGAGGCTCCTTCTAGGTGAAAGGTAAGGTACTGACCAGCGAAGTATTGAGTGTATCGAGGAAATGATCGTCCAAATTTATAACTTAGCTGAAAAAAAATAGAGATGTTTGGTGATAATAGCTCACATACTCTGCTTCGAGCGCTACAGGCCTGAGCGTTGTATACAAGTTGTATACATATCCATCTTTCCATCTATCGTCTCAGAACATCTATCCAATCGATCAACTGACTGATGCACCCTTACGGTCTCAGAACATCTTCTTTCAAGCGAACTACAATCCCTACCACAGGTACAAGAGCTCCAGGGCTCCTGTGGGCTCCAAGCAGGGTATTGCCATAAACTCCTCAGGTTGACTGGTTTCCACTTCACCAATACCCATCCACAGAGCGCCTGTACCCATTCACAGGAACGCCTGTACCCATTCACAGGGCGCCTGTGCCCCTTCACCGAGACGCCTATGCCCCGCTCACAGGGCGCCTGTACCCGCTCACAGGGCGCCTGTACCCACTCACTGAGACGCCTGTACCAATTTACAGGAATGCCTGTATCCCTTCACATGGGCACCTGTACCAACTTACAGGGATGCGTTGTCGAATGGGTGGACACAAGCTTGGATTCTACTTTCACATAGCCAAGCAAAAAGATGACTTGACCTGTTAGAGTGAATTGATCTAGCAATACTGGACTGGTAAGGCAGCACAGTGATGAGCACTCAGCAAGTACAGGCTGAAACGGCAGGACTTTTATGGCAGCGAGTTGAGGTTGTTGACGAATGAAAACTTCTCGATGTGCTGAGAATCGGTTCAGGGGTGTTTCAGAAATGGTGGTTGGGTCAGTGTTCGACTAGCAGGTGACTATCACAGGGCCACCTGGAGTCTGGCGCCACCATCACAGGGTTACCTGGAGTCTGGTGGGAACCATGCTCCAAGTCGAAGCGTGAAGCCATGGTCCAGACCATAGTTTCCCCAGCAAGGTCTAGCTGGATCATCCAGGCTACTCACCAGTTCAGGATAGCTACTGTCGGGCCCACCGTGGAGAGTTAGGTACAGTCCATTAGATCTGATCCAACCATTGTTGAACTCCACCTCGAAGCCGACAGACGATCTGAATGTGATAGAGCAGGTGAGAAGATAGTTGTCACTATTGAAGTTCTTCTTGGCTGCCAAAGTCACCGTAGGATACCCAGGATCCTCCAGGTCTACTACTCCTCTCGAACAGTGCCTAGTAGAATCCATGTAGTATGTCGGATCTATAAACAATACAAAATGCGTTCATATAGCAGTAAGCATTTCTCCTCATGAAACACTAGCAGTCTATACACAGATTATTTATGGCGCAGGATGACTCTGTCTTAAGGAAAGAAGGTGTTAACTTTGCGCACAAGGAAGGTGCTAAATTTCATTTTATATAAATATCATTTTGTACGCGCTGTTGTATTCTGCCCCTGACATATATGTCGATCTTAGTTTTTAAGGTTAATCAGCAGTAAATGATAATAACCAGTATCTGACGTCTGCATCAGTCTGTGGAGTGGAGTAGTCAGGCTACTCTACGGTGAAACACAACTCAGACACAGAATTGCTAGGAAGCTATAGCGTACATACCGCAGATACTACTATGGACGAGGCAGAGCATTAGAAGAGATGAGACTGTGTTCATCACTGCGGACATGACTTCACTCTAGGAGATGGTAACTGCTAGTGTGAGCAGTATGTAGCTGAGTACTTTAGTACTAAGAGCCTTTTATTATTGTTTAGTTGCACTTGTTATGGAGCGGTCAGCCAATCATTGAACCAGTACTCAGTCATGTGACATTGATGTGTACAGGACACACAATCGGTCATGTGCGATAGAGCTTGAGTCACAATCAGTCACGCATCACTGTTGAAGTTGCAAAAGGCTGAGTCACTCTATTCGTTTCCTCTTTTGTCACTGGCTGTCATCCTATTGTTCGTTGGGCATTTTCTGCTCTCCTATCTGCCTTTGCCCAGTTTCATAAACAGAGGTGTTAAGCTTAACTTAAAGCAATCCTAAGCGAGTGGAAAGCATGATAAGCAGGGGTGGATCTAGATTTGGTTATCAGGAGGCACCTCCTCTAGATCCGCCCCTGATAAGCGCGGTCTAAAGCATAGCACCAGTGTATGAAACCAGCGAGCATGCTGATAGGAGAGTAAACAAGTTTGTTGTTCATCTCAGGGTAGGGAAGATAATTCACAGATTTATTCACTTCTCACCAGCCAGTTTTCGATGCAGTGCAAATGTCACATAACAATGGCCACTATCAAGTGCCTGCAATGGACAGGATGGTACACAAAGCAATATCTGTAAACAGCCTGTAGTGCAAGTTGTATTCCTATGGGACAACAGCGTATCAGTGTATAGCTGTGCTGGGTGTTGTCACTGGCGCTGGAGAGCTTGTGCCGTCTCCTCTGTGCTGCAGTGTCTTTATTACGCTGCCATTGGCTAATGACTACGTCATATATTTACCCACTAGGTTACTTGTAAAAGGGCAAGGCCTTCTTTTCCCCTCTGGCCACAAGTTCATGCCACGCGTAAAAGCTGCCATTTGATCACCATTCTCAAGCAAGCCGATGTTACGTGTAGAATTTGGTAGCTATTTGTTTTCTTATCCTGAGAATTCTTCAAAACTTCCTTCTGACCTCCAGGGCAGGGAGATAGATAATTATGGAGAATCCATGTACTCACAAGGACTATTCCACCACAAGTCCAGTTTCTCATAACTCTGCCATAAGGACAGGAGAGATTTTTCATACGTCAGACGGAGACTAGTCATGTATTTACTGAGCTCTACTGTATGGCATCTGTGTAATTTATGTCAATTTTAGTCATTACTGTGAATTGGCAATGATGTCTACCAATAATTTGATATCTACCAGTCTGTGGACTAGACGCACCAGAGAAGCCACACTAAACAGCCTATGGGTGCCACGGTAGTCATTTGGGTAAGGGTATGGAGATATGAGTGATTAGAAATGACAGATCCGCACACCAGCAGTATAATAAGAATATTGGAGGGAACTTTAGGCAATAGTGAAGCAGTACACAATCAATCCAGCCATGTCACACTGTCTGTAACTGATGGATGAAACTACGGCTAGTGTGGCCCAGCCAGTACATGGCGAACTTCATGAGGATGTGGAGGATGTGGAAATGATGTAAGATGTTCTCTGCTTTTGCTCAAGTTTATTTTGAGCCTTCTATGCAGCTAAAACAAGTGACGAAGAACAACCGCGCTTCCAAGAGATTTCAC
>ERZ1740065.1611-NODE-1611-length-13653-cov-11.939918_pt1 | contig 13653 bp, 15 predicted proteins | sample MGYA00581738_ERZ1740065 | MGnify/ENA primary metagenome ERZ1740065 (study PRJEB43018, sample SAMN04849749) | marine metagenome | isolation source: floating plastic debris | place: Pacific Ocean | collected 2008-09-01 | study: EMG produced TPA metagenomics... | reverse complement strand
TGTCACGGGTGTTTTTTCAACTATCTAGGGTTTGTTTAAAATCTTCACCATATTTATTCTATTTTAAAAATCTTTCTTACAACCCCCCCCCCCACCATAGGATACCCCCTACCATAGGACAGAACTGCAGCTATCTCTCTAGCCGAATGACATGTTTGACAGCATGACACCACAGTTGCTGCCGTGCTCAACGCTCTTGGAGTTTTTGACAAGAAAGCACCGCAGTACACGGCAACAGTTATCATCGAACTGCACAAAACGACTGCTGGCCACGAGGTCAAGGTCTTCTACAAAAATGTCACCAAATCTAATGATACCCATCAGCTGCAGCTGCCAGGTATAACTACTAGTATCCACCCAGTACTAGTGTCGTTGTGTGTGTCGTTACGTTCACTCCACTGTACTACCATGTGCCTGTTGACAGGCTGTCAATCGCCTTGCTCCCTCCAAAGCTTTACCAAGTTGGTAGACCAGTACAAGATATCCGATTGGGATCTCGCGTGTGGTAACATAGAGACAACGACTCCTACTAAGCATACGGTGAAAGGATTGACTGAAGGTGAGTGGCATATTAGTTCTGCAGTCGGCCGGATTGCTAATTATCTGATATCTCTATGGTCTGTATTTCTCAAACATAGCTTTAGTACAGTGCTTTACTACTAATGCAGGAGGTGAGCGGTTCCATCGACATCATATAGGTGAAATACTTGTTTTTCATTTTCATACTATCTTCCCTCACCAATAAGCTGAGCAGCGAGGTAAGCAGGGTTCATACTAATAAGATGGTCCTGAGAAGACAACTCCAAATGTATCAAATCACCCATCTAACTAATCATCTTACTATTCTGCAATCATACTGGCAGCCATGTGACGCGAGTAAGGTGTATGTCACACGGAAATATTTTTGCTCCGCACTCCCAGCTCACGCAAATGTCTGGAAAGTGAAGAGGGAATTTTCAGTTTTTTGCATTACTATTCCTTCGGGAAGACGTGCGGCCTATTATGAGGTGTGCCTTCAAAGTCAAGGTTCCAGATGCGTGTCCAGAAAACAAGGAATAAAGTATTTTTGCAGCAAGGAGTCTTCAATTCGAGGTTTTCTATAACACGCTGTTCAGAGCAAAATCATTGGTTTAGTCACTCGCGATCTGAACGAAATGTGTTGAATAATTCATTTCATACGTTCAATGCGCTTCAATCCTCTGCTAAACTCCGGTAAATTCACTCAACGTTCAAATGATCGGCTGAGGGCAAAATTGATCATAGAAGTTGAAACTAATCTTCATCTGCAACAATCGATACCTTCTCCTTATTGACCGGTGAGATTCTGTAAAGGTTGAAATTTTTAACATTTCTATTGAAAGAAGTTTCAAAGTTCCTGTCCATTATATGTTGAGCAGCATAGAAAATCCGATGGAATAGCTAGAAATTCTGTTCATGAGAAGACAACTCTAAATGTGCATCTTCAACACAGGGTGATAACCAGTGCGTCTTATTTATGAAGACTCTGTTACTTATTTCTGTTGCTCATTTCGTCTTCTAGACGCGTGTCTCAGTCTAGAGGCAATATGGTAATTGTGCCATTTTTGCAACAGCCTGACCAAGCCTTGTATCGACTATACTTGATACTGAGTCTATCCTCAGCTGCCCAGTGATTTGTGAACATCAGACTGCCTGATACTTACAGCTATTTCACACTATGTGTTGTAGCAGTATCTGTCACATCATTTCTATTCCTAACTTGTTGGTGTGACAACAAGTACAGCTGAGACTGTGTACTCTAGTGTTAGTAGTTTTAAGAGAAGACAACTCCATTTGCTGGGCTAGATTCCCTCAGGTTAGATGGTGCTTTTTCCAACATAATCACACGCGCCAGAAATACAGGTGTGCCCTGTGCATGTGGTCTTAAGACGTTTCTCTCTACCTTAGTCGGTGCTGTTTCTAGACAAAGAGAGTTGTCTGCCCTCTGCAATGTGTTTGCTAGCATTCACTAATACTAGTTTTCCTGTTACAGAGGAGATAATAGTGATAACTATCTGCGGCAGCATTGTGGTGGTGCTGGCTCTCACTGCAGTTATCTGTTACGCCAGACGTAAGAAGATCTCACACAGTTACGTCCCTATCCAGACCTAACTACTCCCGGTCTCCACAGCGACGTCCATTCTATCCCTCCTTCCCGTCTGTGGGTGTATGATTGTTTCCACTCAATCGCTGTATCTGGCAAAAATACCTGCTGAGTGCCAAAATCGTAGTCATTTTTTACTGTGGACACAACCACATACCAATAAGAATAATAACAATAATAAGAATAATAACAATAATATTTACACTGATCAAATAAAGCTGAAGTAAAAAATTCTCAAGAACATGTGGTGAATGTGGATATGAGTACAAGTTCTTAGTAGTTGTGAATAAGGGTGTGATAGCATTAAATAATAAACAGTACAGATGTGTTGATGTGGCTACAGTTTGGTATCAAGTAATATATTTACAAAGCACAGAACTACAATCACATACATTCACGCACGGCTCATATACAACGTTCAAGGTTTTTTTAAAAAATATATATCAGGACACTATGTTCTGGAACCAAATGTAGCGGCATCCGGATGCTCCTCCATGTTCTGCTGGTCTACCACTGATACTGAAATGTGAGTCATTCATTGATTACCACAGCACAAGAGCACAGATATACAAAACAAATAGGATGGGATGGTCATTGATAACTTACTGTTTTGCATATTTGAAGCTGCGAATCTGTTCATCAAGATGCCAACTCCCTCGATTACAGCCAATAGAACGCCGCCAACTAAAGCCGAGCCTGTCATTGCCATGGCTCCATCTAAACAACAATAATGGTACTGCAGCAATATCTTGAGAGTACACTAAATACCTGATACAATATCTTATCACATACTTCTCACGGATAGGATGGCTCCGGTAGCCGCTCCGCTAGCTATACTGTTCCACGGGTCTTCCTTCTTACGGATATAAATTAATGAGCAGTCCATGGAGGAGAAGCAACCGCCCCATATCGCAAAGTTACCACCAGTCACTGGAGCTCTTTCTTTGATGCTGGTGAGACTACCAATGAACCTTCGGCGTAATCCCTGGCAAAAATAAAGCAGGGTGGACATAAGCAGAGGGCAGCTCCATCCACAATACCTCAGCGGCAGGTTTACTTACAACTGGGGCTGATCTGAATCCCTTAATAGCGTGAAACACAGAGCCACCAATGGCACCCATTGCGAAGGCTCCGCCAAGATCCTCTGTGATCCTCCACGGACTGAAAGGCATTCAAAGTGATAAATAAATCCTAATACGGAGCTAGCCAACTGGGCAGCATTAACCTGGCCTGATACTACTATGAGGCCCAGAATCTCTCAGTATCACATCTAGAACACAATCACATGGATGAGAGAGGGAGGGAGGGAGGGAGGGGGAGGGAGAGAGAACTAAACCTCAGCCACTCGTACTACGACGATATACCATTGGTTCAGAGCAGTCTAGCTACAGTGACTATTACATCATACTAGCGCGTTCAACAACTGATCCAACCTAACCTAATACCCAATACAATTACGTTCTTTCAAATAAATCTCCAAAAAGCAATTAAACAGCTTCACTCGCTGTTCATATAGGATAATCAGTAGAAGGTAACTGCCATTATATGCCTACAGAAATACATGAGTGTCCTTACCATGGCTCACGTTGGTACTCCATTTTCGCCGGAACTGGGCTGATAGAGCTGTATCCCAATAATTATAGATGGAATTTTTAGCATTCCGTCGACGAATTAATCCACGACTCAAATCCTCTCCTGATGATGGCAGACATAATTATTGTTTACGATTAAAAACCGTAAAAATGTTGTATTTCATATCTTTCATTCTCTTCAAATCCCATTTAATCGAATTTACGATATAGAGATCAAAGTATTTGGCTCATAGCAACCTTTACTTCCGCTCGTTCTGAGAGCGCGGTCGTATGATAGAAAAAGAAATGCACTAGTTAGTGAGTCCCGAGTCCCAGTATTGAGAGACTTTTCAGCTGTGATACAACGTTGAAATACACTCCTGATGATTTGCTGAAAGTTTTCGTCTCAAACTAAATGCATGTGTGGGTGTATCATTTGAAAAATGGAACTCTAAAAAGGGATATCTCTCATTGCGAAATACTCCTCAACTAAGGAAGCAGGTATTTTTACTCTATGAGCTACAAAACGATGGATGGCAGAGACTATACAGACGATCGAATAGGTTATATGATGCCAGATTTCTCCATGGAAAGGCCAGGTAACCCTGCTGAACGGGGAAAGAGGAAGTTGGACGAAAGTCTGGCTAATAAAAAGATACCTACCACAGTCGAAGAGTTCATGGAACTTGATGGCTTGGTGAGTGCTCCCTCCTATTACAGCCATTTGATGATAGATATTATCCTAAGAGTGCGACCACATACTCGTTAAAACTGATCTGTATTTGTTTTCTGGTTTTTCTGGAAACATATCAATCGAGCTCCTACTGTGGAGGCTGGGATGATGAATGTTATTTTGCACGGTTTGAAATTTTTCATTCCTATTGTAACGCGGATGCCGATCTTATTTCTCATCTAGGAAGATTGGCCAGAGCATATTACCTCCGAGTACCCAATAGAGTACGATGACAAGTCTCTATTTGGAGATGCCAATGACATTGAAGAATACTTGAGAAGGGCTGCTCGTATCCTTTTTAGCTCCACAGAATAATTCCAAAGACCTTCACCTCCTGTGATGGAGGTGAAGGTCTGCTGTTGATAGTAGTTGTTGCAGTGACAGGTTGGCATGCTTATTGTTTATTGTGTGACTGAATGCTAACCTAAGAATATATATGGATATATATGGATATACGGACGATAAGAAACATTTCTATAGAGCCTCAAGTTATCTCCATAATCATAAATATTTAGCACTGGAGGATCAGTTGGCAGCTCTGGATGCGTTAGAGACTCGGGTTGACAACCTGCAAGCAGCGCTCTTTAAATACGCTGATGCCACGCTGACTGATGAGGAGCGATATTCAAGGATTAAAAATGGCGTATTTTACTCCAACATTGACAGTAAGTTCAGCACCACAGAACCAAAATCCACTGCACTGTCTGTCTGTTCATGTAGCTGATGTCTATGGTTACCTATCTAGAACTGTTCAAGACGGAAGTGGACACGGAGGAGTTCACCGGCACGCAGACTCTGAGTGAGATGCGTAAAGACTCGTTAGTCGGTACAATGAACGAGAAGATGAAGAAAGACGTGAATTACGTCAACTACCCAGGCTTCCGTAAGAAGGAGCTCAGCGAGCTTCCAGGACAACTGGAAACTCCACAGCTCCTCCACAGAGTGACTAAAGCGCAACATTTCAATGTTAGTCAACATATCAGACATTATGAGTGGTACGATACACCAGATATTGAGCCTGTGTCAATGCTGTTTATGCCTATTGCAGAGAGATCCTAATTTGGTAGGTGTAATCGCGTCAGTCATTGATTACTGAGACTAAATAACGATCAGCCTGGCACTTTACTGTTTCAACTCACTCGTCTTCTCATGTATCATAACCATATTCGTTTAACTCGTCTATTTCTCTCTACTTATGTTAACCTTTGCTTCAGCAGATTTCTCTTTGCTAAATGAATTGAAACTGATAAGTTCATACCGTCAGGTTCCAGGCTGGTAGAGTCTAGATTGATTCGTGTGCTAGGCAAACACTCTTACTCCAGATTGCTCTAACTAGTGTATGTAAGCCAGTTTTATAGAATGCCATAACAACTCACAAGTTGTGCATACGAACGTCTGATTCTCAGCACTGCTCTAACTCTCACAGCTCCTCAGTAACAGCATATCTTACAAGCCTGCTTCAACATATAGGCTGGCTTTGCGAAATTCTGGAAGAAGATATTCCTGTCGGAGGCATCAGTAGCAGTAGTACAGGACCTGTTCTGGTGGAGTTTTATGAAGACCTTCAAGCCTGGCACACAGTCCAGTCAAGATAAAGTATTTGACAGACTGTCAGACAGCTTTGCAGCACTGTTCTTCAGCATCAACCCAGACATCAGGGATAAGATATTCAGGGTGACGCGCTGGCTGTACTTATAAACACTAACATCTGAGTAGAGGCGTAACTATTTCCTGTCACTGTTTCCAGGTCTACCCCGATGTTCTTTCTCAGGCTATTTTCATGATATTCTTTGATGCATTTCCGGAATCACACAGAATGTTTGGACCACTATTCAAAGAGGAAGTGATATCACACTGCTGGGAGCTGACAACAGGTAAAGCATCATTAGAGTAATTAGGTAATTAGGTATGAACGACAGTCAGCAGGATTCGAACCTGCACGGGCAAAACCCAATTGATTTCTAGTCAATCGCCTTAACCACTCGGCCATGACTGCTCATAGACTTCTGCAATCTTGTCATGAAAATCGATGTTCCATTTGTATTGCCTTCTCTATTAGTCATATGTTTATTCACGAATTACTACAACAATTGTTATATTTCTATTTCTATCACTTGCTATTACTATTATTATAATTATTACTATAACTATTGTTATTGCAATGACCAAATTAAAATCACACAAGATAAAATATTTCCAAGATATTGTTTATATAAACATATACCAGTTAGTAAAGTCTACCACCAGGAACAAGGCCTCCTCCGGGTTCGTGGAAGTTATGGAACATAGACAGCCTACAGGGCAAACTGCCAGACGGAGATGGTAAAGTCGCCATTACTGCCAACAATATTGACGCCGGCCTCGGTGAGTCCATAGCAAATATCCAATCATACCCAATTCGTGCTGATGATTAATTCTACCCTATTTATTCACTCGGTTAGATCAGCCAAGTTTTGACTTTGACGATTTGTACAAGTCATTGGAGACTTTAGAGGCGAGTATCACAGACGATGGATTTGTGAAGCTGGAATCGGAAGAGACGAACAGACCCAAGGTCAGAGAGAAGAGAAGGAAGAGCGAGGTAAAACATCAAGTGCCGTAACGATCTCAGCAACAGCAGCAGTCCCGGATGCTTCTACAATTTATAGTCATAGTTTCTGCTTTTCAATGGCCGATTTTGGAAATCCAACTAGGATATAGTTTTATGATCGAAACCATTGGAAATCTCTAAGTCTATGTACTTATGGGAAATGGCTGCATAGACATCAGAAACCAAATAGCTGTGACTTTATTCTACAACGGGATGGTTCTCTATCGTAGTCGTCGTACGCTGGCGCAGGACCAAAGTTTGAGAAGGCGATGTTCAACTTGTCAGGCCTCAGTCCACTGATCTCTCACTTCCTCAACATGAAACACATGAGAGAGATCAATGCTGCCGGCAGGAGGGTGAGACGGACAGAGATCAAGGACCTGCCGGAGGGCAAACAGACATTTCAGGATATCATCGATGAGAAGCAGTCACTCACTCAGACTAACAAGGTCGAATATAGCAGGTAGGGTATGAACTTAGTCAGCTGTTCTAACGCAGAGACACTCTGGCTGAGGAACAGCATATCCCGTATACCACAGACTGTGTAAGGAGGCAGCGGATGACATCAGCCGGATAGAGATGAAGAACATCATGGAGGTGAGAGAGATAAACAGACTCAAGGAGAATACCAACATCATGTTCAGAAAAGGTGGACAAGACCCCAGAGCTATAGGAGGCCGACCTTCAACGAAGAAGGTAGGTCAAAGGTTAAACGAGCTGAGTGTATGGATGTAGGTGTAAGACTATCATGATGTTGATACAGACAGACAATCGGAAGGCAGTGCAGCAAGCTGATAGTACAGATGAGCTGAGCCTAGTGAGAGAGTTGGAGTCAGACGAATCAGACTACGAGTCAGAACAGATTACTGAAACTGAGGTATCTAACTATTGGGAGTTATCTTCTCCTCACTAAACAATGGCACGGTGACGGTATGTCTGTCATTGCTGACTTCTAGCAGGAGCTTTGATTTGCAGGATTAAGTCAGTAAGATGAAGTAGAGAGCAGACAGCAGACTGGATGAGGCTGAATGCTGCGTCTGTTACGATCATTCCTAACCATGGTGCTGCTATTGTATAGATGGGCTGCCGTCCGCTCCTCCTTCCACCTCCCCCCTCTCTCTCTCTCTTTCTCTCATCCTCCCCCCTCTCACTCTCTATCTATCCCTCTTTCCGTCTCTTCTTCTGCCCATTCTTCCATCCCTTCACCCTCACATATCTTCCTCCACCCCTCCATCCCCTCCTCAATATCTTCCTCTGTGCTGCCACCCCTTCCTCTGTCTCTCTTTCCACCCTTTCCTCTGCTCACTCTCTCCCTCCTTCCGTCTCTCACTCTCTCCCTCTTTCCACCTCTCAGTCTCCCCATCACTCTCCTTCTCCTCCTCTCTCAACAAAGCACATTTCACCATTGGCAGAAGATCGGTTACATACAACAGTGTAATGACTGGAATTTAGCAATTTCGCTTCATTTTAATTATTTTACTGACACATGTACATAAGTCCAATAAACGGAATAAATGGAATCATCTGACAAATACTGATCCTAAAACCCATTAGCTTTAATTTTGATGCTTAGATTTCCAATTCCATTATCGCACAGAATCACTGGTGAAAAGAAAGAAACCGAGTCTGTCATACTAACAGTGTCACGACACTGTGACAAACTTAGGATGGTACAGCTTACAATCATCAGAGAATAATATAATTCAATCACACCGACCTACCTAACTACTAACCTACTACCTAATTCGTTTTCTTTGCTCTGCTGGCCTTCGATGTACCGACGATACCAAACTTCTTCCTTCGCTGTTTGGTCATGTGTGACATCATGTACGCCATACCTAGGACATGTGTGACATGATGTGTCAAAAAACTATTGTGGTAGAGAGGAGCAGGGGAAAACAACTTTGTCATAAGTACGCAAAGTGTCACAATCGTACCACAAACGTACATACGGAGGCACTGCGTACAATCATATTGCGTATGTACAGGTGGATTGTGTACAGTAATGCTGTGTACGTACCGAATGGCAGGATGACTAGATGACAGTATAGGTAGTAGACAAGAGAGAAGCTGAAGTTCCAGCTGTTTGGTAGTGAAATAGAGAACTTCTCAGATTCGAGGAACAGCGGAATTGATCTCCATGTGACAACGACTAAAATAAATAAAGCAGCAGCTCAATGTCACATCGTCACAACGTCACACCTGTCAAGCTAAAATATGCATTAAATAAGCATAAAATATACATTTGGTTTCTCTCAAGTTGTAGCTCTGAACCGCTGTACAGAATCAAGAATGAAATAAAACACCATTGTCAGGATGACCCTTGACCCATGACCCTTGACCCGTGGACAGGCCACTTAGACCATAGAATCACTAGTGCACTGATCAACATTTCCCAGAATCCTCAAGATCATCGCATGCATTTGATCGCTAGCCATACACTGCACGAGGGGACAACTCTTCGTATTTTGTTAAATCAGTGAGTTCTTTATTGTTATCATATCGATCAGTATGACTATAGATCTTTCTACCGACACAACTGGGCAGGAACCCAAATACTGATAGTATAGATACTCACATTCACAAAACACTCCAGCAGGGTACAGGACCACCCACATAGTATACCTGAGCCAGGTAAGAAATCGCAGCTCTAGCTTCATAGAGCTCAGCATGTAGAATGGGTACCTGCAGTGGCATATCAAAATGAACAAAGAGCAGGTGCTTCACAGACAGACTACACTAGGAAGGAGAACTGAATACAGAGCTGAGTAAATAGCAATGGCAATGAGTAAATAGCAATGTAAATGAGTAAATAGCAATGGCAATAGTTAGAGGCACAGCAATGGCAATGAGTTAGAGGCACAGCAATTGTCCAGTTTGGGAAATTTGCCACTTATAATTTAATAAATTTTAATAACGCCCAAGTTTTCTAACGACTTTTTCCAGCAGTTTACAAACCTCTGCCCTTAGTGCTGGAAAACCACTGGGGAAACTTATAAAATAACTTGGGCATCATTCCAGCGGCCATAAATGACATATTTTGTACTGTTGACCGAACTGAAAATGATATTTACCACATAATACATAGACATGGAGACATAGATATGGAGACACAGACATAGAGGAATATAGACATAGAGATATAGACATGGAGACAGACATAGAGGAATATAAACATATAGACATAGAGACGTAGACATGGAGACACAGACATGGAGACACAGACATAGAGGAATAGACAGGGATGATGTACTGGAAGCGGACCTGATGATCTCAGCGAGAGACCAGGAGAGAGCTAGATAGGTCGCTGACCAATCGGAGTGGAGGGCCGGCTCATTCCAAAGCAGCACAAGCAATATGAAGTTACGTCCACACGCCTGCGAGATACAAGACTGAACTACATGAGATTACAGGGCCAATGTAACAAGCACCATCGACCGGCAAACTTGTGTTTTACTTTTTCATCCATTGGAAAAAACCTGGCAGTATTCAACTGAGCAATAATTGTCTATTATTTTTCAAACTGCTGAATCATCAACATACCTGCATCAAAGGGCTGAGGAATCCCGTTTTGACAACACCAATCAAAGGGTGGACAACTTCCATAAGTGACAGCACCTGGCTGATGAGCAGCACAGTGCTGATGTCGTTGTATCCACGGTAACCTGATGGTGACATGAATACTTGAGATCAAAGAATTAAAACTATTTGAATGTTAGATCTTACCTTCTTCAGATATGATCCCGTAGATAAGTCTGACCGCTATGAAAGCATACGCTATGAATTGGAAGAGACTGTACGTGAACAGATAGTTTCTTCGTATTTCGTCCATGGCTACAAGACAAGTAAGCAGGCAAATGAATATCTCATGAGGGGAGTGATCGAGGGAGATGGGGAGGGGGAGAGGGGATGGAAGGAGATGGGGAGGGAGAGAGAAGTAGGGGTGGAATGAAGGGATGGAGGAAGATATAGTGACCTCACCATCTGCCTGGGTCTTGTCTATCTCGGCTGTGAGTTTCTTCATATACTCATCTTCCAGCTGAAAACCAACACCATTTACGTTTATATTGAAGCAGATAATGACAGCCTGAGTTTACTCCTCTTCCTAATGGATCTAGGCAAGGCAAGGTTCTCTGAGGTAGATACCTCGGTCAGTCATTACTAGCTCTACCGGTAATCAGTGATGCAGGCAACATAACAACATACCCTCTTCTTATCCGACTCCTCATTCTGCTCCTCATCATCGGAAATTTCCATTCTGTCAAAGTCGGGCTTTATCCATGGATACTTCACAGTCGTTTTAACAAGCCTTGGCCAATGCTTCTCTTTCGTTGTCTCTTCGTGCTTACTGACTTCAAGTAGTACATCACTACCAGATATCTTCATCTTTGACTTCTATCTCAAATATAACAAGTGTGTCATAGTATAAGCTCTGTTCTTTGGCAAGATCAGCAATAATATACTCATGGCATACAATGGGAGAGATTAAGCCGTATGGTTCAAGTTTAAACTCATAAGTCGACTTTCCATGAGCTCCTATGCCAGTTGCCGTGAACGAAATCTCATCTGGCGACAGCTCGATGTCAGGGTTCTCCTGCAATAATCAGCATAGTTAGAGATAGAGGTAAATCCACGCATATGATTACAAGATAGTTTGTAATTCCCACTTTCGAAGAAGAATAAACGACATATCAATTTAAAATGCACAAAAAAAATAAGAGACCGATGTGCATTGCGCAGACACGCAGATGCAGACATCAGAGGGGTTTTAATGTCCACACATTAGTTTTAGAATATAGATTACCTGTACATCACGTAGTGCAACCCTGATATAAACAGTGCTGGAATTTTGACCCCAGTAAACAAATGGACATGGCGACTTTGATGCCATAGTAAGGTGTCATGTAACTATTTGAGGCAGTATGCCGTATCTGGCAGAGAAGAAAGTACGAGCAGATCAAGGTCGAATGAAGTTCACGCTTAAACTGAGAACTGAAGATAATAAATGGAGGTCTAAATTTTTATTCTGTAGAGATGCAAATTTGTATTTCCTAGATATCATAGTGGGCGGTTGATCAAGCACAATTATAGCTAAAATTTTGCTGGCTCATAATAAGATGCCGTTGCTAAATTTACGTGCATATTCCCTCAGCCTAACGCTACTGAAAAGTCGTGGCCGGCTTGAGATTTTCATTATCCTTCGATTTGCTTCTTTGCTCAATTAATGTAATTTTTGGATGTCTATCCTCCACTGAATACCACAGCATGTCTCTTAGTTTCAGAACTGGTTCGCATACTGCCTTAAAGCCGGTTCTTTCCGCGCAGATCAATGACACACGCCTGAAACTCAACGTATCCGACGGTACGATTTACTACTATCGATATTGCATCAGTCGTTTTGAACCCCTGAAATGTGAGCAAGATTACTCTTGTTTAGTTATAAATCATAGCTTTCATACTGGCAGTAAGTATTGGGTTTCTCCAAGAGTATACGTGTTCATGACTACACTTGAACTTTCATTGCAGATGGACCTGTTGGCCCTCGGCTATTTGTTGATAGTGACCACACTCTGTTTAGTATGAACGCAGCAGCCGGGTCAGTATTAATCTTGTGAATCGATGTGGGTAGAGCCTTTGGCACTGTCGTATCTCGAATTCATTGTGTCGATCACAGAGAGAGATGTACGTACAATGGTCTAGTATAAGGCTAGGTGTTTGTTTACACTTTACACCCCCTATTCAATCACTTGTGTCGACCCGCTGGCCCCAACTACAACTTTCAATCTCTCTCTCTACCATTTCAGCTTTTATTCAAGGCTACAACCAACTGATGAGGTGGACAAATGGTTGGAATGGGAGTCGACACATTTATCTGTTAGTAACATGGAATTAAAACGTCCGCATTACTGGCTACGTAATTCATGCGATGATTGATTTTTCTCCAGCCTCTCATCCACCATGTGGTGGCAAACCACTACAATAAGAAGCCAGACGCGACACTGACTGCAGCCCTCAGGTCCGCCCTGGAAGTGTTCGAGAGATCCGCGCTCAGCTGCCAGCCGATGCACGCTATATTCTGGTGTTCCCTCTTCCCATTGATTACCTCTGGTGCTATCGAAGGTACTGTAGTACTCTATCTGTCACTGAGTTGAGTCATGGATGCACTCCTCTACATGTAACTCCTGTAGATTTGGAATCATTGATTCCCAAGACTACTAAGTGGTTTAACGACCTATCTCAAAGCGAGGCCTACCTCACCGCCGTCAACACAGTCTTCTCTAAGGATGTAGCCAGTCAGCTCAAGGTAACTACTTTCTCTACCCTAATCATTCATAGTGTCCACTTACTGGCTAATATCTCTCTACACTATCTTAGGAATCGATCACCAGCTCGCCACTGCCATATTTCTGCCTATCGGAATCGTCTTCTATTGACCCGGAGTATACTGGCCCGACTGACGAAGAGAAAGAATCTGCGTATCGAGCTTGGACACAGAGTGCCAGTGTCCCTCTGCCAGAACGGAAATCTCCCGTGTACGTCTGCCGCTAGCGTCTGCTGCTAGCCGTCTGCCGCTAGCCATCCGCCGCTAGCCATCCGCTGCTAGCCGTCTGGCCATAGTGTTCACTGTTTGTGCTGA
>ERZ1740065.1610-NODE-1610-length-13654-cov-6.314582_pt1 | contig 13654 bp, 25 predicted proteins | sample MGYA00581738_ERZ1740065 | MGnify/ENA primary metagenome ERZ1740065 (study PRJEB43018, sample SAMN04849749) | marine metagenome | isolation source: floating plastic debris | place: Pacific Ocean | collected 2008-09-01 | study: EMG produced TPA metagenomics... | reverse complement strand
GATAGAGCGCGAGACTTCTAATCTTGAGGTAGTAGGTTCGAGTCCTACAGGGCGCGCCATTTTCTCGTTGTTTAGGTGAGGCACCCTGATCGTTGTTTGGTTCGGACTTGGTCGTCCCCTACGCGCCACGCGCTCCTTGATCTTCCCTTTGAAAACCGCTGAACTCAAAGCGCAAGATTCAGGTTGAAGGCAAGAGGGTAGGACATCCATGGTCCAGGAAGCCAAGGTCGAACGGGTCGGGAACCACGTCGTGATAGCGCGCGCTGGGGGCTTGGCCGAGGTTACCTTTGACCGGAAAGATCGGCTCAACGCGCTCTCGATTGAAGCGATGCGAGAGCTGAAGTCTGCTGCGCATGCGCTGCGCGATGACACGTCTATAAGGGCCATCACTCTTTCCGGAGCCGCTGTTTTTTCCGCTGGCGCGGATCTTACTGATCCTGAATTGAGGGCGCGCGATGCGATGGGAGTCGTCGAGCAGCGAAACGCGCTGCGTCTCGGCCCTGAAATGTGCGACGCGTGGGCCGCGCTGGAGCCGATGACGATCACTGCGATCGAAGGGTTTTGCCTTGGGGGCGGCCTGGCGCTGGCGGCTGCCTGCGATCATCGTGTGATCGTGAGCAACGCGCATATGCGCCTTCCTGAGGTGCCTCTTGGCCTGAATATGAGCTGGCGTTCCGTGCCGCGATTGGTCGCGCTTATCGGCCCTTCCAGAGCCAAAGAACTGATCGTGCTTGGTCGCAAAATCGAAGCGGATGAAGCGCTCCAGTGGGGCCTTGCCGACCGTGTGGCGCGGCCGGGCGAGGCGCTGGAACGCGCGCGTGATCTGGCTGCGCAGTATGCCTTTCTCCCTCCGCTTGCGGCCCGCATGGCGAAGGAAGCGATCGACGCCTGCGCGCAGCCGCTTGGGTTTGCCACAAGTTTCATGGATCGGGATCAATTCATGCTCGCTCGAACGTCAGACGATCACAGCGAGGCCGTGAACGCGTTCCTTGAAAAGCGCGCGCCGGATTTCAAAGGCAAGTGAGTTTGGGCTCGCGCAGCGCTTGAACCGTCCGCTTGTCGGCAAAGGCGTGGCTCTCTTGCAACACGAGAGATCGACGCGCGATCGTCCATTCTGCTCCGGTTCAGGTTAGGATGACAAGTGTAGTCGCTAGCTCAACCGCACACTCGGAGATTGGACCCCATGCGCACTGTTTTCGCCTCGCTCGCCGCTCTCACCGCGATCGCAACCCCCGTCATCGCAAGCGCGCACCATCCGGCAATCATCGTCGACGGCCAACGCGGCACACGCGTCTCCCCCAACAACGACAGCAATCCCTGGTGGGTCGATTACAAGACCGATCTCAGCGAAGCGAAACGCGAACTGCGCAGCGATCTCAATCGCGCGACCGACTACGAAGACCGGATCGATGCAAAGGAGGAATACCGCCGCGAGATCGCCGATGCGAAGTACGACTATCGTAAGGAAATGGCTGAACGCGGTTATCGAGTGGTGAATTTTGAGCCAAACCGCCGAGAGTATATCGGTCGACGCTAGGCCTAAGGCCTATCCGCGCGCGACCGTGTCGAGAAGCTCTGCGGTGATCGGGTAACCGGCATCCTTCATAATTGTGAGCATCGGCTTGCCCGTGCTCTCATCGACTTTGGGGATGATGGTTTTGACCGGGATGGCTTCGGCTTGCGCGCGCGCTTCGGCGAAACTGGCAAACAAGGCGAGACGCTCCAGATTGCGCCGGGTCGGAAAGATCAGTTTGATCTCGCCTGTCTCCGCTGCGTCGAGCGCGTCTTGCGGACTGGTCCAGAAAAGCTTGGTGTTCTCCGAATTGTCGACCGAGACCTCGACCGCGCCCGTTCCCAAGTCCGCCAGGTAGAAGCGAGTATCGTAAACCCGGCTAAGGTTTTCGTTCTTGGGAAACCAGCGAGCAAAGGGCACGATCTGGTCCAGATCGAGCTCCCAGGCAAACGCTTCAAGGACCGGGGCCAGAGCTTTGGTCTCCTCCAGCATCGCGCGGGCCGCGCGGGCGGTGTCGGCTGTTAACGCGCCGCGTAGTCCCAGCGCGAGGCCGGTCTCTTCCAGTGTCTCACGGATGGCCGCGATCTGGTGCGCGGCCTCATCGCGCGCAACACCCGCTGCTGCGGCAACGCTCTCAGCCAGGTCGAAGTCGGCCGGATCGACCCGGCCTCCGGGAAAGACAGCCATTCCGCCGGCAAAGGCCATGCTGCGCGAACGCACCGTCATGAGCACTTGCGGAGCGCCGTCATTGGGATCGGCGCGGTAGATGATAATCGTGGCGGCGGGAACGCCCTCGGGCAAGGGCTGGGTGGACGGATCTTCGGAGGAATCGTTCATGGCGCCTAGATGGCGGGGCGGTGCAGTCTTGCCAAGCGCGCTATCGATCGTCGCTGCAATTTCGTTAACCGGCCGTTAGGGCTTTTCCCGGTGCATTGTGTCGGAACGTTTTACACTTAAGATAAGGCGGCCCGTTCATTATACACGTAACCCACTGGCAAATAAACGAACACTGAGTTTGGCACGTGTGGTGCATTCTACTGAGCAGACCCAGTGGTCTTCAAATGAGGTGAGATCTTTCTGGTCTCTGGTCTTGCCTCTCCGTGCTAAAGAAAGCCGCTTTGGGTTTGGTCACCCAAAGCGGCTTTTCTTTTGCCGGTGCTTTGCGCCGATGGCGCCTCGGCGGGCGCCTCAAGAGATGGGTTCAGGCCTGAGCGGCGATCCCGCTATCGTCCATGAGCTGCTTCAATTCGCCCGCTTCAAACATTTCCATCATAATGTCGCTGCCGCCGACGAACTCGCCCTTCACATAGAGTTGCGGGATCGTGGGCCAGTCGGAAAAGGTCTTGATGCCCTGGCGGATTTCCATGTCCTGCAGAACATCGACGCTTTCATAGCCGACGCCAACGTGATCGAGAATGGCAACAGCCCGGCTCGAAAAGCCGCATTGCGGGAAAAGCGGAGTGCCCTTCATAAACAAGACTACGTCGTTCTCGCCGACAAGGGTGGAAATGCGTTCGTTGATGTCAGCCATGGATTTTCGGCCTTCTTTCGCTGGGTCAAAGGATACGGACAGAGCCGCTTGAGCGCTTACTTGGGCACCAGTGTGGTCACTTGCAAGGCGTGCAGTTCGCCGCCCATCTTGTCGCCAACCGCCGCGTAGACCATCTTGTGCTGCGCCACGCGGGACTTGCCTGCAAATTGCGGAGCGCTCACGCGCGCGGCCCAATGGTCGTCGTCACCTGCAAGATCGGTCAGCTCAACCTGGGCACCGGGCAGCTCCGCCTCGATTGCCGCAATGATGTCTTCGCCTTTCATCGGCATGGCAACTCTCCGCGGTTTTGTGGCCCGATCAGCTTTCGCTCATAAGTTGACGCTTGGCCTCGACCGCCATTTCGTCAAGCTTAGAGCGGATATCGGCTTCGGTGACGTTGGTCCCGGCCGAGGTCAGGTCGCCCAAGAGCTTGCGAACCACGTCTTCGTCGCCCGCCTCTTCGAAATCCGCTTGCACGACGGATTTCTTATACGCGTCGGTTTCCTCTTCGGTGAGGCTCATAAGGCCCGCTGCCCATTCGCCCAACAGCCGATTGCGGCGCGCAGCGATCTTGAAGGCGGTTTCGCCATCCATCGCGAATTTGGCTTCTTCCGCGCGCTCGCGGTCGCTGAAGTCGGTCATTGATCCCTCCGAGAAATGATGCGGGATGCGAAATAGGCCGGGGCGCGCACGGCGGCAAGCCTATCCTGACCTTCTGCGCCCCTCAATCTATCGTCACAACCAGCTTGCCGACCGCCTCCCGGTTCTCAAGCTTGGCGATGGCCTCGCCGGCGCGTTCGAGCGGGAAGGTCTCCGAAACCAGCGGATCGATCTTGCCGTCCTGCATAAGCTGAAACAGCTCTTTCACCTGCGCTACGAACTTAGCGGGTTCGCGGGCGGTGAAGGCACCCCAGAAGACACCGCAAATGTCGCAGGATTTGAGCAGGGTCAGGTTCAGGGGCATTTTGGCGATGCCAGCGGGGAAGCCGACGACAAGGAAGCGGCCCTCCCACGCGATCGAACGCAAGGCGGGCTCGGAATACTGGCCCCCTACGATATCGTAGACGATGTTGGCGCCGCCCGGCCCGCACGCCGCTTTAAACGCGTTCGCCAGTTCCTTCGATGCCATCTTGTCCATCTCTCCACGCGGATAGATAACCACTTCGTCCGCACCGGCCTGCGTGGCGACTTCGCCTTTGGCCTCGCTTGAGACCGCCGCAACCACGCGCGCGCCATAGGCTTTGGCCAGTTCTACTGCGGAAAGGCCCACGCCGCCCGCAGCGCCAAGGATCAGGACAACGTCGCCTTCCTTGATGTGACCGCGATCCTTGAGCCCGTGGATAGTGGTGCCATACGTCATCAGCAGCGAAGCGGCCTTTTCGGAAGGCACGCCGTCAGGGATCGGAAACATGCGGTTCGCTGGAACGATGGCCTTTTCGCGCAGGCCCCCATTGCCCATGCCCGCCATAACACGGTCGCCGACCTTATAGTTCTCAACACCTTCGCCGATCGCTTCGACAACACCGGCCAGCTCGCCGCCGGGCGAATAAGGGCGTTCCGGCTTGAACTGATAGAGATCGCGGATCATGAGCGTGTCGGGGTAGTTGATCGCGCAGGCCTTGACCGCGACAAGAACCTCTCCGGCTCCGGGGGAGGGCACCTCAATCTCATCGAGAGTAAGCGTCTCGGGTCCGCCCACTTCGTGGGTTAAGATGGCTTTCATTTGGTTTCTCTCCCTTTATGCGTTGGTTCCCGCCATCAGCCAGCCTTGCGAGCCCTGTGTGCGGGATTCGAAGGTTCCAATTGCGGCGTCGCGTTCGAGTGTGAGCGCGACTTCATCGAGCCCGTGCATAAGGCAGCGCTTGCGGAACGGATCGATGTCGAATGAGAAACGGTCTTGATACGGGGTGGTAACGCTCTGCGTCTCGAGATCAACCGTGATGGGGGAGCCTTCGCGCGCGACGTCCATCAACCGATCGATTGCCGCTTGTGGCAAGACGACGGGCAGGATGCCGTTCTTGACCGCGTTGCCCGAGAATATGTCCGAATAGCTTGGCGCGATCACCGCTCGGATACCCAGATCCAGCATCGCCCAGGCGGCGTGTTCGCGGCTCGAGCCGCAGCCGAAATTGTCGCCAGCGATAAGGATGGGCGCCCCTGCATAGGCGGGATCGTCAAAAACGTTTCCCTCGATCTCGCGCACGGTTTCAAACGCGCCTTCCCCAAGGCCATCGCGGGTGATGGTTTTGAGCCATTTGGCTGGAATGATGACGTCGGTGTCGACGTTTTTCTCGCCAAAGGGGATGGCTTGTCCCTCAACGCTGGTCAGCTTGTCCATGGGTGTGGTTCCAGAGGTGACGTGAAGCAGTGGCCTCAATTGGCTGTATCAATCGGTTTCCGGCGGTTCGCCCGAAGGCGCCGTCTTGGCTTGATCGGCGCCAATTGCGCTGTCCTCGGGCTTCTTGCGAAAGCGGCGCCCGGCGTAGAGCAGGGCGGCGGCGATGGCCGCAGAGCCGATAGCGGCGGCGCCGATGGCGACGGCCGAGGATTTCTTGTCTTCGTCTTCGGGGGTTTCTTTGGTCATGAGCGCTCCTTGCGCCTGAGAGAGGCCGGTTTCAAGCCCGATTGGTTAAAGCTCGCGCACATCGGCGAGCTTGCCTATCACCGCCGCAGCGGCGGCCATGGCGGGCGAGACCAAATGCGTGCGCGCGCCGGGACCCTGGCGGCCGACGAAATTGCGGTTTGAGGTGGAGGCGCAGCGTTCGCCGGCTGGGACCTTATCCGGGTTCATACCGAGACACGCCGAACAGCCAGGCTCGCGCCACTCGAAACCCGCGTCCGTGAATATCCGATCGAGCCCTTCGTCTTCGGCCATCGCCTTCACCAGACCTGATCCCGGCACGACGATCGCCCAGCGCACATTGTCCGCCTTCTTCCGGCCTTTGAGGATGGCAGCGGCGCTGCGCAAGTCTTCGATGCGGCTGTTGGTGCAACTGCCGATGAAGATGTTCTCTACGGGAACATCGGTCATGGCGGTGCCGGGTGTAAGACCCATGTAATCTAGGCTCTTGGCCGCAGCCGCTCGTTTGCTCTCATCCGCGAAGCTATCAGGTGAGGGCACAGCTCCGGTAATAGGCACAACATCTTCCGGGCTGGTGCCCCAGGTAACGGTGGGTGCGATATCAGCCGCGTCCATAGTCACCGACTTTGCGAACGCAGCGCCCTCATCGGTGTGGAGTGTGCGCCAATGCGCAACAGCCTCATCCCACGCTGCGCCTTTCGGGGTCATGGGACGCCCCTTGAGATAGCGAAACACGGTGTCATCGGGCGCGATCAGCCCCGCTCGTGCGCCCGCCTCGATGCTCATATTGCAGACGGTAAGGCGCTCTTCCACGCTCATCGTCTCGAAGACGGGGCCGCGATATTCGATGACGTATCCGGTGCCGCCTGCCGCGCCGATGCGTCCGATGATGTGTAGAATAAGATCTTTGGCGCCAACGCCAGCGGGAAGCGTGCCGTTGACGCGCACTTCCATACTTTTGGACGGCTGTAGCAACAGCGTTTGGGTTGCGAGCACATGCTCCACCTCGCTGGTGCCAATCCCGAACGCCAGCGCGCCCAATCCGCCGTGACAGGCTGTGTGCGAATCGCCGCAGACAATTGTCGTACCGGGCAGCGAAAATCCCTGTTCGGGGCCGACCACGTGCACGATCCCCTGCTCAGCGGCGGTCGCCTCGATATAGCGGATGCCGAAGTCGGGTGCGTTCTTCTCAAGCGCGGCGAGCTGCGCGGCGCTTTGCGGATCCGCGATCGGCAGCCGCGCGCCATCGCGACTCAGACGCGGCGTCGTGGGCAGGTTGTGATCGGGGACCGCGAGCGTGAGTTCGGGGCGCCGCACAGGTCGTCCCGCCAGACGCAGAGCCTCAAAGGCCTGCGGGCTTGTTACCTCGTGCACCAGATGGCGATCGATATAGATCAGCGATGTGCCGTCTTCGCGCGTTTCGACGACATGGGCATCCCAGATTTTCTCGTAAAGTGTGCGGGGCTTTGAGGCCATATTCTCTGCTCTAGGTCCGATCAGACACTGCGATTAGCGCCGCTCGCACAAAACTGGCAAGATAGTTGCTGTTTTGGAGGCATTTCCTAATGGAAATTTAGGGCGGATGTCGCTAACTTACACTCATGTCAGCAACTTTGCCCGCAGCGCCCTTCCGTTTCCCGATCAAAGTCGTCCCCGACGATATTGATTTCATGGGACATGTGAACAACGCCCGCTACTTGAACTGGGTGCAGGATGCGGTGCTGGCTCATTGGAACCGTGTCGCCCCGGCTGAAGAGGTGGCGAGCAAGGCTTGGGTCGCGCTTAAGCACGAGATCACCTATCGCAAGCCGGCTTTCCTCGAAGATGACGTGATCGCGAGCACTGTGCTCGAACGCTACAACGGAGCGCGCGCCTTTTATCGCACTGTGATCAAGCGCGGTGAGGATGTGCTGGCCGAAGTGCAGTCGAGCTGGTGCTGCCTTGATGCCAAGACACTGCGCCCCGCACGCATCGGAGACCACTTGCGCGAGGTCTTTTTTCCGTCGGTGGATTGATCGCGCCGGGTGCCCTATACACACCCGAATGAGCTCCCCAAGCGTATATCCTGCATGACAACGCATTACGCCCTCCCCGACAAAGTGACGCAGCGAATGATCGGCTTGGCGCTCGCCGCGCTAGTGGGCGGCGGGTGGCTCGGTGTTCATTTCTACTCGATGTTCGTCTTCAAGCTTACCTGGGAGAGCTTGCCGGTCGCCCTTGCGCTGGCGCTGGTTCAGATTTGGCTGAGCGTCGGCACATTCATCATCTGCCACGATGCGATGCACGGCACCCTCGCGCCGGGATGGCCGCGCGTTAACGCGTGGATCGGAGCGCCGCTCCTGATGCTCTATGCCGGTTTTCGATGGAGGCGCATGCGCCATGCCCATTTCACCCATCACAAGCTTGCAGGCCACAAAGGTGATCCCGACTTCGACGAGGAACATCCCAGCGACTTCCTCCAATGGTACTGGACCTTCTTCAAACGCTATTTCGGGCTGCAGTCCCTGCTTTTCGTCCACCTGGTGGTCGGCGTCTACCTGTTCGTCTTCGAGATAGATTTCACGCAGATATTCATCCTCTATGGCGCGCCAGCGCTGCTGTCTTCCTTGCAGCTGTTCTATTTCGGCACCTTCCGCCCGCATCATCAATCACCCGACAAGCCGTTTGCGGACGAGCACAACGCGCGCAGCAACGATTTCGACACGTTGGTCAGCCTGCTGACATGTTTTCATTTCGGCTATCATCTTGAACATCATCGCCAACCCAATGTGCCGTGGTGGGCGCTTCCGGCCGCCAAGAAGGCCGGTGTTGGCGTTTTTGAGACGGCGCACGAGCCAGCGCCAGACTTGGCGAGCGCTGAGTCGAGGCCTAAAGAGGCCGCGACATGAGTTGGCTTGCAATCATCCTTACGGTCCTTTCGTCCCTGATCGGGATGGAGCTGTTCGCTTGGTGGAGTCACAAATACGTGATGCACGGTTGGGGCTGGGCATGGCACCGCGACCATCACGAGCCGCATGATAACGTGTTTGAGGCCAACGATCTGTTTGCAGTTGTCTTTGGCTCGATCAACGCAGTGATGTACATAATCGGTTCGCTCTACTGGGAATGGATGTGGTGGCTGGCCGTGGGTGTGACCCTTTACGGCGTGATCTACACGCTGATCCACGATGGCCTTGTCCATCAGCGCTATTTCAAATGGGTCCCGAAAAAGGGTTACGCCAAACGGCTGGTGCAGGCGCACAAGCTTCACCACGCGACCATCGGTAAAGAAGGCGGCGTCAGCTTTGGCTTCGTTTTCGCGCGCGATCCGCAAGTGTTGAAGAAAGAGCTCAAGGAACAGCGCGAGGCGGGCATCGCCGTGGTCCGAGACAGCGTCCGCGCCTAAGGACCGGGTGCCCGATCCTCTCAACCTCACAGGCCAATGGGACGGGGTGTTCAAATACCCTCGCGACTACGCGCCAACGACACCATTTGTGGCCGAGTTGACCGAGGAGGCCGGGGCCTTCAGCGGCAAAACGATCGAGCCTGATCTCTACAAGCACAGCCCGGCGCATGCCCGCATCATCGGCCATCGCAGCGGGCGCAGCGTTGATTTCACCAAAACCTATCTGCGCAACGAACACGGCTATGAAAATTCCGTCGACTATGTTGGGCAGTTGAGCGAGGATGGTCTGTCCATCACCGGAGTCTGGTCTCTCAAGGATTGGAACGGTGAGTTTGAGATGACACGCGAGGCCGGATTGGAGGTTGCAGCCAAGGAGCGCGCCAAAGCCCAGGTCTAGCCACTTAGCAGCGTGCCTATTCAGGCCGCGTTGCGATCCAGCCGCCGCTAACCACCAGCACGGCCAGGGAGATCCAAGCCCATGGAAAACCGAGCGTCCACCAGGTGAGCCCAGCGCCGGCAGCGATTGAGCTGACCGCAATAATCTTGCTCTTGCGCGAAATCGCGCCGCGTTCGCGCCAGTCGCGCACCTGAGGCCCCCATTGCGGGTGGTTTAGGATGCGCTCTTCCCAGGCTGGGTTGCTGCGCGCAAAGAAGAAAACGGCAAGCAGCAGGAACGGCACTGTTGGCAAAAGCGGCAAGGCGGCGCCGACCGCGCCGAGGCCTACGAAGACCAACCCGGCGGCGAAATACATCCGCCGCACGCGCCTTAGGCCGCTGCCGCCAGGCGCGCGGCGTGTTCCTGAACCAGCGCGATCATGTTCGGCACACCTTGAGTGCGGTTGCTGGAAAGCTGATTCTTGAGATCGAATGGTGCGAGCGCAAGCGCCACGTCCATGCCAGCGACCTCATCGGCGGGCCTGTCCTGAACCGCGGCGATCACCAGCGCGACGATCCCCTTTGTGATCGCGGCGTTGCTGTCGGCCAGGAAATGCAACCGGTCGGTCGCTTCGGTCGGATAGACCCAGACCGCTGCAGAGCACCCACGCACCAAAGTGGCGTCGGTCTTGAGGGCATCGGGCATATCTTCAAGCTCACGGCCAAGTTCGATCAGCAATCGATAGCGCTCATCGCCTTCGAGAAATTCATACTCTTCAAGAATATCACTGAGAGATCGCATCGCCGCCATGTAGGATCAGTGGGGGCCAAGGGGAAGGGGGCAGGGGTCCTTAGAGTTCCACCCCGCTCGCAATCGCCTCAAGTTTCTTAATCCGCTCTTTCATATCGGCGAGTTCGATCCGCGCAGCGCCAACGCTAAGCTGCGCGCTTTCGTCACCCCCGCGCTGGCCCGCGCCTTGATCGGCGCTCAGCGTGTCAAGTTCGCGGCGCTTAAGCTCGAGCCAGTCCTGCCAGGCGCGCAGCAGCGCAAAAACGATCAGAGTGGTCCCGACAAGGGCCGTCATGGCCACCACCAAAGTGGGATCGAGAGGGCTGGTCAGCGAACCAGTGAGAGTGGGAGAGAAGGAGGGGGCGTCGATCATCGCTCAAGTCCTTGGTTGGATGGTCTTTCAGGGTGGGGTGGACCAAAGGGTCAGCCCAGCTTCGTTTCCGGATCAGGGTTGGTTTGTGGCGCACGCAAAGCTTCGATCTCAGAGGCAATGCGCGCTTGCTCGCGGGCGTCTTTCGAATTGTTGTCTGTGGCAATGCGTTCGAGCACAGCGATCCGCTCTTTGAGTTGCGCGATCTCTTCCTTGGCAGCCTGTTCGCGGGCTTCGCTCTCAGGACTGGGGAGTGAGTTCAGGGTCTGGTTGCCCATGTAATCCTCGGTGATCCCGGCTTTCGCGTTGTAACGTGACTTAAGCACGCTGGTAACGGCGCCGATGGCAACGATAACGACGATGGCGGTCCAGAAGCTCACTGCGCAGCGTCTTTCTCAAGGCGCAATTGCTCGATCTCATCGGCGAGCAAGGTGCCACGGTCGGTCGCGATGCGCTCCAGCACCGCCAGGCGGTCTTCAACCAGCTGGGTGCGGTCCTCCAGATCGCTCAGGTTGGTGTACCCTTCGCGCGGGCCCGCTCCCTTGGCGGTGCGCTTATAGTCAAGCACCTTTTGGACGACGCCGTTGACGGTCATGCCGAGAACCGCGGTCACAACGATGATAAAGCTGAAAATGAGGATCAGGTCCTGGTCCATCAGGCGTTCCCTTCATCCGTGCGGTTCTCAAGCGAACGCTGGCGCAGAGCTTCGATCTCGCCACCAAGCCCATAGCCGCGATCGGTGACAATGCGTTCAACATTGGCGAGCCGGTCTTTGACCGATCCCAATTCCGCGCGCAGTTCGGCGTTTTCCTGAGTCAGCAGAGCCACGCGTTGCTTGGCCTCGTTATCGGTGACGGGCTTGATCGACTGGCCCCAAGCCCCTTCGAGCGGGTAGCCGTGCTTGATACGAAGGCGGGTCGTGTGGATCCAGCCGCCTATGGAAGCGGCGCCAAGAGTAAGCGCTGCGCCGATGATCCACGGAAGGTGGGGAACAATGACTGCGGCGGCGTCCGTGCTCATGCTTTGGTCCTCTCTTCAAGGTTGAGTGGCACTCCGCTGTCGCTTGCGGGTGTGGTCGCGGGGAGATTGCGCAAGGCCTCGATTTCGTCCGACAGCGAATAGCCACGGTCGGTCACGATCTTTTCGAGCACGATCATACGGTCCTGCATCGCGTCGAGCTTGGTGTGCAGTTCGCGATTCTCGGCTTCGAGGCGCTTGGTTTCGGCGCTGTCGGATTGCTCGGTCTTGCCGCCAAACTCGTCTTCCAAGGGATAGCCGTGCTTGGCACGGATCCAGTTGTTGATGATCCATCCAACGGTCGAGATCGCGATGATCAGCAGGACAAAAATCTTCATGTCGCCGTCCATCACGCACGCTCCTCATTGGGCAAGTTAAGCGGGATACCGGCGTTCGCGGCGTCGGTTTCGCGGGTGTCACGCAGAGCTTCGATCTGGGTTGCAACATCGTAGCCGCGATCCGTGACGATCCGTTCGAGCACCGCGACGCGATCCTCAAGCCTCTGGGCTTGAGCGGCGTACTGAGCGGCTTTCTCGGCGGTATGCTCGGCGGTTTTATCCGCCTGAAGCTCGGCCATCTTTTGCTGGTGCTTGAACCAGATCGCGAAGATAGGGATCGAGACGCCGATGATCGGTATCAGGATTGCAAGTTGTCCGGGTTCCATAATTTTGCCCCTGTTGGTGCGGTTAGCGCAGCCGCTCGATTTCGGCGGTCAGACGCGGATTGCTGCTGACATAGTGGGCCTCGACAGCGGCGAGGCGGCGGTCAATGTCGCGGAAGTTGGCGCGGATTTCGCGGGCGGTGCGATGCGGGCTTTGGCGAACGCGCTGCCAGTACTTTTCCTCGGCCTGATCGCGATAGAGGTGCGGCGGCTTCTTGTTGAGGATGAAGCCGGCAATCAGGTAGGCGAGCAGCGCAGATCCTTGCGTTGCAAAGAACAGGAACACCGTCGCCAGGCGGACCCAGAACGTATCAACGCCGGTGTAGTCAGCGATCCCTGCGCACACACCCATGAATTTGCCATTGTGCTTGTCGCGGTAAAGCTTTGTGCGGGGGGAGTTCACGAGCGGGTTCCTTTCTTCTCTTGCATCATGATTTCAAGTTCGCGCAGTTTCTGATTGTCTTGTTCCTGGTCGGCCTGGAGGCGCTTGACCGGGGTGAAGCTGGGGTCATCCGAGGCGACCAGGCGCTCAACCGTATCCATGCGCTCATCCAGGCGCTTGGCGAGGTTGTAGAGCTCTTCGAGCAGCACCTCGTCGTCCGAAGTGATAGTCGCGGCGGTCTTCCATTTTGTCACATAGTGCAGGATAACCCACGGAAGCCCGATGAAGAGCATCCCGACAATGATTATGGCGACAAATTCTTCCACGGTTTATTCCCCTTTTTTGGCGCCGCTTTTGCCAAGCGCCTTTTTCATTTCAGCCAGTTCATCGTCGATCGCATCGGCGCCTTCGAGCGCCGCGATCTCGTCGGACAGGCTCGGCCCGCCACTGGCGATATCGAGCGCTTCGGCACGGCCTTCGGCGTAGTCGACGCGGCGTTCGAGCTGATCGAACTTCGCGAGCGCCTCATCGGTGCGTTCGGTGCTCATCAGAGTGCGCAGCTTGACGCGGTTCTCAGCGCTTTCAAGGCGCGCCGCGATCTGCGACTGACGGCTGCGAGCCTCGCGCAGTCGGTGCTGCAACTTGGCGATGTCCGCTTCATAAGCGCGCAGCGCATCATCAAGCACGGCGATCTCCGCCTTGAGCTGGTCGCCCATGCCCGCCGCTTTCTTCTTCTCAACCAGGGCGGCGCGGGCGAGATCTTCGCGATCCTTGGAAAGCGCGAGCTGCGCCTTTTCGCCCCAGTCGGCCTGGAGCCGGTCAAGCTTCACCACATGGCGGTGCATCTCTTTCTGATCGGCGATCGTGCGAGCGGCGCTGGCGCGGACCTCGACCAGCGTCTCCTCCATTTCGAGGATGATCATGCGGATCATCTTCGATGGGTCATCGGCCTTGTCGAGCATGTCGTTGAAGTTGGCGGCGATGATATCGCGGGTGCGGCTGAAAATGCCCATGAAGGCTACTCCATCTAGAAACGGGTTGCTGGTGCG
>ERZ1740065.1608-NODE-1608-length-13657-cov-13.225261_pt1 | contig 13657 bp, 11 predicted proteins | sample MGYA00581738_ERZ1740065 | MGnify/ENA primary metagenome ERZ1740065 (study PRJEB43018, sample SAMN04849749) | marine metagenome | isolation source: floating plastic debris | place: Pacific Ocean | collected 2008-09-01 | study: EMG produced TPA metagenomics... | reverse complement strand
GAATAGTGATAGTGAATAGTGGAATAGCGATAGAAAATGTTTACTGGATGTCTATACTTATTTTACAAATGGCACTCCATAGAAACATACCTTTTGCCAGACCCTTGCAGATTCCCTGATTTTAGGATTCAGTTCGGTCCCGATTATCTCTCAGAATTGTAGATTTAGTTCAGTTCAGTTCAAAATTCTCTTCCAGATATCTAAGTCCAGTTGAGTTCAGTTCTTTAATGGATATAATTTTTCCATTTAGTGACAGGCTATGGTTGCTTGAAAGGAAACAGAAACTGTGTATTGTTGGTATGCGGGACCTGTATTAGTTAGTGTCAGCCTCACTGGGTGACTACTCGTGTCGGACTGCGTGGTACCTTCAAGAATCTAGACCAGCAGGACATTATAAGATCGCTTGCGCCAGACCTACTCATGACCAGCCCCTACTCACGACCAGCCCCTAATCACAACCAGCCCCTAGGAACATCTGTGAGGACTAAGGATTTAATTGTAATGGCCTGGGGTGCCTATTTGTAACTCCAAGGCAAGAGCCAGGCTGTAGGCAATAGCAGCAGACTTCTATAGTAAATCTTACGTTTAGATTTCATAAATGCAATCAGATTTACTCTAAACTGACTGTAAACCATGTTTTTTAATAATATGCTTGAGTTGTCTTCTTGTGTTTTATGACGTTTCAGCGAGAGAACCTAATACTGCCTATGGTCAGTCATCAGACAACTAGCATACCGCCAGACAGGGTCAAAGCTGCTAATAAGGAAGAGACTGATATGGCTATATGCTTATGGGATGGTTAACCAAGACCATGTAGATAAAGCTGCACGAAGGCTTCAATCAGAGTGGGAATCAGAAGTTGAAAAGTCAGTTTCCCTGGTAATGAGTAAAGCTAAGTCTACGTCCCACTCTCCATATGCTTGTGCTGGCTTACAGATGAGTCAGCTGCTGTCTTGTCTTGCATTTAAATGAAGCCCAACAAGAAGTAGACTTTTGTTTTTTATCATAACAAATAGATGGCTGTTTGAGCCCTCTGTAACGGGATGAACATGCGTTAATTAGCTAAGGAAAGATCACAGATAGGGCACCGAATATTGCTGAAACACTGAAACGCTGAAACGTCATACGAAGATGAGAAGACAACTCAAATGTACCATGAAAAAAGTGGTTTAGCTTGATCCTAGAGTAAATCTGATAGCACGTATGAAATCTACAACATACTATAGAGATCTGCTGTTATTGCCTATCTCATATCTAATTAGAGCTGCTACAGGGTAAAGGCTCTGCTGTCTAACACTATGAGTTGCATATTCTCATCGAGAGTTGCCAAGAAAAGTTGATCTAGATTGCCTGAAATACGCTCTCAGAGCATTTCCAAAATCCAATTTTTTTCTGCGGAGGTCCCCTGACCTCCCCATATGAGAGAGGACACACCCCTTCCACATCCACCCCAGCGCCATTGGTGTATTACTTCACACCCTCACTATGCTTGGGTTCAGTATGCTGCGGGAAGCTGCGTGTACCCACCGTCACTAATGTTGATGAGTGTACTGGTGTAGGGTGGATTCACATTTATTGTCTTTTATCCAACTGCGCAAACTGCCGTAAAAATTATTTTAAAAAAACCAATAGTTTAAATGAAATTACAATAAATGACATGACAAGAATATAAACAGCTACATGCCTCTCGCTGCTTAGTGAACTATAAACTACAGGATTAACAAACTTCCGGACAGGCGATGCTAGATGTTGGCGATATCAGGTAATGAAAGTACAACTTCTCTTTGTGGCTACTGCTAGCCTACTGACCTGACTGTGTTGGTGAGTTCAGAACAATATTCAAAGAGCTCATCTGGCTCCAGAAATACAGTCCGTGCTTAAAACCCAGGCAAAGGGCGGGCAGCCACAGCCAGCAAGGATCTGGAGTGAGATGATTTGGAATGGTGTGAGAGAGTGTATTAGTGGATTAGAGTAGAGAGCGAATTCGAATTGTCTGCTGTGCTGGCAATGAGGGAGAGGATGAGAAGGGAGTAAAAAGATGAATGGGATAGTGGTGAGACCAGAAGACAATGGAGACTGCATCATCAACTTCCAGACCGCTCTTTTAGTTACAAGCATGGCTAGTTCATTCACACTTGACCAGTAATCTACGAATAACAAGCATTAACAATTTTGAACTGAAACAACAACAGTAACAACGACAAAAACTAAAACAACAGTCCCTGAGGGGTTCCTGAAGAGGAATTTTGTCAACAGTTCAAGGGTACCGCCAGTTGTGCTCAGAGACATCCCAGGAACATCTCAGGACTTCGCAAAAATCCCTGACAAGACCAAAAACGCTTTTGCATAGGGAGTAGAAGGGGCAATACAGGGTTCAGGGTCAGAGTAGATGAATTGTCTGCTTCCTGTCAGCAGGTCTCTATTATAGTAATACGCAATGATCTCATGAGACTGCTACTGAAGCAACAAATATACAAACAACATGACACTAAAATACATATGTCAGTGAAGCTGGAGAGGATAATGTCCACAGCTTTACAGATCAAGTGTTGCTATAGTAACCAATGCTACAATAGAAGGGGAGTTATTTCTGTATTTGTATCTCGTCTTTCCACCGGTTGCATCTTCTGACGAGCTGCAGTCCGTCTCTTTTCTATAAGTTTTATGACCAAGATAAGGCCAATCATAATGACGCACCCAAAAGCATATAGCATCAGCGTAAATCCAAAGTTTGTGTGTTCGGTTACCATCCCGGACAGAGAGCAACTCATAAAATCTCTGAAATTAAAACAGAAATAGGTGTGTTGCTGGCTGTGAGAGATACGATCATCAGATGTCTAAAATGAAGATGACAACATCATAGTAAATATGATCAGCATTTTTTACTCTTCTATCGGCAGGCTGCCATTTCATTAGCCTTTCATGCCGGTACTAAGCTGGTATTACTTCGGGTTCAGTCTGCACTTAGTACGCTTTTCCAGGCTTTAGTACAAGCATAATACCAGGGCAGTGGTCACTCACACCTGTCCATAGGAGAGTAAAAAATACCAGATAATCATGGTTGCACTCACCCAAGTGATAGAGCAGAGTTCCACAGGCCAGACAGGACACCTGCTGTCGCTGTGTCAAGACTTTTCCCATTACTATCATCATCGTAGTCGCCCTCATTGTTATCGTCACCTCCACAACGCTCTAGAGCAACACTGGAGCAATATAAACATGTGGTAACACTCATAACCGGCAGGACATTCACAGCAATGCATACATGTAACTTACTCTGAGTGGAATATGATGTTCAGAGTGGGTACCACAATGAGTCCGCGACTGAGTCCGATAACACCGAGACATATGAGAAGTAGCCACAGCGGCCTGAACAATAAGATATCCGCTGTACAATATACACTGTTAGTATGACATTGTAAGGGTACTGGAGTTGTCTCCTCTCCAGTTTGGTGAATTTATCCCTAACTTGGGCCACGTGAAGAGGGATATATGTTGTTTAACACAGTTAGGGTACACGAGTGTAGCAGCAATAGCCACCGTTTAATTTGCAACTGTAGAGTCGAGTTACATAGTAATTTATATGAAGCTTGGCCTGTAAGAGAGCACAACTCCCAATTCTGAACAGGGGCAAAATTTACTGGAAATTAATCTATTCTTGCTAATATGCAGAATGATTACTAGGGTAAATGAGAATACGGGTGATCAAAATGATTGCATTTCCAGTAAGTACCAAAGGGGCATGGCTGGTATCCAAACTGAAAGGGCCAAAAGCCCAGAGATCACATGTCAAAAACAATATTGCAATACTCATGGTTCTAGTGGTATCAGTCAAACAGCATGTGGTAGAGTTGAGAACGGTGAGGGATGTACTAGTAGCAGCTACTGGTGCAAAGCTGGGAGAAGAAAAATCCAGTCTCATTACGATGATTTGTTTCTCACCTGTAGAACGGAGAGAGGAAGGGAGCCGGTCCCGCAAATATCAGGCTGACTGCAGTTATTGCGTAACCTATCAGTATCAGCCACATACCATCCACACGTTTCTAAAATATTCTTTCTTGTAGAAAATCACAGCAAAACTCCAGTACAGCATTGAATAAATAAAAACCCGAAGACATCTCAACCTACAGTATGCAAGGACTACAGACCCATCTCATCGCTGTTCCATTTGGGAAAACTGGCTGAGCAGGTACTAATCAACAAAATAAGAACAAGCCTGACCAGTGCCATAATGCCTCACTAGTACGCCTATCTACCTCATCTAGGCACCACAGATGCTATGTTACAGCTAATGGATGACTGCACAAAGGAGCCAGATACAGTCAGCTGTAAATGCATCCAGCTAGCATGCCTAGACTTCTCCAAGGCTTTTGATAGACTGCAGCCCAGCAGAGTCTTACAAAAAATGGAAGGCCTAGGAATTAACAGCATATAATTAATCTACTACAACACTTTCTCAAAGAAAGGAAACTGTGTGTAAGAGTGGACGACTCCATGTCTGACTTCGTTAGCTTTTATGTTGGTGCTCCCCAAGGCACAAAACTAGCGCCTGTACTTGGGCTCTTCGATGTGAGCGACCGAACTGTTGACAATTTTAATGTTGTTAAGTATGCTGGCGACACAACCTTTTACAAAGCTGTCAGAGATCCTACCATTGACTCTGTTGCACCGGCTATCGTACAAACACAGCTGTGGTCTGAGAACAACAGTATGACTCTTAACACAGAAAAGACAGTAATCATCAACATCTCCCTAAATCGTCGTGAAAAGTCTGAGGTTCCACTCACTGTTAACACTCTCAACATCTCACCATCCAACGTTATCAAGTTCCTAGGCATCTACATTGACAGTCATCTATCTTTTAGTACCAATGTAGACAGTATTGTTTCGAAAACCAACTCTAGACTTTTTCTACTGCGCCAATTAAAAATCGTAGGTATGGATAAGCATGGTTTACACACTTTTTACTGTACCAACATAAGACCTGTTTTAGCCTATGCTGCTCCGGCGTGGTATTTTCTATTGTCTAAAGTTGACCAGGAACGACTGGAATGTGTCCAGCGTCACGCCACATGTATAATTCTACCAGACTTAAACTATCTTGAGAGGCTTGAGGCTTTAGAATTATCTACGCTCAGTAGTTTCATATATGATATTAGCTAAAATCTTTTTTATGAAATAGTAAACAACAGTAAGACTCCCCTACAGAATCATGGTAAACACTAATCGAACATCCTCCCATAAGCCCACAGTGTTCTACCCACCACAAGCCAAAACAACCAAACGTGCCGACTCATTTGAACTCATCTTAACTCATTTTAACTCATTTTTTCCTTATTTTATGGCACAGCAATCAAATATGCATTTTATTTACTTATTTAGTGGTTCTTTACTGTCTCTTTTTATTGTAAACATTCCATTTTATCTTTCAGATACTGAATGTATGAATAAAAAATCTCAAAAAAAATTCAAAACCTAACTCTGAACAGTACAGAAACCTCGTCTCGCTCAGCCAGAATCATCCGAGTCTCACCCGCGCACTGGTGTTCCATCGGTTTATCAAATGGTACAACCTGCACAAGTAGTTTATACACATGTCTCCTACCATAAGCTATCATACGTGCTTACCATGATGTCGATGATCTTTCCCACAATAGGGGCAAATAAAGCATAGGTTGCAGACTGGAGGAGGAAGGCGAGAGTGCTGATCTGAGGCTTTAATCCAAACTACAGCACAGAGGAACTCTAATCTAGTCTGTCAATGAAATGGAATAACACATCATGTGATAGAGAGTTATCTACTCTTTGTCTACCTTGTCTCTCAGCTCAGGTTCCAGTATGGGTTGGGTAGAGGCGAGCAACATCCCGGAGTAAACTGTTAGTATCAGAATAGTGGTGACCCTGATGTCCTTGAGTATGTGTAGAACTGATGGTCCAGCGCCCCCACTGGTGTCAGGTCCACCCACTATAATAGATCAATAAGCAATTGGGAGAGTTTATCAACACCTCCTCTAGCATCATGTGTCATACCGCTTGAATCGAGGACGAAGAACATGAGAACAGAGCATGCCACCAGCAGACCTCCGACAGCAGTGAATGGGAGTGTAAATCCTCCGATCTGTCAAACATGTTAAAATTTTATCGAGTGTCATCATTTGTCTCATAAGCGCAAAGACTGTGAAGAGTACAAGGTAGAGTTGAGTAAGAGACATCATGTGAGACAAAGGAAACTTCAGAATTATGTTTGAAGCTATCTTGTCCTGCGGTCGGCTTCTCATACACAAAAATATAGGAAAGCAAGTGAGCATTGCCAGTAATCAAGTCACCATCTTTACATTTTCTAGGTCAGATAATGCAATCAATGATTCTGGTATGTAGGTCAAATAAGATGGGAGACAACTCCAGGCCAACTACTATTGGTCAGAACTTGTGCTACTTCCTCTCTCCTATCAGAAGTTGTGGAGAAGACTGAGGACTTACAGCATAGAGTCCACTTCCCAAAGCCGGGGCTCCCATCACTCCCAGTCCTATCATCGCCTCCGAATAGCTCTGCAATTTGAAACCGTAGATCCAGTTAGTAATGTATTCAGCACCATCAACAACCTCCGTTTACATAGCCTGAGTTCTCACCAGAACTGTCGTTGAGTTTTTTGGAAACACGATAGTAATCAGAGTCATGGAAGCGGTGATAAAGCTTGCTGATCCAACAGCCTGGCAACCTCGTAAAAGAAAGGCTAGTATGAGGTACGTCCAGCTGATACCATCAGAACTCGGGCTAATGTACGACAGTAATCCAAACAGAGCTGTCGAACCACCGGCAAAGAACAGACCAGCTGTGACCATCATGTGTACTCCTATCTTCGGAAGCTGTAGGTGGAAAATTACACCGAGGTGGAGTTTGCGAAAGGCATATAGTTTAGAGTGAAGAGCGACATTTCATCTGACTTCACCTGACTATGATTCAATTTGTAACAAGTTTGCGTTGGCATCCGCATAGTAGGTTTGCTAATGGAGACACACAGATAAGGGCGATACTTCCGCCAACTGCCTGTTCCTTATAAACGCCCTGAGCAGCATGGTATGTAGGCAAGCGATATGTTGTGTAGATTTGACACGGAGATATCACATGTATCCGCAAGCAAAGAGACGATGTCATAGCCACAAATCCTTGAAATTGCCACCCTCGTTAGGCTTATGCCAACTTCATATCACTCCACGAACCTAAATATTGCACATATCATGCAATTTCAAAAAGTTGCAACAACATTGTGTTCTGGCCTTACCAGTTTCCCAAGTGGAGGAGAGAATATGAGTATGACGAGTGGAGATAGCCCGAGTACCCAGCCTGTGATATCACTACTGATTCTATGGAGCTCATCCTATAGCAGATACGGATGGTAGAACAGGATACGGAGGCTTTTATACTAGTTGTGTATAAATTTCCATCTATACAAGTGTGGAGATATGAGGTAGACAAACCTCCACCGGAAGAAAAGGGGGGAAGTGACAACACACTGAAGCACAGCAGATCTCCAATGAAAACAAACGCCATGACTATCTTCTGGTGCCTCGTGTAGCCATTTGATGTTGTGATAGACGGATCTGACATAGTTCCACTGAAGAGGAGAGCTGTACTCTGTAGCTACTATAGCTACTATTTGATTAGTCTTTGTGTGTTCCCACTGAAATCACATCCGATAGAACTATCTCATTTAATCTTATTGACACATCAGCCTGTCCACTTCAGTTCTCTAACCATGGAAGAGCCGTGACGTGACGAGGTATTTGTTCCCCAATCTGGAGCAGAACATCTGATTGATGCGTTAGAACTGCTGTTATGATATGGTTTTCTGTCAGTCGTGACCTTCTGACCTCATTCTCCTTGCTCCTATCTGTTAGTTAGTTAGAAGTGTACCAAAACAACAGGTTGGGGGCCCAGGAACGCTGGAGTATATGTCCAACTGTTGAACAAGTTGAAGAGTAGAGACATCCACCATAGATACCGAGAAATGGACTGTCAATAAACTGAAAGGCGACAATTATGAGAACTGGTAGTTCCAAATGAAACATCTTCTTCGAGCAAAGGGATATTATGACATCGTAACATGAGTGGAGAATAAGCCTGCCACTGGAAATGAAAAGATAGCGGACTTCCAGAAGAGGACAGCGAAAGCATTCTCCATCATTGCACTCTCTCTGTGAGTAGTGAACTATTGTATCTGATTCCGATACAGAAAGACCATCAGACGCTTGGTTAAAACTCCAGAGCCACTTTGAGAGAAACACCACTGCCAACAAGCTGTTCTTAAAAAAGCAGTACTTTCGATGAATAATGCAGGAAGGTGCACGCGTCTCTGATCATCTTAAGCAGATGAAAGGTTTGACCTATAGACTGGCTGAGTTAGGTGCCCCTATCAGTGACGAGTACAAGGTGGTGATGTTGTTAGGGAGTCTGCCCTTGAGCTACGATAATCTAGTCATGGCTTTGGAGGCAAGGGTAGACACTCTGACGCTGGACTTTGTACATCAGGCACTTATCACTGAAGAGCAAAAAAAGAGATGAGCAGAAACAAGCACACAGCTATGGTAGCAGTGACCCAGACAGTGCGCTCGTTTCTAAACAGGGACCTTGTCAGCGTAGGGAGGTCATCTGCTTTGGCTGTCAGAGACCTGGCCATATTCGCAGAAACTTTTCTTTGAAAGAAAGCCGCCAGTACAGGGAAAATACCAACGTTGGTAGCCAGTACAGGTCTGTCGCGGGCACCTCATCATCGGACGAGAGACTTAATAACAAAGAATATGCCTTCGCGACAAGCTCAGGTATGAGTCTGAATGAACCTTGGTTAATAGACTCTGAGGCAACCAAACATATGACGCCATGTAGAGGCTTGTTCCATGAGTACATCAAACTAGATAGACCGGAGCCAGTAACTTTGGGTGACGGGAAAAGCGTAGAGGCCATCGGGATAGGTAGAGTGAAGGCGAGGGTACGACTGAATCAAAAGCCCAGCCACGTAGTTTGCATGCATGGCGTGCTACACGTACTAGACCTAGCTGCAAATCTGTTCTCTGTACCACCTGCCGCCAAAAAGGGGACAATAGTCCAGTCTGGGCACACTAGGTGCTGGTTGAAGGATAGTGACAGGAGCAATGGGCACTCTAGAGAAGACTCTGTACTATCTAGACTGTGAAGCAATAGTCTATCACTCCAGTTCCGTGGCAGCTGACACATGGCACCAGCCGTTAGCTCATGCTGGCAGTGATATAATCAGAAAAATCAACTGCAATAAAGCAGTAATCAGAGGCATGATCCCTTCGGATGATGGGAAACTGTGCGAGGCCTGCCTGGAGGGCAAGATGAGCAGAAAGCCATTCAAAACAGTGGGAGAGATCAGATCAAAGCGTAAACTCCAGCTGGTGCACTCTGATGCCTGCAGCATGGAGGTAGACTCTATAGGGGGCAGCAGATACTTTGTCACCTTCATTGATGACTTCAGCAGACGTTGTGCTGTCTATTTTATCAAGCACAAGTCAGAGGTGCTGGCCAAGTTCAAATTATTCCAATGCCTTTGATCGGACAGGGAAGGCGAGTACCTATCTAATGAGTTCACACAGTATCTTCAGTCAAATGTTATCTGTCACGAACTAACGGTGGCTAACTCACCGGAACAAAATGGAGTCAGTGAGCGCCTGAATCGGACTGTCTATGAGGCAGCACAATCTGTGCTATTTCACGCGGGATTATCCAACCAGTACCGGACAGAAGCAATCACCACTGCAGCCTCAGAAATAGATTGCCCACAACAGCGCATCACACATGCAAGTCGCCAGACGAAGTCTGGTAAGGTCGTAAGCCTTATAGCAGCCATCTCAGGGTCTTTGGTTGCACAGCCTATGCCCACATACTACAGCAGCGTCAGAAGCTGGACAGATGCTGTGAGAAACTCCGGTTTGTAGGGTACAATACGATGAGTAAGGGTTACTGAGTTCTAGATGAGTCAACTAATATGATCTCCGCACAGAGAGATGTAGTATTGAGCAAATTTGATTTCCGTCGCACACAAACATCCAATGCTAAAAGTCGGCGCAACATTCACCCTACCTCCTCCGTCATAACTGTTTCGCCGATCACAGATGAGTCAATGAAAATACGGGACAAAAGTACGAGTATTGAGACTACCCGCACTTCTCAGCATCATCGTCTACCACCAGTACGACATGGTATCGACGAATATGTAGCTGCTGCAGAAACCCAAGCCATCAAAGATCTATCAAACACGTCATAAGCTAGAAGGAGTCCCAATGCATCTGAGTGGTTAGAAGCAGCAGAAAGTGAGTATTGCTCACTGATAGAAAACAAGGCGTGGACCCTGGTACCTTCGCCAGACGACAGATCAGTGATAAGCTGTAAGTGGGTGTTTAAAGCGAAGTATACGAATGATGGGCATGTAGACAAAGGGTGACTGGTAGCGAAAGACTATTCTCAGACACCAGGTGTTGACTATGATGAGACATTTTCTTATGCAGTGAAGTATTCATCAGTGCGAGCTCTACTATCATAAGGTCAGCAGCGGGGCATGCTGATACACCAAATGCATGTGGTCACTGCATTCCTCAATGGTGAGCTTGAGGAGGACATCTATATGGAGCAGCCAGAGGGTGTCGTGGTGGAAGGCAAAGAGACACTAGTGTGCAAGCTGAACAAATCTCTGTACGGTTTAAAACAGCCACCCAAATGCTGGAATTCTACTCTAGACAAACAGCTGAAACTGATGGGATTCTCCAACTCTGGTGCTGACCACTGCGTATATACGTGAGGTCACAGCAGGGCACTCAGGCAATCATAGCTGTCTTTGTTGATGACCTGATCATACTCAGTGACAGCAAAGTAGAGCTGACAGAGATCAAGACCACCCTGTCAACAGCCTTCAAGATGAAGGACCTTGGAGAAATAAAGCACTGTCTTGGCATAACGGTAGAACGAGATGAGAATAAGCTGAGTATTCATCAGAAATACTCCGTTGAGCAAATACTTGACAAGTTCCATATGCTGAACTGCAATGCAGCTGCCACTCCGATGGACACTAACGTAAAACTCTGTCGTGATGATGGAGTCAGCAAGCCGGTGGAGCCAAAACGCTCTCAGTCACTGATTGAAAGCCTGCTGTATGTGGCAACTGCAACCCGCCCAGACATAGCGGTAGCAGTGGGAGAACTGTCCAAGTACAACGCTCATCCTAACGAAGCCCGCTAAAAGAGTGCTATGCTATCTAAATGGAATATGCTGTGCAAAAATATCCTATCACAGGACAGGTGATCCACAAGGATACTCAGATTCGAATTGGGTCGGGGACCTGGACAACAGGAGGTCAACTTCAGGCCATGTGTACCCTGTAGGTGGGGGAGCAGTAAGCTCGTACAGTGAGCATCAATCCATTGTAGCTGCATCAACTGCAGAGGGCGAGTACATTGCTCGTACCACACAACTTGAGAGGCCATATGGCTAAAGGCTAAGCGACACTGCACTCGTGATAACAAATTTGTTTCTACGAGGAATAGCAAGGAGACGCGAATTTAAAGCCACATTGCGGCTGCGAGTGCTGCTGGTTGTGGCCAACAAGCAACTAGCCAAGGGCGCCACCTCTATCCAATCAAACGGCCAAAATGATCAAAGTTTAACATGTTTAATCGTGCCTATGAGTGAATAATTCATTCGCGGCCATTCGCGCGAACGCTTCATTTCCATTCATAGGAATGAAATCGTGTAAAATTAGCACTAGTGTGGCCTAGCCTTTAGACAACTAATGGCTGACATCGGTGGAGTCAGACTGACGCCTGTAACTGTATATGCTGACACCCAGGCCTCCATTGCTGTTGTGAACAACAACACCAGCTCGTCCAAAACTAAACACTTTGACATCCAATACCATTTCACCCGTGAAGCCATTATAGACAACAGCATCAGACTAGTACACTGTAGAGCTGAAGATAATGCCGTCGACATCCTCACAAAAGTGCTGCCGAAAGATCGATTTGTCTAATTGGCACACAGTATGGGCCTCAGCTATAAGAGTTCCAATCAAGCTTGTGATACATTTCAAGAAGGCAATCAAGATTTCGTTTCCAATCGTGAACCTCCCAGTTTGAGAGTAATCCAAATCGTTCACGAAGCCAATGGTTATACCTCTAGTACACGCGGGGAGAGGCACGCGGGGAGAGGCAAGCAGGGAGAGGCAAGCAGGGAGAGGCACGTGGGCAGAGGCACGCGGGCAGAGGCACGCGGGCAGAGGCACGCGGGGAGAGAGAGGGTGTGTGGATGGAGAGGGAGGGAGTGTAGATGGCTGGAGTGTGGATAGATGGAGAGTGGATGGATGGAGTGAAAGAGAAGGAGAAAGGGATCTGTTGTATAACTTATGTCCCAGAACGCATTTTACACCCCTTTATTGAAAAGTAGTTGATACGATTTGTGTAGACAAGCCTTCATCACCAGTGTACTAGTACAAGCTTTCTGCATGATTAAAGCATGTTACGAAGTTGATTGTAATCAGAGAACTTGATGGAGTCTAAAGAAATCCAGCAACTAGTCCGACCTAGACCACCTGAGAGAAAGAATCACGAGGTTCATTGTGACTTTGACCACTGTTATCACGGCGACATCCTCCTACCCTACGGCAAAGCAGCACCGAAGTCAGGATACTGCAGACTACTCAATACAGTGGTGTTGTATCCTTACCGAAAAAACCTCAAATTTCTTTTTTGCACTTGTGGAATGGGTGGAAATATCTGGCGACGCCCTTGATCGAGGTCAAAATTAATTCTCTAAATTGCCCAGTTATCCTGTTAATCTGCTTTTTAGTAGCGTAATTACACCATAACTAAAATCTGTATGTAAAAACAGGCTTTATCAGGCTTCGGATAAAATGATGTTTCAGGGCTGCGCTAGTTTCAAAATGAAAAAACTGAGAAAAAATATAAAAGCGCTGCTTCAGCTTTGCATAAGCCTAGTCACAATTTGATTTCCATTTCAAATCACAATAAATTCCTAGATAGTTGAAAGAGGAAACATGCTCGATTCAGCAGCAGAACAAACATGAAATACCAGTCATACCTCTTTCACTGGCTTTCCATGCATCAAATGGGGATGCGAATACATCAAGCTTGGTGAGATTATGACACATTCGGGTGTATTGCCGTCTGTTTCCATGTAACAAATCTCTCTCTACCGAGTTGTCAGCTCCTGCATGAAATTATGGCGAGCCAAGCTAGCTTGTTTTCAGTTTTACGTTTGTAAATAGTTGGACATGGATGAAACTAGGCAGAGAGTTTGCTTTGTACTGAGCTGAAATTTACTGCAGCAATAGCTGACAATAGTGGTGGCTGTAGCAGACCAACACAACAGTGCAACTACTAGCATTCAACTTAAGCGTACACAGCTCGGTAACAAACCGAAGATAAAGTGTCCTCGATACTGGCTAACTTTCAATTATGTAAGTATTTTAGGTCTCCGTTTACAGATAAAAAAGCTCCATAGCTGTCCTCCTGTGTCATCCTAGCAAACACGGTCATGGTATGACAATGTTCTCCTCAAATGTGATGATGAACTATGGCAAGTAAAGAGAGCCGATCGAAGGCGTGACAGCTTTAGTCCGAAATCAGA
>ERZ1740065.1607-NODE-1607-length-13665-cov-11.232403_pt1 | contig 13665 bp, 6 predicted proteins | sample MGYA00581738_ERZ1740065 | MGnify/ENA primary metagenome ERZ1740065 (study PRJEB43018, sample SAMN04849749) | marine metagenome | isolation source: floating plastic debris | place: Pacific Ocean | collected 2008-09-01 | study: EMG produced TPA metagenomics... | reverse complement strand
CCGGGGTTCGATTCCCCGCCACGGAGACTTTTTTCTAGCGTTACGAACTCCACTTTCATCACATCAGCTCGACTATGTGGATCTTTCAGCTTTTGTGCAATGATTAACATAGTTCTCTAGGTCTCCTTTTTTTCTACGTCATTCTTCATAGAAGCTTACTGGAAATCGTCAACTGTAGAGGGTTTCTAAACATGTAAATTATCTTAGATGTCTCCTAGATTTCTTTATATCGCATATCCCTCACTGCGACTTTCTGATGGAAAATTGAATGGGGTTGTGATTCGTGAATATATGAACAAACCTGATCGCAGAGCAGACATATTTTGCTGAAATACTGTCTGTGGCTAGAATTGTATCATGTGCTTTACAACTCTGGTCCTACTGCTTGTCTGATATGCCAGGTTTCTCGCATAGGAATGATTGTTTTGCTTCCTTTCCTTACTCTTATTCTGTCCTTGTCTTCTATTTCAGGCTGCTACTGACGGAGCTGGTGTCAATATCATCATCGAGATGCTAGCTAACACGAACTTGCAACGTGATCTTGACATTCTGGCCCTACAAGGACGTGTGAGCATCGTGGGCAGCCGAGGAATGGTGGAGATAAGCCCGCGGTCCTTGATGGCGAAGGAAAGCACTGTCCAAGGTTGCACTCTCGGACACAAACCCCTGTAAGCCTGGACCGTATATAGGGTCATGAGGAGTTATCCCCTCCATCTTTCGCTGCTGATCACCAGTTTATCATAGTTTTCGACAGATTACTGGAGGATTGTTTGCACTCAATAACCTTTGATGCAAAGATAATTTCTTTACCCAGTTTAAACCCCCGAAACTACAACTGCAGCAGTTCTTCTGCTGATATTTGCTGTGGCGCAATTGCCATCGTCACTGGGGGGATTAACTCAGAGTAGAACTGACAATCTCCTGCTGTTCCAAGCATCTCAGTCTCTATGTACTGTACTAGTGAATTTGATTGTGACAGGAAAATTAGTGATCAATTAACCGGAACTATCATTGGATTGCTCTATAGTAATCGTACTCATAATAACTTATACAGGAGTTGTCTTCACATTAGTGCAATCACTATTGTTAGATCGCGATCATCTTTACTGTAGACTGGAATTTATTTGCAACGCAATAGTGATCCACAAGCGGGAAGACAACTCCCATGTAATTTATAAAGGGAATAGTTTCTATATTGCAATACCATAATAGTGATGATTTGCCATTGCTGTTTGTCACGGTCCCTATCAAATGTGGTTCTCTAGTAGCTCTTGAATCATTACACTCATTTCCACGTCAAATTGGAAAGGCAACATCGTTCTTGGGTTAAGAGGCATGTTCATTATAGAGAGAGGGAGGTGTACACGTTCAGAGTTCATTCATCGTGAATTATTTCTGTATTTCAACAGTATTTGTCACTGATAGTATACTACTACATGGATAATCTGGGTAATCAGTGTTATCCGGTGACGAACTGTATTTGTATTAAGGTGTAAGTAAGTAAGTATATACCATGAACTAGTGTGATGTACTTTTTGAAGCACATTGAACCTCCTTACATCAACTTCAATAGAAAGTAATTCTATCTATGTCTATACTCACAGCCTACCCAGGTACTCACAGCCTACTCAGATACTCACAGCGTACCCAGGTACCCACAGCCTACTCAGATACTCACAGTGTACCCAGGTACTCACAGCCTACTCAGTTACTGCCATGCTGGATATCGGGATATACACGTGTGCGGTCAGTTCTTAGGTCACTACAATCATTGAGCTCATCCCCTGTCTCTTCTACTTATGCTACAGTTCTACCCCCCCCCCCCCCCCCGTCGGCTCCATGGTTTCCATTTGTTTATTACTTGTTACTTGGTTTCCGTTGAAAGCTGAGGTCGCAATGCATGCTGCAAAAGTCTTTTGTGAATCGAGGATTTTTGCAAGCAATATGCAATTCGATAATTTTTATATAAACCTCTTCAGATTTGTTTTCATGCTAATTTTGTCACACAGAGATCAATTTATGTCGGCTACGCATTAGAAATATTTTACAACATGTCTGATTGCAGAAATCATTTTTGTTAAAATTTTCAGTTTGCACCAATATCATACCATTAGTCAGGTAATAATTATTGGTACAAATTGCTGGTTCATGACATGAAGTTCATTGCGAGGTGAGCAATAGCAGCTCGTATCCAAACAACAGCACCATAATCCGAGTGGGCCAGTGAGAATCATTGTGTTACGTAAAGTATTTCCTTTTATTATGCGAGATCAAAGTCTGAACAGTTGGATTAGCTCCGCGCAATACAGACTCCCTGACCGGGCGTCAGTTACTGAAGTACAAATGTTTGACAGATGCTGTGTTGTGATTGGAAGGGAGAGTATATCGTGTCAGCCTTTCGTTATTGCAGGAAACGTCAATCTAACAGACACCGGTTTTGTAACTTGCTCTTGTTGCATAAATCAACGCTATCGTGCCAGTTGGGACTACTCTCTGTGGCCAGTCTAATATAAGCTTGGATTATCTCAGACGAATCAATAGGATGTAGAATATCGAATAGCCTATCTAATCTCAGAAACAAAGCTAACCTTCCAGACATCAAACTCAGCTCTCATCAGATGGCATGTCTTGCAGACAGAAGCTCCTAACACGGGCCATTGCTTGCAGATGCCAGGAGTTATGAGATCCAGCACGTCGTCTCTCAATCAAGCTGCTTCTCTGCCTCAACTCTCCTTTCGGGTTGATTACTATGGTAATAGGGAGGTTTAGCAAAGATGTGCTGTAGCTACGCCTACATCAGATTACTCACATAATGTAAGTCAATCGGCTGATCTTTAGCTACTCGGCAAATGTTGGTTGATTTTTTAACCATTTGAGTTTCGTCTTTGGAGAGCAGGTAAAATTTATATTACGAAACGAATGAAGAAACTAAGTAGTGACAGTTGGTTTCATTACACTTCTGATGTGTCGAATGAGCATATGTGACATCTGCTCTTCTTGCATAGATTTTCGCAGTAGGCTACGTTGATTTGTGATCTCGTGATCAAATAGTCTTTCATGTGGCTTGCTAAACCTCCTTATTATGGGTAACCCTACATCACAGCCCATCAGCTCCAAACATGTGCAGATTAGCATAACATGAAAAGCACGTGGTGTGAACTTGATATCATCATGTATACCAGCACATAGACTTGAAAACTAGTGTCACATGGCAAGCAGGAGTGGCAATTTTCTTCCACAAACTTGTATATCAGTGCTATATAGGATCATGAACACTTCCATAAGTATGAAGTCCCAAATATACCAGTATAAGTTCTTTCAGTGTTGCCAATTCTGATGCTGAAATCATCATTCTTTTCAAATAATAGGGCATAGATGAACACTGGTGTATGTTCACTTCTATTGGATATTAATTTGATGATATGGTGCAAATAATCTTCAGTTGACAGCATAGATTCAAGATGTTGGCAAAATATCCCACCATGATGCTTCCCAAGTTGAGAAAAAATGCTTGAGATTCCGTTTTTCTGAACTTTGACCCTTCAACCCCGCAGCTATCACTCTGTCATATTTGAGCTGAGCTCTGGAGAATTTAGCTAATACACCACAGGCGAACATCAAAGAACCAGCAATGGCAATTTTCACTCTAAAGTTCAGGCCACGTTTTACTCCTCTATCAGTAAATGTGCCGAAATCATGCCCGGTGTTACTCCGGCTTTTGTCCGCACTTGTTATGCTTTTGCACCACTTAAGGCTGCTTAAGTCTAAGCTTAACACGACATTTATGAAATGGGCCCGCCTACCAATAGAAGAGTAAAAAATGCCAAGTTCAGCGGTTGAAATACTCGAGCGACTTGGAAGCATCGGAGATTCGACAAGCCAGAACAGTAAAAGCAGATGCAAGTCTTCTCGCTGAGTGGCGGCAGAGTAGTTCTCTGTATTCAACTTATCCATACTCTCTATAGCATTCGACTCATCTGGTATTAACTATCTGCTCTCAGACTCTCATAGAGCCCTTCCTGTACTTCAAAGCATTTAATTTGCTAGAGCTTATGTTTCATCGTTACATAAAGCTAGAGAAGACGCAGACAAAATTGATGCTTAAATTGATGCACGTGCAAAAACCATGTAAATACTTAGCGAAACTATTAAACCTCTTTTCCGTTTCAAATCCTGTCATCTAAAGGAAGGATCAACTCAAATCCCAAAAGATTAAAGCAGCTGCAATGGTACACCTGTGATATCCATGGAACCACAGATGGATATTGGTTGATCTGCTCTAATATTGTCGAAGCTGTTGGATGACAATTAGTCACATGACATATTGGATTTCCACCGCTATGATGGCTAAGATAGAGGTGTTGGACCGTGGAGAGGTCTTTCGCTCTCACCGATAGTGAAACTTCTTCATTTTAAAGCTGATTCAGAACTCTTACCTTTGGGAGGTAGATGATACTAGATGATATACCGTTACTCGAGTGATATATGTAACTACGTCGATATCTTTTAGAAGTATACTCATAGGCGATATCGTTGATGTGGTGTAAGGAATGTATGTAGCAAGATCCCATGCAACTTGTTCGAACGGTGACAGGAACCAAAATACACGGATTTGTGACGCTCAAACAATGAAATCCAATCCATCTGCGGAGAGCCTTGTTTGTACTGAACTCTCGGCTAAACACACCAGACATTGATGAGGCAAACTAAAGCTACATTCACACTGAGCCGATAGTCGCCTGCCGATACCATCATCTCACGCATCTGCGCGTATGAGTAGCTCAAGAAAAGTACAGCTTGGCTACCATTGGTCAATGCCCTACCGATGGAAAATTCTATCGCTTGAAAGGCGCTCTTGCCGGGTGGATAGCCCTCTCATACCACGCAGATGCGTGAAATTATAGTATCCGTCGGCAGCTATAAGCTCAATTTGAATGGGTACATTGGTACCGCAAACCAACTAGTTGACATGAGTTTCATATAGGGGTGTTTTGTTTTTTCTAGTGCTTCATCAATTTTTGATGATGACAATAGAAGATACAGGGAAGCATTCAACTGATAGAGCCATTTGTCCGGTCTAAGAAGCTCATTATGTTTTTCCTGTATTGCTATTTTCTTCGTACATAGTATCCCTGTGGTGTCAGTCTTTGGTACAGTTACCAGATTGGCAAAGATGGCCGAAAATTTCAAGTGGCCAAAACTAAAACATGAAAAACCAAAACAACTTTCCACAATCAAATAGTATGAAGGATATATTTAACACAACCTGAAAGATGAAACTGAACCAAAAACTGCTACGAAAAGTCAAAAACCGAATCAAATCCCAAAACCCGCAAATAGTTACAGTCCCAGTTGCATAGAGTGATAATTTTGTGCTGGCAGCATCAACATGGAAAAGTAACTCAGAGCAGAGCATTATGGGAAAGCTTACCACGGATTCCATGCTGCATCCTCTGCTTAGGTGTGTGCCGGTGAAATTGGATTGGGTCCGATTGCTCGTGATTAGTGTAATAAGGATTATCAGATTAAGAGTTTGATGATTCATGAGGCTGGGCAGTGATCAGACCATTTAGTAACACGCTGAGTCATGTGATCTTACCTGCAAACATTTTACCTGCGGACTGGTATAAGAGAACTTGCTGACCGTGGAGTTCATCAGATCACATTTACATCTCAACACGGTAAGTTGAGCTTCTCTTTAAAAAGTAAATAAGTGGAATATGTGTTGACATTCATAGCTTAAAATCTGTGAGAAGGAAATTATTTTAGTCGTAACTTTCTTATTGAACATGGTGAAATAGACTCTCCTTTATTCTGATATAGAATGATGATTTGTTAACTTATGACTTCATTGAACATTCATCTTCGCTTGGACAAGCTCGAGTGATTATACCTCTTGAATGCATCTGTTTCAGATACAGAAGTCATGAAGGTCTTTGCTATCTCTGCCGCCCTCTCTGCCCTCGTCGCATGCAGCAATGGGTAGGTGTAGCGAAAACTGTTTAGCAATTTCATGTCAGAACCAGTAGAGTAGGGAACACATGATTACTGTATCAGTTTAACTGACAGATTTCCACCTCTCTCCATTGACCTCCCTCCCTTTCTCTTTCTCTCCCATTCTCTCCTGCCTCCTCCTCTGTCGCTCCCTATCTCCCCTCCCTTCTCTTCCCCCTCTCTCTCTCCATGTCTCCATATCTCCCTGTCTCCCTGTCTCCCCCTCTTCTCTTCTCTCTCTCTCTCTCTCTCTCTCACTCTCTTTCCTCTCGCTCTCTTTCCTCTCGCTCTCTTTCCTCTCGCTCTCTTTCCTCTCGCTCTCTTTCTTCTCGTTCTCTTCCCTCTCACCCTCCTTTCTCCACACACTCCCCTCTCACTTAGACGTGCACTCTCACCCCCATTCACTCTGTTATGAAGAGCTCATTTCCACATGCATTGCTTGTTTTAGGGGTATCCTCAAGTCACTCGGAGGAGGCAATTCCCTAGGAGGAGGGAATCTCCTAGGAGGAAGCGGTTTCGATAACCAGCTGGGAGGCGGGAATCTCCTGGGAGGAGATGGCTTCGGTAACCAGCTGGGAGGAGGGAATCTCCTGGGAGGAGATGGCTCCGGTAACCAACTGGGAGGTGGCAATCTCCTGGGAGGAGATGGCTTTGGTAACGAACTGGGAGGTGGCAATCTCCTGGGAGGAGATGGCTTTGGTAACGAACTGGGAGGTGGCAATCTCCTGGGAGGAGATGGCTTTAGTAACGAACTGGGAGGTGGCAATCTCCTGGGAGGAGATGGCTTTGATAACCAACTGGGAGGCGGCCTCGGCAGCAATCTCGGAAGTGGATTTGACAGCGGACTTGGACTAGGAAGTGGCAGCAATACTGGCAGTGGATTCAGCAGCAGCAGCAGCAGCAGTAGCAGCAGCGGTAGCAACAGCGGTATTGGTGGATTTTAAAGGAAGAAATAGAACAGTGAATTCCTAATAAATCAGCACACTGTTGTGATTAACTCAATCCAACCTAATTTATGAAATTTTTGTTACTTTCCTGTAATTTAATGTAGGCCTGTGTCGAGAACCTTGTTGATCTCCACTAACTTACTCTGATATTATATTCTACAATTTTCTCAAATAAAGCACAACCAAAGATTTATCTATATAAAGATGGGAAACTCAATGGAAGCGGGTTGAAGAAGAGTATTCAACTCAGAGATAGGCCTGTTTTAAGGACGTGGCTTAAAAGTTACCGATAATTGGTACGATAATATTAGTGAATTATCTGATATTTTACTGAAGACGGCATTTCAACGAACCTAATCCAGTTTTTACACTGAACTTAAAAGCACCTATAGTATAATAATACCTTAACTGGTATTTTATCACGCAATGAATTTTATGTAGTTGTGAAGAAGAAAGACTCTTTTGATGACAAATGAGGAAAATTAGGTTCACAAGCCTGTTTTGTACTACTGCTACGTTCAGCAGTAGTTAGAATTTCAACTCCAGATCAAGAGAATACAACTCTCGATTATTACAGGATTCGAGCTGAGTTACCCGGGTTTGGCACAACCATTACCTTGCAGCCATCAAATACTCCTGTATCTCATGTCCTTTTACTTATCGATATCCTATTTTCTTGCTGATTTTACGTAAAACCACTATGAACTTTGATTTACATAAAAGTGTGCTGCCACCCGGATTTGAAAGATAAACATGCCAACCACTACCCCATGGCAGATTGCATGGTGTTCTTCATTATCATGTCGATTTTTGAGCACACTCCCGCGCATGTGCGCGCTCATTCTTACATACTCTCACTCGCGCACGCACACTCCTGCATGTGCTGATGCATGAATATCTATGGGAGAATGACAAAAGCCGATTACGCTACACAGCAATCGATGCTAAGAATTGTAGAGACGGGTTCCATACTCTTTCATCATTGCAATATTATTTCATTATTTTGCTTCAATGCTTCGAGTGTGGGCGATTAGCAGGGATTTAATGTTCAACAGATCTAGCCTCAAATTCAAAAATGATTATTTAATGAATTGAAATTTAAAACATCCAGTCCTTCCCGGCCAACTTGTACTAGGCTTTAACAGAATAGTTACCAGTCACTCAGCATGTTGAACTTGACTCTGGCAAATGCACTTTTCTGGACGTCTTTCACCACCGTATTCCTGATCGGTGGTGTTTTTGTTTATCTGGTGCCCAGTTCAACCACGGACTGCTACTTGTCCTTGTCTTTCACATCCCTACCATCCAGATTTACCCAGCTTATATTGGGGCTGATAGCGTCACACTCCAGCTCTGTTTCTGTCAGTCGTTTACTGTTTGCTTTCACAGCTCCTCAAATACTCTTCTGATGTTTTCATCAGTCTTTCCGAGGCACTCATGACACTGCTATTGCTGGTGTGAGATGCTGCTATGTTTAACGTTGTCGTGTCCTAAGTAAAGCAGGATAGCAGTAAACAGCTGAATGCAAACACAGAGACTATGGTTGGAATAATCTAGGATGCCCATCACTTCACGTGTGCAGTGTTCACACTTCCCATCATATTTCGTGGTCGTCTGCTAGTCCGTAGCTGGTTATTCAGTGGTGCAATGGTGTCCAATCACTGAAAAGTACTGAAAAGCACTGACAAGCACTGACAGCAGTGGCTGATGACACAATGCTTGCTCATCATTTTCACTGCCGAGAGAGAGGTAGAACAATCAGAATATTGTATATGCTATGACTTTAAGAGCAGCTCTTGTCACTAACACAGCTGTTTATCACATTAAAACCAATTTAAGCTTTCATTACAAAAATGTTGAGTAAGTCAGGACGATCTAGAGATGATGAGGATTAACTGTTGCGTGAGATTAGGGGCTTATTGAGTCTGATAGGATGAGATCTTCAACTAATCTTTGATACGATGCTATACACAGCCCTACTACTAGCACTGAAAACGGTAGACAAGTGAGGAGACAGTGGTGGTGCTCAAAACGCTCCAGAACTTGATTTAGCAGCAGTTGGCACACAATGCGATACAATTGGGCACAATGTAATGTAATCAAATAAACTGCAATACAATACAATCAGATACAATGCGCTGCAATACAATACCACGCAGTACAAGACAAAATACACTTGCGGTAGGAATTGTAGTTATTCGGAAAACTATTAGAACACTTCTACTTGGTGGAGCAACAGCGTTTTTGCCCAATTGACATTCTCTTGCTTGACTAACAACCACCACTGCGACCACTGTGCGATTTAAGGAAAGGTGGCCCAGGAAAATTTCAATATTCATATAGCCATCGATGTAAGAGCTTCAGCAAGAGGAGCAGGTAGAGCAGGAGGAGCAGGAGGAGGAGGAGGAGAAGAAGAAGAAGAAAAAAAAAAATAAAGAATAAAAAGAGTCTAAGTGGTAGAAAGAGTTTTTGTTTTTGTTGATGATTTTTTTTATGAGTAGTAGGAGCTGTTGTAGGAGTTGGAGCAGGTGGAGCAGGAGGAGGAGCTGTTGTGTTCGCACACAGATGATTTTTATTCCACTATTGTGGACTCGATTGGGTCTAGCTCTGGTTTCTGTGTTTGGCATTCTTATCATTTAGTCAACACACATTCCCTGTTATCTTCTCCCAGGCATGGCTAACCAGAGAGATACAATCTCTGAAATAGAACAGATGCTCTTCTCCAGTAGTGCTATTGATGATGGATGAGGAATACAACTGTCTAGAGAAGATAGATATGGTCCTCACTAATCTTATGGAGTTTTTCCGCACATGGATAACATATATTTATTGCTCTCGAGTAAAGTACGCCGTAGATTCAGCAGATGTGTTGAACAAATTCTCACATGTATCTGTGAAGTTAGGATAGACATCGTCAGCAGTGCTGGTTGTTGCTATGGGTTACTCATATCCATTTCAGTTGGAAAGATTAGTGACTCTGTATTTTGATTAACGCCTGACAGGTGCAGTAGGAAAATAATCAACCCCCCCCCTTAGGTATTAAATAGAGTGAGTACGGTAGTGAGTGTGCATTACATCAGTCTTGCCAAAACCCTATTACGTTTTGATGTCACAATCCACTGCATGAAATATAGGCAGAGTTGATTATTACGTTATAGCAGTGATTAAGTATCACCTGTGTCATGTCTGACACCGTGACGCGCTATGGAGGGGAGGAGGAGGAGCTGGTGCCATGAAGGGCTTATGGTTCTTAGTAACACTAAAACTCTATAGCTCCACCTGGGATCCCTCTGAAATAGCAACCCACCTATTGAATTCACACTGAGCTGCGACAATGATGTTCTACTTGATGCCTCTAAGCACGGTCTTCCTGGTGATTTTTCCCTCCTATCGGCAGGCCCACTGGTGTCATACGCGGATGCTACAACGATGGTACGACAGTTTTAAATAATACCCTTAGATAATACCTTAATACCCTTAAATAATAGCTGTGTGTGAGCCGGCCTAGTCCACACTTGGTATGCTTTCACTGGCTTCAATACCAGGGTACCACCTGTGTAGCTCAGGCGTAACGCAAGTGCTTATGACGCAGGCGTGCCTGCCAATAGAAGAGGAAAATATTCCTGGTAATTTTTAACAGCACTATGAAGGTCACAGGTTAAAGGTTAGATTCCTTATAGGAAGTCAATGTCTACAGTCATTAGACTCAACCACTGCCTTAGGTTGCCAGTAAACCATATGGCTAAGTGAGATTTGCCATGTGATTGCTATTTATGATTGAGCTCGAAACCATCTATTATACATCTACGGTATTACATATAATATACCATACAAAACTAGGGTTTGTCTCCCTTGAGACTGTGATCGCTGCGCATCATTCTCCAAATCCTGGTGGTAGAGACTATGATGATTGGGTATCACATACCATGCATGTATTTCATGTGAGAGATGTGTTTCCTGGCTACTTTGAATGCTATATCTGCCTGTAGACTCAGGACAGCATAGAGCCTCCGTAACCAGCCACTGGGAATCAAATGAGGCTACTCTGATCCATGCCACAGCTATCTCAGCCGCTGTAGTTGGTATACAAAACTACAACTTCATTACGAAGTCATAGGAAATGATGTCGTAGCTTTGTATACTAACTATATGATTTAAATAGCTATGTCATAGACCTGGGTAGAGGGATTGCTTGCTTTGGTAGATCAGCGATTGCGTACCATGGCTGAGACGCTGCGCACAAACCCGACTGGAATTTGGGGTTTGAAGATTGTCACATACACTGCACTCAATTCGAAGTGGCTGGTTACTGTAATGTCTTCTCACTGATTCACCAGTTGCTTTGAAATTAAAGACGTTGGGAGGAGAATATAGTACTCAGCCATTTGAAATCAAATATAGTGTCTGTGGGAATCTCCAAACTCAAAATACCAACAGGATATTTGTGCAGTCTTGCAGCCTTCATATTATATCTAGTGCTGCATTTCTTCAAAATAATTAATCTCGATTAATCTTCCGATTAATATTTTTAATCTTGAATTAATCTTATTTAAAACAGTTCCTGAGCTATAAATTCACAACAGCATCATTGATACTAGCTGCAGCAGCTGGCATTGACATCACTGTAACATCTTTGGTGGGTCATTAGTGGTGTTCAACTGCACTGGTGATAAGTTTGCTTACATAAGTATGCTGTAAAACTTGTTCACATATCTTTGTAACATATTTTTCTCAGTTATTTTGTGAAATTTTCCCTCAAATGAGCCACAAGATTAATCTTGTGGAATAAAATTAATCTTTTGTGCAATTCGACTTATCTAATCTTAGAATAACTTGATTAAAATTAGGTCGTCACGATAGTAAATCACTATCGCGATAGTCACGATTATCGTAACTATCGTGACAGCCCTAATTAAAATACAGCACTAATTATATCACTGATCTACCATAGCCACAATAGCCTGCCCAGGTCTACACAATAGCTAGTCTCTGTCCATATCATTTGAATACAAAGCTATGATGTAATCTCACCAAAATTCTCACATACACTGTATTTGATTTCAAATGGCTGACTACTGCAATCTATGCCCAAACCCTTTAAACTCTCTGAAAGAACTGAAGAATTAACTAAGGTAATGGGTGCATTACATCTTGGCATACAGACACTGGTGTGCGATGTGGATCATGGATTGAGAGAATTAAGAGAGATTAGTAACAATAATCCTGATCTTATGAGGCAGACAGATTGATCCAACCATCCAAACAACTCTCTGACGTTTTTTATTTCCAAGTTATCTCCGTATAATCCATACGATATTAGATAATCTGCACTGATCTACATAGATAATCTTGATCACTCAATCATTGCAGGTGGCTAGACAGGTATATAACAGACAGGCAACTCTGAGACATCAGGACTTGTCCCCATTCCACCATAACCATTGGTAAGTCAACAATTACACTCTCCCAGCTCACCAATGCATGCTAAGATCGAAACTTCATTTTCTTGAGATCAAACTATTAGTGTTCTTAGACCTAAGCACTTTCTGATACCTGCCAACTAATGGCAATTGCATTCTCATCTGCTGTCTGGTGAAGCCTTCGCACTGAAGACTGGTGCCATGTGCCAGATTTGCTTAGCACTTTCCATCAGGACATAACTCAGCATTGATTTTCAACGCTGACGATACTACTTTGTACTTTCAGCCCAGCATCCGACAGAGAGAATACTAATCCAACATGAAGGCCTTCGTTATGACTGTTGCTCTCATCTACCTCACTGCTACAGTGAGTGCATTGTAAGTACACAAAAAATATGGCCGCTGTCTTAACCTCAAAACTCTATCATTAGTGCATTATTGTGGCTTCAATATAAGCCCTAGCATACATGACAAGTTGTAGGACCAGAAATACTGGAGATTCAGTTTTTCTGAACTTTTGTGAACTTTGAGAAGCTGTAGCTCAGAACCCCTACCCCTACAGCTAAGATCTAGCCATATTTGGGCTTAGCTCAGCAAGACCTAACCAATAAGCCACAGGAAAACATTAGGGAACAAAAAATAGCAATTTCAGTTCAAAATTCGGACTGCGAAAATACGGGAGGCTCCCTGTAAATACGGGAGACTTGTCATGTATGAGCCCTAGCTCTACCTGTCAACTCTCCCGTATCTTAGCCTGACAGGTTGACAGGTTGGCAGTATGAATCTGACACAGCCAGGACTAAAATTTTATTGATAATTTTATTGATAAGGGAAATCTACGGGCTTTGATAAGGGTGTCAAGCTGATTTTCATGCATATATACACAGCCAGCCCAAATTATAGCACCACTGAAAAAAGGAAAAGCTTGTTTAATATATTATGGCACTCAGACTGCCAGCTGTATTTGCCACATACATGCCACACACAGATGTAACTGTGACCAGGAACTGTGTGACGCTAAAATTATTTGTGGTCAGGATTGTGGCCTCTCTGAACAAGAATTCTCTTCTGGGAGCGGCGTTCACTCTCATTCTCACTCAATTTAAACACAGGATCTCAACTACTCGGATTTAATCCCTACTGTTTGGATTTTCAGCTGGTGTAAGGACGAAAGGACGGATTTCACATAGCATAAGGATTTTCATTGACCCACTCGGATTTTTGCCCTTTAGTTCGGATTTTGGATGTCATCACTCACCTCCCGTCGGTAAAATGATGCCATAAGTAAGCAATTTGTTTCCAAG
>ERZ1740065.1606-NODE-1606-length-13666-cov-11.379179_pt1 | contig 13666 bp, 11 predicted proteins | sample MGYA00581738_ERZ1740065 | MGnify/ENA primary metagenome ERZ1740065 (study PRJEB43018, sample SAMN04849749) | marine metagenome | isolation source: floating plastic debris | place: Pacific Ocean | collected 2008-09-01 | study: EMG produced TPA metagenomics... | reverse complement strand
CCCCATTTATTCCCTTTCCCCCTGGCTTCTCTCTTTGTTCCCCTCTCCTGTGTGAGGTGCTAGGGGTTTCTGAGCTACGGCTTCTCAAAGTTAAAAAAACTCAGTTGAGATTCTCCAGTAATTTTCGTCCTATGACTGGTCAACTATATAGTAGCTCAGCTGTTCTGCGTCTTAGTTCTTTTTATCTCGTATTAGATCTCACATGGGCGGGAGCACATTCTATCAGTCGTGATTGCAGGCATTCTATCGCATTCTATAGACCTGTTGCACATAAACATGAACACTGTAACAACCACAGTCGTAGGTGGGCGTACCAACTGAGTTCAACAGGTTAGGAGGCGGTGCTAATAATATTTTGAGCCAATCAGGATGAGCTAGACTTGGCGACCTTGAGAATAGCCTACTGACCTCCGGATACAATACAATGAACTCTCTCTACTAAGACAACTACATACAGACTATAATAACGATACATATCAAAGTATTCGTGAATCATGAAATCAGACAATTTTGCTCCGCAGATACGATTTTACGGGTACGATATCACTAGTATGTGATGGGAATGAAGGATGGAGCCTGCGATGCAGTCTCTCCACGCTTTACCAGTATTTCACCAGTTACTTCGGTAGCGAGAGGCAGAAGAAAAGCGCAGGTGATTTTTCATTATTCAACTGTATGCACACAGTACTTTCAACCTTCGATCGTGTTGTTTTAACAACCATATCACTGTATCATCATCCGACGTGCAGGATATCCAGTATCGAGAATGTGGTTTGGGTGGACACTGTGCTTACCAGTGTTGTGGTCTTTCCTCCACCTAACCAGTTCAGCCTTAGTGAATGACGTTTACAAGGAACCCGAGAAATTACTACTGAATAACTTGACTGTCGACGTATCCGTGAGCTTGCTGGAGAGACGAGGGAAGTCTAGCAAGACTACACTTCTACGAACTAGTAACGATTTAGGCCAAATTCTTCATTCCCTTAGGAAAAACGACCAGGATATTGAGGTAACGGTGTTGGGTCTACACCAACCTTTGATTCTATACCTTCAGAAGTCTACATCTCTCATCGTGAAAGGATTGGTACGAAAGTATTTTTCGCCAGTGACAGGGCGACCCGTCATTAGTAGGAAGGATGATATGTCATTAGCCAATTGCTACTACACTGGTAAAGTTGTGGGGCCACTAGTAAATGAGTCATTCGTGTCATTGGACTTGTGTCGGGGAGTACATGGAATCATCGAGACTTCTGAACAGGAGTATGAAATAAGTTCAATTCAACATGACTCAAAGTTCACTCACTTTCTATCTCAACGCAATTACGAGGAGGATGACGTCCCTCACAAATGTGGGACTGATGACGAAGAAATCATACCTTTACCTAGATATGGAGAACAGACCAGCCACAAACGATTCAAGCGTGATATAAAACTGCCTGCAGGCAGCACCATGCAGACTCGGTACATTGAGATCTACGCCGTTGCTGACTTCAGCCTGTTCAAGAGTGTCGGCTCGGTGGAGGCGGCGGAGACGCGAGTCATCAACATTATGAACTATGCCAGTGGCCTGTATCGGCAGCTGAACATATACCTGGCTCTGGTCGGCATCGAGGTTTGGAACACCGGCGACCAGATTAGCTACGAGCAGGTCTCGCAGGACAGCAGAGGCATCGACTCTGGTAAACTGCTCACCCAGTTCAACAGATACAGACATTTCCGTATCAACTTTGAGATGCCCAATGACAACGGGCAACTGTTCACTGCTCAGGTGTTCCATGGAGGTCTCATAGGTAAGGGGTCCACCAGGGGTATCTGTACGCAGACGGACAGCGGGGGCGTGACATTTGACGGCAGCACAAGGCGCTACGCCAGGGCGGCTACCACCATGGCGCATGAGCTCGGCCACAACCTCGGACTGACCCATAGCGACAGCGACGTCTACTACGGCAAGAAGTGCGAGTGCCCGGCAGACAACGACCCGACCTTCACGGACTGTATCATGCACTCCTCGGCTAACCGTAAGTCAAATCTTAGATTTTGTGCATGGGTTGTTGCGCGGGAGCGATCAGCTGTGACGAGTAATGTACGGAAGTAGGTGGGTGTAAGTTATCCCAGCTGCAAAAACTAGGGGATAAGAATATTTTGATCGCTGCTAGCAGGGAGCGGTGAGCCAATACCCTAGTGGGTAATTACCATGTCTGATGATTGATACAGGGTTGATATATCCACTGGCCGTATGTCAGTACCAGCTGGACGATTTATTTACCTCTCTGCCAGAGAGCCATTGATTGATAGCCACTGACCCACATTCCAATCGGCTGGTCGAGCTCAAGTCTGAATGCACAAATACTAATGCCAATATAATAGGCTCAGTTCAACTGGCGTGCACACTACCAGAGATCATCCACAGTATGAGGGGTAACGGGCAGAAAGCCTTGATGGACGTAGCAACTCTTCCCACCAGACAGCGCTCTATGATGAGCCTAGGCACAACTCCCTCACCAGAGGGCGCTGCCTGATGAGCTCCCTGGGGCTCAGATATGATCAGATTGCTGATGGCATGAGTATCTCTGGGACTACAGAATTAAATACAGCACTACTTAAACTGTAGACCACTGAGCAATTAGCCCAGGCCTGTTCGTCTGCTACCAGAGTATCATCTGTAGTAATTGCCTTGTTACATAACCAGAGTAGCCTGCAGTTCACTCTTTCCATTGCAGCCTACAAGCAATCCAGGAAGTGGTCGCCATGCACAGTGGACAGTTTGCACAAGTACTTCACTGAACACAATCTAGATCACTGTCTGAAGAACGTTCCGGAGAAGCTGACTGTGGTTGGGAACACTCCAATATGTGGCAACTTCTTTGTGGAAGAAGGTACTAGTAATAATGTGTATTTAGTTGCTTCAAGACTAGTAGAGGCTGGCAGTAGCCTGCGTTACTGAGTAGTTTATCTTCCTAACCTTCTCTGATATGATAAGAAAGCAGCACTTGCTGCTTTCTGCTGCCAGTTCTCTGCTCTGCCACGACCTCCATGAACCGGATATCGGTATCTGCATGCGATTAGTTTCATTCTGTGATTCATAGAACAATGAGTCGCTCTCTCAGCTCTGCTGACAGCGCCTGATGTTCCAAACAAGCCGTAATTGTAGTCTCGCAGCTAGAGGCCCAATCCTCACTTCCTGCTTTTGTCCCTATCAGGATCAAGTGGAAAACAGCGCTTGGCTTTGGATTATAACTAATTAACGTCTTGAAATAAGAGCTGCTGTGTTTAGATAAGAAAAGGGCTCCGGTTTTAGTGCTGCCATTACCACCTCCTTGTTGCTGCTGTCGACGCTGATATCACCCGGTTTTATGGCCGGGTCAGCCGTGTAAGTTTGTAAATAAACATGTGAATCAGTTTGCAGGAACAGAATCCCTCGTGTATGAGTAATGCCACTGTTATACATCTATTTCACGCCTCAATGGTCAAAGTTGTCATGTGGCCTTGCTGGTCATGTGACCTTGCTGGTCATGTGATGAGACTGCTGCTTAGTCACCCGGAACCAGAACTCCACTTCTGTTATCCCATTGCGGCAGCATGACAGGTTGATGATTCCCGCAGACGTGATTCTCCTAGTTTGCATTCTGTTTTGCAGGAGAGGAGTGTGACTGTGGCCAGCCAGCAGACTGCACCAGTAAATGCTGTGATCCCACCACCTGCAAACTTCACACCAATGCCACATGCGCCACCGGGCCCTGCTGTGACCTTGAAATTTGTAAATTACGTCCGATATCCTATCCTTGTCAGCCTGCTCAGGACGGCGAGTGCGACCTAGAGGAGACGTGTTCCGGGACATCTGAGTGGTGTCCGGACAACACGTACAAGCGCAATGGCGAGCCTTGTAACAACAGGGCAGACGCATTCTGCTACGACGGCAAATGTAGCTCCCACAACTCGCAATGCCACTTTATTTGGGGCGATGAGTCAGCGGAGAAGTCTAGCGACATCTGTTACCAAAACTACAACAACTACTGTGAGTGATGGCTTACCCTTTCTTCCTCCTCTCAGCAAAATATATTCTGCTTCTCACTCAGACGCTGTCGACTTGTAGCCGCCTACTACGGTAACTGTGGCTGGGAATCGGTCACCGACAACTACAACAGATCGACGGTGGAGAAGAAATACAAGTCGTGTCAGGCGGAACAGGACAAGTTCTGTGGCCTCTTACATTGCTCCAAGGACAGCCCGCGAGACTTGAAGACAAAAATTATGAACTTTCCCCTAGTTATCTACTATCAGCCGTATAGAGGCCAGGTCTGCCTTGTCACCTCCTTCGATGTCGGTAAGCAGGCCCCGTCGCTTCCCTCTCTCCCTCCTCTGCCTCGCCTTCCTTTCCCCCTCATCTCTTATTCGCCTCCCCCTCTCCGTCGCCTCCCTCCCCCCTCGCCTCCCTCTTCCTTACCTCCCTCCCTCTCTCCCCTTTGCTTCCCTCTCTCCTTGCTTTCCTGCCTCCCTCGCCTTCCTCTCCCCCTCCTCTCTCTCTCCCTCTCCCCCCTCTCTCACCTCTCTCTCCCTCGACTCTCCTCGTCAAATCTTACCCTGCTTTTTGTCAAGCTGTTTTTCACTCCTTCACTTGATAGTGTTTTTACATCAGACGATTTATTACCGGCAGGCTACCAAGTCTACGATCCTGGCCAAGTGCCTAACGGAGCCAAGTGTGCTGAAAACAAGATGTGCGTCAATTCCAAGTGTACTCCAGTGCCAGAGAAACCAAAACAGTGTCACTGCAGCGGCAACGGCGTCTGCAACCAGCACATGCAGTGTCACTGTGACATGGGCTGGGCTCCTCCCAACTGCAATAAGCCTGGCCTCGGAGGCTCGGTCACATCCAACCCACCCGTTATCGCTGGCTCCAATATCAGCGTGACTGTTGGTACGTACGGGGCTGTACAGGGCTGCATCTCGATGCCGTTATCTCGTCACCCGCCTCTATCAGTAGCTCGCCGGTGTGCAGCAGCTGCTATCAGTGCCCCCCCACATCGGTCTGCTTGACTTTCCATACTTTCTTACCGTTTCTGACGCTCTTGCAGGGTTGGTGACATTCTTCTGCGGTGTTGTGCCTATCATAGCCGCCATTGTCATAGTCGCCTACTGCCGCCGATATGAACTCAAACGTGTGGCACACAGATGGACTGGAAGGTGTGTACTTTTACTTTCGCGCGTTATCTTCTCTCTATCTTATGTTCAGTGTCTAGCTGTGACTGTGTGAAATGCTTGGCCTAGATAAGGGGCAAGTCAGGTTAGTAAAGAGAACTGAGAGAGGGAACAACTCCATCTATTTGCCCCAGCGATGTTGGCGGAATGATTTTCATGTACCCATTTAGTGCCGGACATTTGTGAGTTTTTGCTGAAATTCTGAAAAGCCCAAATGCTGATTTGAGCCTCTCTTGGCTTTTCTTTCTTGTTCCAGTCATGTTAACCACCAGCTTATAATTATAGCTAGTGTTATAATTATAGCTAGTGCTCTTTTGATTCCTTCATTTATAGAAAGCCATATTTGAGGGGCAGTTTTGTAATAAACTCCTCTGGGTTGTTAGTTACATGAGTGGGAAAAAAGCAGTGTAAATGGAAGTATGTGGTACCCCTACTCGCTGTGATTACGCTACTGTGAATAAATCGGAGTTGTTTTCTCTTACGTATTTGGGATTGTCTATCCCTGCTACCCGATGTACTGTGTGCTTTGGTGAACTGAGCAACATAAATTGGAATGTATAACACTCTGTTACCAATGGTGGTGCTCTAGGTTAGCTTTATATCTATGTGAGGTGAGGTTTGGTATCAACTAGTGATGTTCAGCATTATTAGTTTTGCTATCGTATTCATTACTGCTGATATCGCTTTTTTGTCAGTATTGACATCACCATACCCGTGTTCCCTCAGAATTAAGACTCATGTCCCTAATCTCGAGGAAACCGGTGCGTTCTATTCCCTCGAGGTTTAGACGCAGTGTCCTGTTATGTAACCTATATATTATAAGGTGCCTTAGGCACAGTAGAGGAGTTTTTTATTTTGGACACCCCTGACCCCTGATGTTCTTTTACAATTATTACTAGTTTTATCACTGTTTGTGGTTTCGTAGTGTCTGGTTGTACTGGAGTCTGAGTATCTGTATATATGAGTGAGCAGTAGTAGCAGCAGCAGTAGTATACAGTACTGTGGATACAAGTACAGTCTAGTAGGTATAGTAGTTAGTATAGTAGATACGAGTAGAATAAGACCATGGACTCCTCACAGTCTAGAAACTAATTGGAGTTGTGCTACCTTTGACGTCAACCTGTCAACTCTAAACTCCTCCACTGATCTGTCTGTCTGTGTGTCTGCGTGTTACTGTTTCCTTTGTTTGTCTGCATGGCTGCCTTTCTATGACTGGTTCTTCTGCTATCTAACAGTTGGAGCATGATTTTCCATGTTTCAGGCGGACTAGGAAGTGATGTAAGTGAAAGGCAATAACCCGATATAACATCTGTAACTGTAGTCGGCACAGTGTTCCTTTCTGCAACATCTCTATCAGATCAGTAGTGCGGCGGTAGTCACCCCGTTTCCATAGTAGACTGCTTGTGTAGATAACTCCACTGTTTCTTTCTCTACAAGATGGAGAGAGAGCCGAGTAGCATGATCACGTATCGAACTAACAAATCCACATAACAATAATCTACTGTTTCAATTGCGATACAAATCTGACCACCAACTTATCCATGCCAACTCATTCCAGGTATCAGAAAACCGCAACTAAACCTACACCACCAGCTGAGGAGAAGAAAACCCCCAAGGTCCGCCCACCGGTTCCTGCCAATCCTGGTCCTGTTGGGAAGCTTACGGCTGCTTACAAAGAGAACCGTAAAGGTATATTCCACACTGATCTGCATTGATCTCTCTAGATATCTAGGTATGCATTTCGATGTTGCGTTGTTGTAGACTTCATATCACAGCCTCACCTGGACAGCACTACTAATAACAAGGCTGAAGTGACTGGCGGTCTGAAACCTACTCGGAAAGCGCCCAGCGTTCCGTCACTCAGCCATGTGAACAGCACAGAGGCTGTGTATGAAAATGTCAGGGCCTCTCCTTCACCGAGACTTCCAGCCTCTAATCTCAAACCAAAACCTCCAATGCTGCCCAAGCCTCCCGCGAAGCCAGCGACCCCACCTAAGGTCAAACCCAAACCCAATATCGTATCATAAGTGAACTGCCAAGGCAGGCATACATTCCTCATGTCCAACTCACACAATTACGTTCTCTCCTCCTCCGCATCGATATTATCTCAGTGAGCTGTCGTTGCGTCGATATTATCTCAGTGAGCTGTCGTTGTGTTCAAAATATCAGCATTTTATTTTCATACCGACTGCCATTTTGTAAATTTTCGTTCTTTCAGCTCAAAGTTGAATTGCTCAATGTCTATTTTCCCATGATGTCCCGAGAGCACACAACGCCACCACTATTCATGTCCACGTATTGACGCATGAAAGTTCACTTGTTATTTAGAGCAGTAATATCATACAATTTCTCTCGTCTTGTGCCAAGCAATGAGGCTAGATACTTCAAACGCATATTTTGTTGTATATTTTTTGTATGTACACATCAAGTCGCAATAAATAACGACACACATTATGAAAAGTTCTCACGCAGCATTATTTCACTCACTCACGAGCAGTCCTATAGTGGCCAGATCCCCCTTGTGAACCTGTTTCAAGATTGACTTCTGAACTACGCATTAATGGGCCAGGTCATAAGTTCTGTCATAGACCCGCCCTAGACTCCATCACAGGCCCCGCCCTAGACTCCATCACAGACCCCGCCCTAGACTACATTACATAAGGTCCATCATAGACTTCATCGGCGCAGATAGTATTAGTTGAAAACATATTACGTAATCAAGCCCAGACCGATTACCCGGCTGCCACAGTATTATTTGTATCTTCAGCATCATTTTAATGTGACAATAATAACAGCAATGAAGGTGGCATGCAGAAGTTTCTCAAGATGGTGTCCTCTCATCAAATACCTAAAGGTAGGTCAAGGACACGACACCTGTGTAGGCCAAGTCATAAATACTATACAATCGGCAGCTGAGAAACAGCACTTCATTTTAAACGGGCCTAGAAAAATAAAATTTACAATGAATGTTCGATGATCTGCGCATTCTGTGTATATCACATCAGCTGAGAGAGGGGGGGGGGGTGGTTGTAGGGGAGAGACTGTCCATGTACTGAATCGGGTACCCATCTGAATTGACACGCGCTGTCCATCGGTCTGAAAGCTTAGCAAGAGCATAAGAAGACAACTCAGAAATCATCATGGAAGGACCAGATCTCGATATGATCTATTTGGAAGTCCTCAAGGGCGCCGGTGAGCGGGTCATTGGCGTACGTCAGACAGTTCTGTGTGCGGCCATGATTGAGGTCACCATCCAGCCATATTCCATATGAACCTCTGAAAATTAGTATTGATACGAGTGTTAGGAGTAGTTCCATTGACGCGAGGGAGTCAATTATCATAACAGACCATTCCGTCTTGGATTGGAAATATTGTCTATACAGTAGGTGACAAAATAAAATACTAACACTGGATACAAATAGCGTGGTAATGAGATGACGCTGACACAGCAATGACATAGCCAATGTTTGCAGTGTTACAGTATTCTCAGCTAGCTTACAGTAGGAGTATTACAGTAGGACTCACTCTCCAGCGCCAATAGAGAGGCAGTTATGGTCGCCTTTGTTAAACAGGCTCTTCACTCCACTCCACGGATACGTCTTGAAGCCGTCAACGAAAGTGAATAAAAAAGACTCGCCAGTGCCGTAGAATGAGTCAGAGACACGGAATGCACACGACGACAGCGCTCCGAACAGCTGCGAACAGTGCATTGTGGGATTGCACAAAGTTAGCTGGTCAAAGAACAGTCAGATGATGCGATATACCTACATGTTTCTCGGTAGACATGATGGCCAGAAGCACTGGAGAGTCTATGCTCTGTAGACATCTGTACATAGTAGATAGGCTAAAGCCATTGTTCTCAGTGGAGAATACTAACGTCCACGGGTAGCCTTCTATCCTGCCCGGCATAGCCTTCATCAGCTACAAGGGGAGATAACTCGTCGCAGGCACAGTCTATGATAAGGGAACTCCAACTGTTCTCTATATAAACTCGCCTGCCGCAGATGCTGCTCTTCTAGAATGACGCTGTCTCCAATCAGATCTGGTAATGGCATCGACATCTCTATATCGAGCAGAGACCTCCGTCTGCGAACCTCCTCCACGCTGATTATCTTCAACGACATGCTATCAAATTGACACTAAATCGAACATTAAATCTTATGGTGGCGTTACGCCGCGAATATCTGTACGCATCATAGCCTGTCACAAGGGCGTTTATCCACGCAGGAATCTGTACAGCAAATGCTGCGTTTAGTCGATTATCTACAACTCATCTATCACAGACGTTATCAGCAATGACAGAAGTTATTGTTTATCTCTGTTAGCTATATATCCTCTCCAATGACCTCTTCGCCGACCTCCAATCAGTCAAGACAAGACAACAGCACACTGAATGAAATCACTAACCTCCCAATCTTTGGTTACTGTGTTTGATAGCTGACTAGGGATGCAGTGTCCGCTGTCACAGGCAGCACTGGTCAACTCCTCAGCCTCAGCAGAGTTGCCGGTTATTGCCCTGAAGCCGAGGTCGGCCCACTGCTGGTCGTCTGTGTTGTACGCCTCTGGTTTCCACTGTATGAAGAAGGCGTATAACTGGTCGACTCTGGAAAGTAGAATGCTGATCATTAGAACAGTTCTACTGACAGTGAGACTGCTCCGCTTGCACTTCATTTAGTGACACAAATATCTGACGTAACTTACTTGTCACGAGACACCGAGAACCAATACTCAGGTCTTTTCTTCTTGTTGTAGGACTCTATTGGGCACGTCTTAGATACCTGTTTGTTCACCGGCCGGCCGACATTTAAGCAGAGGAAGAGAGACTGCTCTTTGGTGTGATCGTGTTTCCTGTCTGACACAAGGCCCTCTGGTATCATTTCTACAGCAGAATCAGCCAATTAGCATAAGCGGCTATGTTTCCATGGTGACGTTCCACTAGCTGAGTACAGAGCCAGAGACTGACAGTAATCTAAGCGAGACCGCGACTCCGCACATACATCACTAGTTCTAGCGGCAGAGGAATTTGGTGCGCGTGACATCCAGGAGAGGGGGCTAGTGACTGCCTGACTGGGAACCGCAGCAGAGCGACGGGTGAGTGCTCTTGTTTTGAAATGGAAAAGTGAGAATGAAGGGTTGAGAAAGTTGAATAGTTGCAGGCAAAGCTACAGGAACTGTTAGAGGAAGTTAGTTTGGATTTAGACAGCCGCCAGCATTCAAGCATCAGCAGGCAACCGATTAGACGGTGAGGCAGCAGACAGCGAGGTAGCAGACGGTGAGACAGCAGACGTCGAGGCAGTCTGATCAGCCACGAGTTAGAGTTGTGTTACTTATTGAGCGAGTGCGCGAGTGCGAGCAGTGATGGACAGTGCTGTTAGAAGGCGTGGCATGAGAGGGTGTGGGCGGAGCTAGATAAGCAGGAGAGCGCTGCAGACACCAGCGAGTGAGTTGCTCACACTGACCATCCAGTGACTGGAACAAGTCGGGCTTGTCAGACAGCTTCACAGCTCCCTCTAACTGGACCGGAGGCACTGCTGTTCCCGTTGGAAGAGCAGATGTTTTATTCTGTATAATTCTTGCCGAAGTGGGTTGACCCACGGTGAAAACGTCGCTATTAGCAGGGTTGGCGATGGTATAGAACAGGGAGTTGCCCACACTATGTGTGCCGTTGACCATATCGTACTCGTGCAGCGAGTACTCAACCGTGGTCTCAACCTCACCTGATTCCTTCTCATCTCGCTGCTTCTCATCGTCGTCTGTGGGCGGCAATGTGACGCGTGACAATGTGACGTCTGACTGTGTGTCACCTGATGGCATGTCACCGGATGGTGTGTCATCTGACTGTGTGACATCTGACGGTATAGCGTCTGACATTGTGACATCTGACGGCACAATGTCAACCATGTGGCCCGTAGGGGTTGGACCAGGCACGTCCTGCGGTGATTCCTTGTCGTATCTTGGCAAGTTCGGTGCCATCAGGATCGATGGGTCAAGGATGAAAGGGCTTGAACCAATCATTACATTGTCATTGCTGATGTTGGCTGCAGCAGTGTGATTGTCAGAATTGTTGTGCGCCGGTTGTTTGGGAGGATCTAATGTCGCTGATTGGCTGGCCTCAGACTGACCGTCAGAGACCAGAGAGTTGGAGCTGCGGAAGACTTCAGGTCGAGAGACACTGGAATCTCTCCTGAAACCGTGGAAAACCGACATCATCCACAGCACAGACCCGCCATTGACGTACGACTCACAGAATGGGAGGACTCACTTGTGCTCGTTGAGACGCTCCATGGCGTTGATATCGTGGTATATGGCGACAGACATCACTGTGTCCATGGGGGCGATCATACCAAACTCGTCAGCGCCCATCTCCACCACCAGTTTGTGCGACAGATTGGGATCGAACATGACAGCATTGGGTGTGACTAGCAGCGTGCCGTCAACAACTCCCTGAAATACGACGACATGAATAGCGGCAGCTGTACACGAATCGTGAGAGAGACTGGTGAGCAGACGGATTGAGCAGACGTATTGGTCATACGTGACTCTCCGTGATGTAGTTGGAGTTCATCTTGATGAACCTCTCAAAGCATTCCTGATCAAGATACTGGGCCTCATCAGCGCTGAGGGGGCGTGGCGGCAGTTCAGACTCGTCCACTATTGAGTGACACGATCTATTCATACGCATTATGTGACCTGGAAACGGCAGGCTTGGCTTCTCCTCAACCTTGGCCGGTTTAGACTGAGAAACGGAGTTAGAGAAAAGTTACTCACACAGAGGGAAAACCTCATGAGCAGCAATTGTCTGCTGCAAGACAAAAATGCAACCGCCTGCTGCTAATGGGCCTATTTGTGTAAGAGAGAACAACTCCTACACAGCAAGGTTCCTATACCTGTAGTTTCAGTATTTCATGAGACCATTTTGCTTCAATAGAAAGAATGAACTTTCGCGAAACTTTTTCTACCAATAAGTGCTGAGTTAGAACAGACTAGAAGAGCTGAGATAATTTCAAAAGAGATAATTGATTAGTAACAACTGAATGGTTCAACCACCTCTAATGTTACACAACAAAAATTGGAAGAGAGCGACTACAGAGATGAGTGTCTATACTGCATTAGTCAGTCACTCAGACACCAAACTCAGTAACAAACGCACAATAACTTCAGCCGATAGTCCGGGACTCATCCATACGCATACACACGTGTATATACTGTACGTGCTGTACGTAGCTCAGCGTGAGATGATATCTGTCTGCTGCCATTTCTCACACTTGATTAACGAATACAATGTATGTAAACAAAGCAGATGCGATACAGAGCGGTTATTATGTAGAATATGTCACATACATCAGACGTCACACACAGCAAACATCACACACACAACAGATGTCACACACAGAACAGACGTTACGTAGCTAGTTGTGCGGCACTCACATCATTGTCCGAGTGGCTGTTGCGCTGCTGAGCTCCTTCTTTCTCACTAGCTATGGCCGTAATATCGACATAGTCGCTATCGGGGATAAGTAGCACCTGGATACAACAAATACATGCGTCTGCAACATTTCTAACACAACAACTAGTGCGTCTACGATACAGTTATTATTATCATTATTTATCATCTAGATCGTCTTAGCAGCAGTAATCCAGCGACTAGCTATATGACCAATGAATCGGGATTTGTCTTCTTCACGCATACTCGCTAGCGTTCACAGGACTAGAAGTGATATCGTATTGTGTTACAACAATCCGCCTACAGGTGAAATATTATTGAAATAAAAATAAAAGAACGAAAGCGATGAGAAGCAGACAACAGCCACAATCAGAGCAGAATTTTGAGATGAGAAGTGAAGGACTAGTGAAGAGTCAATGGAAGAGTTTGCTAACGTAGATAACTACTATATGAACTCGTGAAACTGCAACTCAAAACTGAAGCGATCAGTTTGGGCCTCGATTGCTAATATCCCAGGCCTCAATCCATTATAGAGAGAATATAGAGAGGTAATCATGCTGTATGAGAGACACGGTAGTCTCCTGTATACAACAGCTGATATAACACACTGTAGTAAATACGAGACAGCCAAACTCATGATAACGGAATCGTTATCGTCACCTGGCCGGGGTAGGAGAAGTTGATAGACAGTTTGTTGATGCGACTCAGCACCGACGGTGTCGTGTCAAACTTAGCAGCGATGCTCCTCAGGGTCTCGCTCTCTTGAACCTGAGTGAGAGGCCGTAGTCATAACAACCATCATCAAACATTGGTTGCTAACGAAGGCACTAGGGAGAGTGGGGAGCAGGCTCACTATGTATTTGAATGTTCCTGGGTATGATGACGCTTTACCTAGCCTCTCCTTCCTCGCCTCAGTTGCCGCAGCATCTAAAATAATAAATGAATATGTGACTAGTAGATGAGCAAATTGGTAGTAAAGGAATAGGTGGCTAGTAAAGGAATAGGTGGCTAGTAAAGGAATAGGTG
>ERZ1740065.1605-NODE-1605-length-13667-cov-12.118205_pt1 | contig 13667 bp, 11 predicted proteins | sample MGYA00581738_ERZ1740065 | MGnify/ENA primary metagenome ERZ1740065 (study PRJEB43018, sample SAMN04849749) | marine metagenome | isolation source: floating plastic debris | place: Pacific Ocean | collected 2008-09-01 | study: EMG produced TPA metagenomics... | reverse complement strand
GTCGGTACGCCTGCGCGACCTCAGGACTGTCATCAACTATACCAAAACGTTACACACTAGCTGTTTGCGATTTCTTTTTATGAGAGTCATCTTCTCATGTCCGATCGCGGGCCAAGAGGAGGGTAGTTGCGTCTTACCGCAGCAATCATTCATACAGTCACTACAATGTGAATCACACGGCGTAGCATGCTTACTCTGACTGACATGGAAGGGATACCATTTTGGAACGATGTCATGCTGGTCGCCACCATAGTGAGTGTGTACGTGTAATAGACTGAGTGACAGAAAGTAAGTACTACGCACACTGCAGTATCTGTAGCTGTTAGATCAGTTTGCATGTGTATACAGCATTGACTCTACCGACAGCCAGTGACCTGTCAGATATGCTTAGCGCAGCCACCAAGGCTGCATCTCTAATCACTGAGTCTCGGATGTACCGACTCGCATGACCAGCGGAACAAATTAGACCAATCAGCATGCAGATAAGCGATGCTCGCATGTTTCAGGAAGTTTTTACTGACCCGGTGACAGTTTCATGCTATGCCCATCGCATAGCAGTATGAATATAATGATAGTAATAATGTTTTATCTACATTTAATAAGGCCATTCGCCGGGCTCTGGGCGCCTATGTAAAAATAACTTCCGGTATTATTTTTTTAGTATTTCATTCGGAAGCGACCCGTTTTAAGCCGAACACCTCGGTACCTATTCGAGTTTTGGCTGTCGGTTTGAAATTGAATTGTTTGCTAATCAGAATATTGCTCGGCTGGTCGCATTCTCTGGGCAAACGCAGCCAATAAACCGTAGCAGTATTTGCCGCGGGATAGCTATGGCGGATGACCCTGGTAAGCCGCTCTTCACTTTCTATTGTTACCACGGTGCTTCCCTGTCACAGCTTTAATTGTTGCTGATGCAGCTGTAGCTGTTCATATTCGCTATTTATCCATTTGGAGTCCAAGCATATGAGTGCAACTTTGCCTTGGTCCGACCATTTTTAGTATCTTTCTGGATTGGGCTTCCTTATTTATGCAGATCTTATCGATGTTGCTGGCAGTTGGAGCGAATTAATTCGCATCTCCACAAGTCCCTGATAGGTCATCAGATATAGGTCATTGAATAGGTCAATATAGGTCATATAGGTCATTGGCAGTTGGAGTGGATTTATTTACATCTGCACAAGTTCCTGATCAGATATAGGTCATCAGATATAGGTCATCAGATATAGGTCATCAAAGAGGTTGAATGAAATAATACTGAACAAAAAATACTAACATCTAATACATTATTTTAGTGCTTCATGCTGGCTATCAAATGCTGGCTATCAAATGCCTAGCATCCGGCGAATATGCGTATATCGATATCTCCGTGACACAGATTGTATCTTTTGAACTGTAGATAACGTTAACAAAAATATGGATGAGTTTAAGATGTAAAAAAAGATCACATGTATCTCCGTCCAGTACTGATATCCGCATTGTACCCAATCATGCACTGAGAGCCACATAGACTCTGCCAGTGTTGTCGCAGCAGACTGCTCTAGGTTTCTCCAGGCTGACAGTAGACCACACGCAGTCTCCTGTGCTCATGTCTATGCAGAACACTGTGCCATTGCATGACACTATGACAGTGTCACGGCGTCACAAGGTGATGACATCACACACAGCCATGTTAATTGTCCCTCAGTACAGGGCAGGGTATGCATCTCTCCACCTCACCAGTCAGACTGTACTGTATGGTAGTCTTACCGTGTCTCTATCGGGTACGAGTGCACTGTCCTTTCTCACTGCCAGCTGATTGCCACAGGAACAGTTATCATTGTGCTGCCATGACCTGACCAGCCAATAGTCTGAGCTGTACACTCTAACTGACCAGCCAATAGTCTGAGTCGTACACTCTAACTGACCAGCCAATAGTCTGAGCTGTACACTCTAACTGACCAGCGATCACTGCTCCTATAGACAAGCTTATAGATCACACCGTCGTTGACAGAAATGCTTTGTACAATACCATCCACTGATATGACGCGAGACGCTTGACCGTCGCTCGTCACTCGATCTACTCCACCACTACCTGCCGCGTACATATGAACTTGATACCGTGACACTGGGTGACACCATTCGCTCACTACCACTCTCCTCTGCAGTCTCATACCGGTGGGCGGAGCCTGTGATGGTGATGTCATCAGCCTGTCTGGCTGTCTCAGCGTCACCTCACTCTGTCTGTGTTTACCTGTCATATAGAGTCGTCAGTCAGTTACATACAGCTACTTATACATTAATTCTAGCATTATTCTATAGTTTATCTCCCATATAGATATACAGCTATCACAGCTATCATTTACCTCGCACCCATACGGATACAGCACTGATCAGCTGTACAGATAACTCAGCCCTATATATGATGATGGGACCAGCTACACTCTTAGGGTCTGTAGGACTTAACTCCATGTCGAAAAATCAATAACTAAATGATCAATCATTGGTACCTGAGATGTTTTTTTCTAACGATTATTGATGACGAAAATTCATTGCATGGAGAAAGTGGGCCTTTTAAGTATTTTTTTAAATGAGATTTTAAGGATGATTAGAGACCTGCTGTGATGGATCCAGAATTTCAAAAGCGCTTCAGGCTTTTCCCAAAAGTTTTCCATACCCACTTTTTGAGTATGGCTGAACGCTCGGCATTCGGAGTGCAAAGAACGTTCACAGAACGCCAAGCGAGCAGTTCTGTGAACGTTCACCAAAAGTAATATTTTTATTCGATTTACAAATAAAAAAGTTATTCGCAAGTGAACCACCCACAGTCTGGTCTTGAACGTTCTTCCATCCGAACACGCCTCATATCTCAAAACCCCTATTCCCTTAAGTTACAGCTCTGGGATATTTGAGCTCAGTTCCGCAAGTTCTATGTAATGAGCCACACGAAAACATTAGGAAACCAATAACTAATTCTTAAGACAGCTTAAGTACAGGAGTCTCCCAGGAAATCCAAGATGGTGGCATGTGTGTCCATATGGCTGTGACTCTGGGCAGCTCTTTTGAGATAGTGATAAACAACGAAGATCTAATCAGCATGAAAAGAGCTCTGCTTGCTGCTGAGAATGTTAGCAGGTCATATTTTCACAGGTATATGCCAGATTTCATGTACCTAAATTAAAATCAATAGCTAGATAATCGAATCGCTAGTTAGGATTAAGACGCATTTTCATACACATCTGTCATGGACTAGTAATTCACGAGTGGAAAATCACTTCGATGGTAGGAAGGTAGGAATGATAGTGGTAGAATCGGTCCCTCGCAGGTATTAATATCATGAGGAGATAAACTACCAGATGGATGAGAGATTTATCTACATGGTGCTGCTTCAGTTGCTGTGAAGAAACATGACCCTCATGCTCTACGTTCATTGATCAGTACGTTACTGCATGTGGTACATCTGTTTCGTTTGAAAGAACATTTTCAGCTCCGCAAATCTGCAGACACTCTGTTACAACATCAAGTTTAGCTTGATGTTGTTGGCAGGTTTGTGTGCAGGCTATGCATAGGAGCAGAGCAGAGTATGACGTATCCTGAATGACGACTCGTGTGTCAAAGGAGGTGGCATTCATTATGATACAGAAGAAGTGATTGTACTTAAGCTGATGTTGTGTGGATAGGCGGAGTATAAGTACAACCTGAGATATAGAAAGCATCGCACTGTGAGGGAGAGGTATACCAGATCAAAGAGAGACAAAGGCTGTGAGAAACAGAACAATGAATGAGCTCAAACTGTCCGCCAGAGACAAGAGATGCAGATACTAAATTGAAAAGTCAGACAAGATTTGAGCAAAGTTCGGACAGTGAGGGAATTAATAGCTGGGTGAGCATTTCTATCAGGCATTCATTCATTCTGGCAGTACATGTAAGTACATTCGGAGGACAGCACCTACGAGCTAATAAATGGCTGATCACTGGACTATCATAACGCCAGAGCCTTTCAGTGGGTGCCAGGCTGCTACAGCCTTCCAACTGGTGACCACTAGACCCAAATATGGCATTTTTAAAAGTACTTTTTCTTCCAACTAGGTGAGGAGTAAAGAGAGAGGAAGTGGGAAGGGGACGAGAGAAAATAATAGAGTGAGGAAAGGAAGGGGACAGAGGAGCGGGTGAAGAATGAACTTCGAGTGAACAGAGAAGCACAACAAAACAGAGAGGCAGCAAGGGTGTGAAGTAGGCTGTACTAAGAAGGGCAGAATGGAAAACTAGTATCAATACTGCTGTGCATGACACGATTCCTCTAACAGGGTGTATCTAGTACGGGGGGAGACAACTCCAATCAACCTGTTCTTCCCTGTGTCTCCTCATCTTTTCCAATACATTGTTGTATTTAGTCTCCAGTTGTCTCAGTAACTGCTTTTACTTCTTCATCTCGTCACCCACTTCCTCCTGACATCTTTTCAAAATGTCCCTGCGTGACTGCAGACGTTTCTTAGCCTCGTCAGTCGTTTCCTCCACAGGACCCAGTCTGTGAGCCTCGCCTCCAATATTCAGAAACTTCTGGTTTCTGCTCCATATTTACACCTGAAAACCACTGAGATAATTAACATCGTCAGAGACTAGCGTCAAGTATAGCAATGACTATTACAGTAAATTAGCTACTTAGATTTCATACACCTGATTTACCCATTTAACTCCCCCCCCTCAAGTAACCAACGGAGGGGGGGGTTTACTACCTAAGCTCCCGTCGAATATGGCATTCTATAGATAAAGGTAGCAAAATAGTGGCAGGTATAACGATAACTATAAGCTGCTGTGCTAACAGAAGGAGACCGAGGCAGAAATGCCAAGAGAAGATCAAATCTCGTTGTGGCTTGCAGCTTCTCCACATTTCAGCAAGATAATAAACCCAAGCTAATGCAATCACATTGACTTTGTACTAAGGCTATACCTATATTTTCATACCATGTTGGAGTTGTTTTCTCGTCTTCTATGATATTCCAACAATAAAATCTAGTACTGCTTGTGACAGGTCATCAAACCAGACATCAGTGTAAGAACCGCTGGGAAAGAACAGGATGTTTGTCTGCTTATGAAATGGTTAATCAAGCTCATGTGGAGACAACTGCACAAGGTTTCAATCAGAGCGACAATCCGAGGTTGAAAGGTAATTCTCCCTAGTAATGAACAGAACTAGGTCAATGTCAAGGTCAATATCTGACTCTCCAGATGTGTTAGCTTGATTACAGAGTATTTACCTTGCAGCTAAATCAAGTCTAGCCAGTGCTCAATGTAGGTTTTTCATAAAATGTTGAGAAGGCAACTCCAAATTTTTTCATAAACTGCTGAGAGGACAACTCCAATGTAATGGTGCTACACGCTTTCTGATAACAGCTTACCATCACTGCAGCCTCCCATATCCTCCAGACAGCTGGGACAGAACAGCCGTAGGCATGGTAGACAGGCTGTGGTAATCAAAGAGCCAGGGTGAGAGGGAAAGTCTGTCTGTTTGTCCACAGTGCCACAACTGACGTACCCCGACATGGAGACGATGCAGTCATCGGTGAACAACTCGTCTTGGAGTTGAAATAGATCAGGAATCCATCAAATAGCTTATCAGTTATGAATATCAATTCCACAAATCAGAGGCTTACAATCGATCGTTACTTGGTTCTCGCTGGAACGATCAGAGGTCTTAGTGTTTAGAATTGATATTCGTAGCGTTCAGATAGAAACTGGAACTAAACCAACAAATCGACAAAACATTTTCCACAGGACACCTGCTGCCAAAAAGTATGCCAATCGTGCGGCAGCAATTTGGTAGCGTATGCGAACTATAGAGGTAACAATTATGAAGCTACTTACCGTACTTACTTACTGTTTTCAGTGTGTTTATTGAGGCCTAGGCATTAACAGTTTTGAGCGATATAAAACATAGGAGTCAAAATGAAATCATGATCAGTAATTTGTACAACGCTTACATTTTCGCACGTCTAAATTTTTGCATTTTTGAAAAATTTTGGTTTGGTAATTAGTATGTGATGGCCCATTAGCTTCACCTATAGAAATTCTAGTCATTTAGGTACCTGCAGCACACAGCGCAACCCTGATCAACAATATGGACAGTCTAATGGTCAAGTCTAATTCATATTGCCTTATGATTATGATATATATCTGAAATGTCAAAATATTTGTGTTGGAGACTTCCTCAGACCCTCCTACCACCTCTCGGACTCTGCTACCACTCCTCAGACTCTGCCACCACTCCTCAGACTCTGCCACCACTCCTCATACCCTCCTACCGCTCCACGATAGTGATAGAATTGAAGTTTGAAAATCTCCATCACTTGCCCTCTGAGGGGTGGCAACACTGGGTCCCTACTCCTGTAATACGATATAACACAATACTATATACCATCATATAACCTTCAGTGCTGCTCATGATGTAAAATCAACGACATCAATTGTAACTAAACAATGGCAGTAACATTCTTAGTGACCCAGTTCAAGTGAACAATAGTAAACCAATAGAGATAGTTTCCTAAGCAATGATAGTGACAGCTCACCTCCTCCTGTCTCTCACACATAACTCTACTGCACTTCTCGCAGGATCTCACACCTGCGGTACTCTCTCCTCTCACATGGTAGGTGTCACATGGTATCTGCAGTCTACTCTTTGGATAATCGTCACCAGAAGGTGTCTCAAAATCAACACCAGAGTCCAGTTTGCCCTCGAATTAATGAATAAATATATCAACATCATAGCCTAGTATAGCATCAACGATATGAGATCTACATACCTACACGTGGCTAAGCTGATTTTCCCCTACGGTATAGTTTATCGGGGTAAGAGAGGAGTCATCTCCTCTCTGCCATGTATAGCTCTATAGATCGCCCTGCTGCTTTAACGTCATATTACCGGGAAATCTCTGACATCAGTGATGTTTGATATCGTGGCAAAAAATGATTACAGCATTTGATAAGCATTTTTATTTCTCCTAATTCAGTCAAATGACCTTGACATATTTGACCAAGGGAGGTCTGAAGATCGTCAGATTTGTCAGCAATGTCAATGCTGATTCAGGCTATATACAAGTCGCTGCATGCTCCGGTAGACACGATTGTCAAAACGGAGGCTGCAGGGACCCAGATAAGGCTTCCTATAGGGTAGATACTGAGTTAGATACGATTGCGAGCTAGAAACTGTCACTGGAGAGAGGGCTGGACAAATTTGAGATCGAGAGATATACGAGTTGTGTTCTCTTGAGAGACTGGGTCCATACACACATCAACTCGGAGTGCTGAGTCAGACCTGTAAACAGTCACAAGAGAATGAGGTCGTAGACTACAAGTCTTGGACTAACCGTATGGCGGGTCTGTTTGAGATGTAGGGATGGATTCCCATTGGCTAGTGAAGCTACTATCTACGCGCGTGCAATCATGGTGATTTACTAGCGACCAATAGAGCAGAGGTTCACTATGTTGTACAGTTTACATACTGACTCCGGTACGTCATCACTCCATAATTCAACTGTGCTCTCATATAATGGTAGAGAAAACCGACATGTCTGAGCCTATTTACCAACAAACATATTAGCCGTAAATATCTCAATTCTCTAAACAATTAAATTATAAATACTAGCAATAGAGTTCCAAACTGCCTGCAGACCTCTGCTGTACCGCTATAATACCAGACTGGTGTATCAGTGCTACCAAACTCCCTATACTAGCTCCGTAATATTTCAGTGAAGATGAATAATTTTGGTTTGTCCCAACTCCTGAACCCACTGTGATGTCATAACCCACTGTGACGTCATAACCCACTAAGACATCATAACCCACTGTGACATCATACTCACTCTGACTGACTGTCTGAGAGATACAATGTCCGAACGACGTCAGATTGATTGTCATTCTAGTTACTTGTAATAGACTGAGAAATGGACAGCAGGTAATACTCACACTGCAGTAGCTGTAGCTGTCAGACCAGTTCATATATGTAGACAGCGCTTTCATTACATCTAACAACAACCAATGATCTACCAGATACACTCAGACCAGTCACTCCGTCTTTTTCTCTAGCCTCAGAGTCTGTGATGTCACTGATCACATGACCTGTACAAAACAATTAAACCCATCAGCTCATGTTATACAGAAATTTCCAACGTTCCCTACAAGAAAGCTCAGTTGAAGGAATCGCATACTTCGGTTAACATAAATTCAATGACAAGGATTCGTGGAGTTAACACATCTCCAATATAAACCAATCCAAGACAGGACTGAGAATCCAAAACATTGAGATGCAATATGAATTAATATTATTGTATAAATAGTTACTATTATTATAATTGTTATTATCATCATATTATATCACTATTGCCAGCAAAGGGATCAGGCATTGATTGTACAACAAGCAGCATGCTGTAAAAGGTGGAAAATTTATAGTGGGAGCATGTTTAGCGAATCTAGCGATTTTAAGGAAATCACTAAAGATAAATACAACTAAGATTTCATTGGAGTTGTCACATCATGACAACTTTTCGGAGTTGTCATCTCATAGTTAATAGAAAACTCCCAATGAGATCTTCCTACTCTATCTTTGGACTCCATCCGCAGAGGTTACCAGTTTTCCTAGCTATTATGCTCATTGTGAGAAAACATCAAATATTGCTACTGCTAATGATTCTACTCTTACAGTATCGGCAGATCTAGATAGCATCTGGGACAGGGTGAATATCAACAATGCAGCCTCACCTGTACCTCCATCCAGTACTGTGATCTGTATTGTATCAGACACTCCACCAACAGCCACATAGACTCTGTCAGCGTCGTCACAGCAGACCACTGTAGGCCTCTCCAGATTGTCAGTAGACCACAGACAGTCTCCTGTACTGAAGTCTATACAGCACACTATGCCGTCACATGACACTATCACGGCTTCATGGCGCGATGACATCACACACAGCCATGTTTGAGCTTCCTTCAGTAGATCACAGGGTATACGTCTCTTCTCCTCACCGGTGAGACTGTACTGTACGATTGTCTTATCGCTTCTATCAGGTATGATTACACTATCCTTTCTCACTGCTAGCTTATTGAAGACATTCAGTCGTTCGCTGTGTCTCCACGACTGGACCAGCTGATAGTCTGAGTCGTACACTCTAACTGACCAGATGCTGTCGCTTTCAAAACTGAAGGCCAGCACGTAGATCAGATTGTCACAGAAAGAAACGCTATTCACATGGTCATCCACTGATATGACACGAGACAACTGATTGTCACGCGTCAACATATCTATTCCGTGCGAGACTCCAGCATACATGTATGTTTGACCTTCACATTGTGACACGGCACGGCCATATCGGCTCATACCAACTCTTCCCATCAGTCTCATTCCGGTGGGCGGAGCCTGTGAAGATGACGTCATCAGCCTGTCTGACTTTCTCAGCGTCAACTCACTCTGTCTGTGTCTACCTGCCACACAGAGTCATTAGTCAGTTACATATCACTACTGATATTCATTCACTCTAACAGCATCCTATAGTTTATCTCTCATACAGATGCACAGGTGGTATTTACCACGCATCCAGACAGACACAGCATTGATCACCTGTACACGCCACCCAACTCTAATCCGTATGTAACTCTGTATAATCATTCTTTAGTAGGCTCAACACACCAACTGTGGCCAACGGAACAGACATAGACACACAGAGATTGACAGTGCGGCACTATACGATGGCAACACGTCCAAAATGACACTATTGAGACAAACTCACCATGAGAAGACCAGATCACATCAGGGAGGTGTGCTATCTCCAACTCTCCGATCCGTGTATCAGGAGAAGACAACTCCTGCATTGTCCTCACTACTCTCACCCGAATGGCACGAAACCATCCCTAATTAGTCGTCATTGGTATACCTTTACCCATAATGCACTGTTATTACTCACTACTTGGTTTGATGATATTGTTTCCTGTATTTGTGAGATCAGACGCCCAGCGGTAGTCATCTCCCTTGTCAGATAGCCATCCAGGTGAGATGTTAGTTCAGTCTCTCTCGCACGGTATTCGTCTGTCACCTTCCTCTCCATCTCCTCATACTGCTCTCTGATGGCTGATAACTACAGCAACGATGAGTCGTAGGACACAACATCATTGACTCATATCAATACTGCTGTGTATCACATGATGCTCCCCGCAGTGTATACAGCACAGGTAAAGTCAACTCTCACCAACCTGTTCCTCCTTGTGTCTCCTCATCTCCTCCATGGTATTGCTGTATTCAGTCTCCAGTTGTCTCAGTAACTCCTTGTACTTCTCCATCTCGACTCCCACCTCTTCCTGACGCCTCTTCAAACTGTCGCTGTTTGACTGCAGACGTCTCTTAGCCTCCTCACACGTCTTCTCAATAGCAGTCAGCTTGTGAGCGCCACCTGATGGATTGATTCTATTGATTTTGGTATTTCACAGGCACAGCATCCAAATGGCTTTGTTCACGCATATCTGACCTTGACTGCATCCTCCCATATCCTCCAGGCAGCTGGGACAGAGCAGCTGTAGACACAGCAGACAGGCTATGGTGATGAGAGAACCAGGGTGGGAGGGACAGTCTGTCTCCTTCTCAGTGGCTCCCCGGCTGACATACTCAGACAGGGAGACGGTGCGGTGATCGGTGAACAACTCATCGTGGAGCTGAAATAAATCCAAAATATGCAAGGATTTATCTCAAATTAAGTCGTACGTCAGTTGAAAGCCCATCATGGCAGCCATTTCATAAATTGACTCCTGTTCTCCTCAGTCTTCTCTAAAGCAACCTGCCCAGTTCCAGTATATATTTTCCAGCCAGCCAGGTATTTCACCCATGCACAAAACATTGGCGTCCGAGAGCCCGGCTTTCATTGCTTAGGGGCGGAGCCTATTTTATGCTGCCATGTTTGGACAAAAATAGTTGACTGCCAGTGGCTGTCCCCCCCCCAGGCCAGTCCTCTCCCCCACCCTGGAGGTCAGAGTGATGGCACTAGTAATTGCTGGAGCCTAGTAGTTGTTGAACAGACTCAGTCACACATAGAACATAGTAGACCAGACTAGACCAGCTCATGGTGCAGCAGCGAGTCTCTATTCTATGCCTCAACGAACCGATGAGGCATTTAGTCATAAGAGTAGTCTGGCCTAGTCTAGGATGTTGAGGGGGGAGTCTGGATGCGTTTTTACCACTGCAACCATAGTTCACACTGCCTACTGATGACTCTGTGAGCCAGTGAACTGCTGTCACAACGCTTGTAGAAATCCAAGTGATTAGTTCTACAGAGGTTAATGGTCAACCTTCATGGAATTTTACTCCTTACTTCCTGGTACTTCTGCCCCTGTTTATCCACGTAGGATACACTCAACTAAAACCCTCCCACCTACCTAGACAGGTATTGTGATCTACATATCCACAACATGTCCACAACGAGACAACGAGACAACGAGACTGAGAAGTCACTGAGACCGGAACCACTCATAAATGGAGATTCAATCCGGACATGAGGGTCTAGCAGTTAAGCACTTCCTGATACTCATATTTTGTTCAAATGATTGAGTAGGCGACCGTGTGGGTGGTCCTACGACCGTGTGGAGGGACCCAGAGAATTCGATGAGATACAATACTACTATATATCATAATATAGAAACTCCTGCAGGTTTTGTGATGGCTCTGGGGTTCAAGACTACTACATGGATTGTAGAGCGTGTTGTCACCAGTTTATTGTACAGCAGTCAAAGCGTAACTGAGAGCAAAGCAACGTAAGTAGGAAAGTATAGACTGCGCAATATATGAATCATAGGCAGGTGTCTGACAAACAAAGTCATCATAAAATTCCAGTGAGATGATATCTACACATCTTCACAGGTTTCATAACACATCAATGGGATGAGTATCAACGCCCACAATGCTATATCACAGTAAAATAACATCTTCTGCTAGTCGTCTCAAATAATCAACTGTAAGCCGATATATCACGCTTGCTGTACGATGATAGTGACAACTCACCTCCTCGTGTCTCTCACACATCATTTGACTGCAGTCCTCACAGTATCTCACACCTACAGTAGCCTCTCCTCTAGCGTGACAGGTGTCACATGGTGTCTGCAGACTGCTCTCACTGGAGTTATCACCAGGCAGTGTCTCCAGATCAATGCCAGAGTCCAGTTTCTCTCTATATTATCGCGTAACTAGTACCATCGGCAATAGCAGAGTTGTTTATCAACTAGATTAGTTGTACATACCGACACTTCACACAGACGATCTCTCCTTTCGAAGCCGTATCAGCCTTTAAACAAGACAGACAGAACTCGTGACCACACGGCAGCCTCCTCCTGTCAACCATCTTATCCACTCCTTCCAAGCAGTAGCCGCATGATTCAGTCGTGGTTCCGATGTTGCTCATAACCTCTGTCATCTTACTGCATGACAAGTTCAAATCTAGAAGAATGCGGTGAACAAGAGTGTGCCAAGCTTCTAGTTAAGGTTCGGTGGTATAGCTGATCAAAGCATAAGTATAACTAACGACAGCTTGCTTTATCACCTGCAACGATGTCACTGTGCCTCACACTCGACTCACCGCTACGAAACACGTGCTTTCGGATAACTTTCCCGCGGGAGCTACGCGCAGTGGCTAACTGCTGTCACGTGACTAAAGTAGTTTTTCCGTACTGTATCGCGCATAGAGACACAGGAAGAGTTGTCTTCCTCCAACCAGCCCGGCGGTACGAACCGTCGAGTGAGATAGTCAGGAGTCATCTTATCTTTCCCGGATGAGCCAGAACAGTCTACGAGCTGACCATATGGCACTGATAGCACCTGGTAGCACCTGGTAGCACCTGGTAGCACCTGGTAGCACCTGGTAGCACCTGATAGCACCTGATAGCACCTGATAGCACCATACTGCTGACAGGCTAACTCTGATAGATCCATCGACCTTTAAGAAATCTGAATCTCCCACAGCGGAAGGTGAGGTTATTATGCTGCTCACCAACCTGCCCTCATCCACATTCCTCCCTCTCCCTCCCCCTGCCCCTCCCCATCCCTCTCCCCCTCCTCCTCCCTCTACCTGAGTTCAGTGACATATTAGACGCCCTGCTAGTTCAACTCTAGCAGTAGTGAGGTCAATGACCACGAGGGTTTTCACTAGCCTCCAACCTCTGCCCACAGCATAACCACCCTCGCAGTAATGGTATTTAAATGAAACCATGCAAACCAACTGTCTCATCCTTCCTAATTTATTGCAGTAGAATTATATTTCAGATAAACCGTCATACCTAGGTGCCCTGCCCTCTCCACCGTTATGTGGTTGGAGTGGAAGATTATGACCCAGGTTGAGATTTATCCTCTCTTGATTGGACAATAATGAGACGAGACGCGTGGAAGCTAGACATTCTTGAATTTGCATTCTATTGCTGGGTATTTCGAAGACCTGACTTTATCATGACTTAAGTGATGTGATCATTGTAGTTTCCCAGCTAAAGTACATTTGCCACAGTTTGGCTACCAGCTGCATCATAGCTGCCCTGCTGCTATCACTAGCTTTCTATGTGCTGACCGCTGGCTTCCTCTGTAAAAAAACGCATGCTATATATATGTGATAGATGAATCGGACACCTCAACAAGGAAGGACAACTCCCAACTTCGATAGCACTACCTAGCACTG
>ERZ1740065.1604-NODE-1604-length-13669-cov-12.421184_pt1 | contig 13669 bp, 10 predicted proteins | sample MGYA00581738_ERZ1740065 | MGnify/ENA primary metagenome ERZ1740065 (study PRJEB43018, sample SAMN04849749) | marine metagenome | isolation source: floating plastic debris | place: Pacific Ocean | collected 2008-09-01 | study: EMG produced TPA metagenomics... | reverse complement strand
CCCCCCCCCCCCCCCCCCCCCCCCCCCCCCCCCCCCCCCCCCCCCCCCCATACTTCTACTGATGCCACAAGTCACATGACTAGTCACTATTTGTGACTGGTGAAGGTGAAGGTCTTTGGTGTAGCACAGCAAAAAATAAACTGAGGTGACAACTATGCCAGTAGCAATCAATCAATATGGTGCTGAGTGTTGAGCAATGTCAATGACTCAGAGTCATACTGCTCCAGCGTGAGGAACATGAGCAACAATGGATTGTTTGCTCTGCGGTGCATCCGTGAAAGGAGCAGCATGCATGCAGTTGCGTCATGATGATGATTTTGAATTGAACACTAGTTGTCATGTCATGTCCAACAACAAACAAAAGAACAGCCATCAAATACATTGCAGACCAGTTGCAAAACAGTCAGCCCAATTCTCTCCTATTAGCCTCACGCATGAAAAACAAAAAATTCAGAAGTGTTGTTTGAAGTGTGCATTCTTTCATGGACTCACTGACATTGCTTTCATTGTGTAAGCAATTGACAGATTGATCTCTATGTATTCGTTTGCTGTGTCATTGAGACCTCCATGCACGACAGCAGGCAGAACTAATACCCAATATCTATGCATGAATGTTACTGCGATCACAAAAATTATCAGCTGAATTTTCCACAATTGGCTAATGTGGTTGCCTCCAAAAGTGATGATACATGTTATGTTTGTTTCACTGTGGATAATGTATTCTAGCAGCATGTTCTGAACCTAGAAATTGCAGACATGAGAGGCCATAGACTGCCTGACACTGCTGGAAGCTACTACCAGTAGTATCATGTGGGACTTGCTCACTGCGCCAGATAAGCCACTGGCCATCAGTTTGACTAACGGTTACCACCTGCCACCTCCGGCAATGGTTGATGCTGTCCAGCAGTTTACCTGCCTTGGGTGCCATGCCATCACCATCACTGATAAGTGATAACCTTCTCTGATGCAATAAGAGTCCGCCACCAGTCACCCTCCTCAAATCAACGGTCCGCCACCAGTCACCCTCCTCAAATCAACGGTCCGCCACCAGTCCTGTATGGCCTACTCATCGCATAATATATATATGCCCACACTGCTGAAACAGCATTGGCTGTGCTGTATCCCAAAATATTATGCTCTCTACATTATCTAGCTGGAGAAGATGAGATGAAAAGAGATGAAAGCAACACGAGTGAAGAAGAGATCCAGTAGACCATAGACAGCACAGATGTGCACCAATTATGGCTGCGATTGCCGCTCTCACCATACCTGTCAACCTGTCAGGCTGAAATACTGGAGATTCCAGTTTTTTTAACCTTGAAGAGACATAGCTAAAAAATCCTACCCCCAAAGTTGCGTTTCTGTCATAGTTTAGCTCAGCTCAGCAAGATGTATCAAATACATCACATGAGACAGTTAGGAGAGCCATAATGACAATCTCGGTCCAGAATTTTGGCGGCTAGGACCTAAAATATGAGATTATATGGGGAAATACTGGAGACCTGACAGATATGACTCTCACACTGGTATCTACAGCCACAAGAGGTGCTGCTCAAGCTATGGTGACAGTGGGATTGAGACAAGTGACCATTGCCACAGCCAGCCACAACTGACAGAAGTTTAATAAATCACATAATATCAAGAACTTTTGCTATTGATACTGTAAAACAGAATTTTTCTGCTTGGACGATATTTGCGATTTAGTATGTACAGTAGCAAAATATTTGCAATCTTAAAGTTTTTGTGATCTTGCTTCAACATTTGTTTCATATGATCACATTGAAACAAACACCCTTGAGATCATTCGTGAATTAGGGTTGGACAGCACAATTGGAAAACTCTCAATTTACAAAATAAATCCATTTTACAGTATATCAGGTGGACAGGGGAGTATCTAGTCAACTTCTGTTCACTGGGCGTCTCTAATAAAATCACTGGAGTTCAATGGCTTATTTATCTGATAATGTGCCAGTGAATAGTGAGAAGATGAGCAATGCAGTTCAGCAACAACTTGGTGAGGTGGTGATATGGAGTCAGCACTATGTAAAATGCACGGGAAGAAATCTTCACATGCGCAGTGTGTGTGTTGTGAGATCGGTGAGGGAGCTGGCTGGAAATAATGCCGACTGATATAATTGGGAATCTGAAGGAAAAATATGCCAAACATGTGGACATTATGCAATATAAAGGAAGATAGCTGATGAGAGGAAATGGAGTGAGAGTAGAAGCCAAGTGATTGGTGGATGAGGTAATGCTTGGGGTAAGAGCTTCTATTTGACTGGTATCATTCATAGATTCTGAGCACCATGACTACGGCAAATGCTTGAGCAAACATTTGTACGCCTGCATAGTGATGTTGTCAATGATTCAATAGACAGCGAGCAGGCTCTCAGTGCACATGCTCTGGGGTTGCAGCCTCCCTGCAGGTGAGAAACTGAGGATGTGCAGTTCTACTAGAATATGTCTGTAAGTATGTCCGACTCAGTAGAACTCAGGTAAATGATTGAAACTTTTTATACCATCATGTATCGCAATTCAACTCAAGGTGAAGCACTACTCTCTTTTCACCTCACAAGACTTTCATATAGGATTATCACGTGGAAAAGAGCGAGAGGGAGAGAGAGGAAGAGGGGAAAGAGGGAGGAGGAGGGAGAGGGGAATAGGAGGAGAGGAGTGGTGGAGAGAGGGAGATACTGACTAAGTATACAACTAGTTCTACTGCATTTGTGTCTCTGTAAAAGTGAATTGAATTGCGGCATAACAGATTAGCATAAATTTTGAAGTCTTGCATGCAATGCATTTCACTTCTTACGACTATTCTAGCTTATAATTGAAATGCAGCACACATATTTATTGTCTGCATGACCCCAGTAAGTGCTACATTGTTAATATTCTTTGACCTAATGAGGTAAGTACACTGTTAGTCAGCACTCTATCACCCAATCCCAACTATACACAGTCACCGAGTACAGCAGGCCTTAATCTGGCTAGTTAGCAGTCACGTCTTTCATATCACCTTTCATGAATTGACACCCACTCATCAAACACCTTTGACAACAATCATCCTCCCTAAACATACTATCACTATTTCACTACTTCGTCTAATTTGGCCTGTTATCGCTTCGTACTTTTTTAATGGTCAGTATATCTCTCTAACTAGCTAATACAGTTTTGAGTTATACAGATGATCATGATGATGTCATGATGCTGACCAATATCTTCCGCCAGACCTAATGCCACTCAGCACACAGCAATCATGAGACTCTCGCCGCTCCATTCAACAGTGGCACTCTTTGTCTCGCAGCTGACCGAGCAGCATCGCTCGTTTCAGCCCCGTCTCTCGGTGAGCGTCATTGCTCAATACTGCTGATCAATCGGTGATATCGGAAGATTTATTACTTGGTTATGCGTTGCATAGCTTCCATGACGTAAATTTGTAAACAGCTTTGTGAAAAATTCAAATGAATTGTTTGGTTGTGATTGAAATAGATTCAATTGTGTGGCTAGCTGTGTCAATCGATGAAGTGAGTAAAGACAAGGCGAGTCGCTTGTCTGCCGTATTGCATGCCACATGCTTGGATGGCTGCATTCACTATGGTCAGGTTCCTTGATTGAAGTAACTTATTCTTTGGTATGTATGAATCAGAGGCGGAGAGAGGTGAGAGAGAGACAGTTCACAGCCGGTACCGTCAAAGAGAAGTAAGTATGACAATCTCATATGTTAGACCAAATAATAACATCACTTGCATCCCTACCTATCACAGTACTCAATGACTAGTACTATCCACTGAATAAGAACACAGCTTAGGATTGTGAAAGCAGTATTTTTCTCAGTTGTTCATTTGTTGACAGCTTTATAGTAGTGGTTCAGGTTGCCCGTACATTGATTAGATGAACTGCGAATGCTAGTACTCACTAGTACTGTTATATTCAGTGAAGTGGTAGATACATGCAGTGACTGGGTATGTTACGTGCAGATATGAAGGATTGACATGAAGGAATTTAGTTAATTCTCTATCTCTGCACCTAACCTACAGTCTATCTACCATCTACTGCCACCTACTAAACATATATCTGTAATTGCTGACACGTTACCAGGCACCAGGGTGTGTGACCGATACTATGATATGGCTGTCTGTCATGCTCATCAAGCTGTCTATCATAGAGCATAGTGTACTCAGTGTGCTAGTGGAGAAATAACACAATCTGATTACTTCATTCTGTTTCATGCCCATTCCACAAATGAACACAAACAGCCCATTGCACCTTTCCATACTCTATGGTACCCGCGGTCCTTTGAGGTGGTGTCATATGTATATCTGTTATTGCTACATTGGTACAATGTTCTCAGTCAGTTACGCACAGCACTGATGAGAAGTTGGTAGGGTAAGGAGTTGGCTTTGGTGGTCCCCACTCCCGTAGGAAAATTATGCTGAGATTTGTAAGGATACATGGCTCAGATGGTGTGACATGGCATGCATTACTTCCCACACATTCTTCAGCCCTTAGAAACAAGATAAAGCCAGCGGACTGGTAGCTCCCATGGTCAGTGAATAGGCCATCGGCATCTAGTGACAGGCTGTAAAGGCTTTGGTATGGGTGTCTTTTTGTTTACAGGAGCCCAACCTTGTATACTTGGGGTCAACCTTTCAGCTGTACATACCTAATTAGTTGCTAGTATATGGTTGTTGCTAGGTGTAGGTAGCTGCAAGGGATCCAAGTTCTGGTATATATTATGCAATACACAGCTGTAATTGGTTGAGAAGTGAATGGGGATAAACGTGTTTAACTTGGATCACACTGGATATGGATTGAACTGCCAATGCAATCACTCTAAAATCTACTTGTCTGGAGTTACAACATGAGTCTACATGGCCGCACACAAATAAAACCGAAAAGCTATTAGAAACTGATTTACATAACAGAAATAAAACAATATATTGATATTTAAAGACTAAGTAAATAGAGAAATTCAAACAGATACTGGTGGTTACTAGCAAAAGACAGGTATAAATAGCTTCTGTGGCTACAGGCATGAGAACTGGACACTGGTTAAATATTGGGCAAAATGCTTTGAAAACTTTCTCATTAAAATCAATAACTACTCAGTGTTGGCAGAACTAGTCTTGAGACAGAGACTCTAGTATCAGGTTGATGAGTACACGTGAGAGAGTCGAGAGTGACAGGGGAGGGGGAGAGGGAGAGGGAGAAAGACTGAGAAGGGAGAGTGGGAGGGGAGAAGGGGGAAGAATGAGAAAAGAAATTGGAGGGGAGAGGGAGGAAGATAGAGAAGGGAGAGTGGGAGTAACAAAGAGAAGGGAGAGTGGGGGAAAGGGAGGATGAAAAAGGGGGAAGAGGAAGAGGGAAATAAAGTGAGGGAGAGGAGAGGTAGGGGAAAGCGTTATATACTACACCGCCCTCCTTTCCCATCAACCAAGACCAAGTGATATGACGATTTTGCATTTCTGGTTGCATTCTGATTCTGACTATATACTAGAATGATTCCATTCCAGTACACTGTGACTGGGAATGTCATAGAGTGCAGGTGTCCTCATCCTCACCATGTAGCAGCTGGTTGACTGATTGGTTAAAGGGAAAGTAGTGAGCACTGTATACAGTGTACGTGAATAGCAGATTAATAGTGCTAATGATAGTTTTTACCTCATGACCTTGTCTCTCACAATACAAGCTTTAGATGGCGCTGAATACTGTCCTCGTACGCAGTTGACGGCATGTTTATGCACAGGACTGCAACTGGAAGACACAGAGGTCAACAACTGGCAGGCGATCAGCTTCCCATGCCAAAGCTATTGCACAAGAGCCTGTACACTGGCCAGCCAGAAGCGTAAACTGCCAATCCATATAATCATCACCATTATGCTATGCCATACACTATGTATTGTTTGAATAAAGCTACGTGTACATTTCTCAGGCTCAAAGTGTTACTACTTGTTTCCTTTGACTAGGTATAATATGAGACAGTCAAACAACATTAAAAATCTGATATCAAGGGCTTAGGTAACACACAGTTGCTACAATGATCGGCAGTAGAGAACATCTCATCATAGATAGATATCTTTAAATCCGGTACTGATTGTGAATTATAGGCAAAGCAGGTAATTCTCCTATCCAGCCGATTGCGAGTTAGTTGGTTCCATGACACTTGTACTTCCAGACAAAGTAGGATGTGACGTTTAGGATGGCCATGAAGATGAGGAATCCCAGGACATACAGAGAATCAATGCGGTAAGGAAAGTCTTCTAGAGCTAAAAGTAAAATTCGAGGTCAGCCTAATTAGGGCAGTCATTAATGAGTGTACAGATCACACAGTTAATCGCTTAGAACCGATAGTGGTGTACACCATAGATATACCTACCACACTGAATACCCCGCAATCTATATAATAAATTATAACACAATTCTAATTCGGGAATGTGACGGCGAGGGGGACGCATGATTAGGAACGAACACCACTCAATAGCGCTATCAAAGTTGCACAGCACTCAAAGTGTGGAGTAGAGAAGTGATATGAACATAAGAAGGCCTATCATTGACAAAAAATAATGCCAAATCAACGTCGAGTGGATAGCCGGTAGATGTTAGAGACGCCATATTGGATAAGACACTGATATGCAAACAACAGTAAAACTTACTACGCTTGGCATCACATCCTGACTGGATGAAACCAAGAATGATGGTAAAGACTGCGACGATCTGAGCATACATGGTGGTAAACTATTGGTAAGTAGTACAGTGAAATAACCAGGTCACTTATCTTCAGCAACCGTACAGTCGTAACTTGTCGATTACTGCAGTGGGGAGTGCAGGTGTGAGGAATTGTGGGTAAAAATCAAAATTGATAATAAGCTTTACAAATGAGATAGTTAATTTATAACAAACTGAAAATAAATGAAATCATATTTTGTAAAGGAAAATTGATCACAATTCGGTTAAGTCTTGAGAATGACAAAGTACTTAAAATTCGATATGTTATGAGGGGGGGAAGGGGGTAACCCTTGACATATAAATTTACAACCAATGGTCAGTCAGTATTTTAGCAATCTATTCAAAATACACCGATTTTTCTCAGTAGGCATTCATCGGTTATTGTATATAGTGTGGTAGGGAGCAATTCTGACAAATTGATAGTTATTGCTCTCAAAGATGGCATTTTTTCATACATCAGTAGATAAAGAGGCTGTAAAAGCGTTCATCCTTGAAGATTTAAAAAACCTTGGTCTCAAAGTTCCGAAACTGGAGAAGATAGACAAAGCCATTAGATCTAGTACTCAGGTAGTATTAACGCTGTTGCTGATGTTATGTACGCGACTCTGTTCCTACCATGATGAAAGACTTAATTTACAGATACCAGGAGACGGTGCTGTTTTTGGAGTACAAATAGCTCTGGTGCCATCGGTAGAAGATGGGAATATTGGACGCATACCGAAGTAATCATACAGCTCAACTCTACAAGCCTCGAGTTTTATACGGTATTTCCTGCTCAAACTGATTCACTGACCATATTCTTTCTCTCAGATTTTTGACATACGCTAGAGAGTGCATAAGTTCCCATCTAGTCCAAGAAGGTATATTCAGGAAAGCTGGGTCTGTTGCTCGCCAAAAGGACCTTGCAGTAAGTAGTTGCTAACAGATACATTCTGAATCAGAGTGTTGTAACTCGTGACAGGCGGGGTTAACATATTTTGCTGAACCTTTTGGAGTTAAATGATGAGTTGAATGGATTACAGATACGCGTTGAAAATGAAGGTGGAGAGAACCTAGATGATGCCTTGGTCCATGATGTCGCTGGCTTAGTGAAGCATTTTTTCAGAGAAATGCCTGAACCTCTGATTCCCTACTTACTACAGGTAATTGGTATAGTTGCTGTCCTTGTCTAGTACACTGGAAAGTTTTAAAACTTGGTATTTCACATATTTGTAGTAGTTTTGTTGCCAATACTCACTTTGGGCAGTTGATAAAGCTTGTAGTCTTGCCTCAGACTTTAGTAGCATCTTGTTATCCATTTTGAAAACTTTAGGACGCCTTCGTAAAATCTGTGCAGCTAGATGAAGAAGCGAGCAAAGCCTATGCTATTGCTCTGTTGTGTCTGCTGCTGCCTGCAGAGCACCTCTCACTCCTCAGATATACACTGGAGATACTGGCTGATGTTGCTGAGCATTCAGAGGTAAATACTATCATCTTGCATTGGCTTCAGTTTTACTGCTGATTGCTATGTATATTGCTTTGTGTATTGCTATGTGTATTGTATTACTACGTGCTATTATGTATTGTTATTATGTATGATCCTTTGTTACAAGCATAACAAGATGGATGTCCACAACCTATCTGTCTGCTTAACACCTAACTTCTTCCACACCAAGCCTAGCAGTAAACTGGTTCATCTACAGACAGAGGTAGTCCAAGTCTGCCTACAGAATGTGAACAACATTGGTTAGCTTTGCTGTTCTATATGATCACATGCCAGTGACTGTTTACCTAATGACATGTAAACCATTCAATACTATGTGGCTATGGCTACTTATTGTTAGGAGTTATTCCCCCTTCAATCACTGAGAGGCTGGTGATGTTGAAGACATTAGAGAATGATGATTATAGTAGTATGGTGTCAGTACAAAGTGCTGATGTCTCTTCCCGCTCATCCAGGAAGAAAAAGCGAAGTGGTTCACTGCAAGGTACGTTGTTTCTCGGAGTTATGTTCCTGATTACGAATGAGCTGTGTATGCATTATGGCAGTGGTCACACTGCTGCGGAGTGGGATTGCTAACTAATATGGGCGGAGCTTGGTTACTACAGCTTCTGTTGACTCAGTTCTGACATACTTGAATTTGGCTTCGGAGGTTGAATTTGATTGGTCGGTGCAACAGTTATCAAAACAACTGTTGTTGGTCACTGCGCTAATGATCTTACCACATCTGTACCGTGTGACAGCTAATGTTCTGATAACCAACAGATGCCCAATCATAAAAAAACTTGTGAAAGCCAATTATTTTAATCTTGCCACTACAAACTAGTTACAGAGCTATATAATTCATAGCTGTATCATTGCTACCAGCTGTAGCAGCTGACATTGACATCACTGTACGGTCTTCTGTGGGTCTTTAGTGGTACTCAACTGCACTGTTGTTGATTTTGCTCAGATAAATATGCAATCATACTGGTTCACTGATCTTTGCAGCGTATCATTCTTGGTTTATAAGTGAAATTTACCCTCAAACTAGCCATATGATAAATCTTGGGGCATAAAATTAATCTTCAGAGCGATTAGGCCACTTTTACACTGAGCTCAAACATTATCAAAACCAAATGAAATTTAGTGCTGTCGTTTAATCGCGTTAACTGAAGATTAATTATGCTTAATTTTCACCAAGATTAATGTTGAAGATTAATTTGGTCGATGACTAATCTTATAGAAGATAGAACAAATTTTCCTCTTATAAAATTCTGAAACATTATTTCTAAGCAATCGATGCATGCTCTTTCCAACAACCTATTTAGTTTTTCCATCAGATAACTATTTTTGCCACAATTATCAGCCTAAGTGGTTGCTAAGGAGAACAAAGATGGCTGCCCTATATAACAAAAACGGCTGAAGTTTCTCTTGCTAAGGATTTTACCTCGGAAATTATCTAGGATTCTGCATGTAGGCGGTACAGTAAGCATCATTTATAATGTTTTATCGTTGCGTGATAAGGAATTTGATAAATTTAAGATCTAAAACAAACATTGAAGAATTTTTGCTGATCTATTTGGAAAAGATTTCAGGCTCAAATTTCTTCTCTCTCTTTCTTCTTTAGGTTAGTATTTTCCCAACACATACCTAAATTTTGAACATTTTGGTCTTTGAATTTTCTATATGTTGAAAATTGACTTAAATTACTGAGAATTTATCAAGAATTTCTCCTCTTGATGGTACACTTGCTCTCATTTACATTAGTTCTCTTCGTTTTCTTATATATGTAATTAATAGGCTGTTGAACTAAAATCTTAGAAGCAACCATGATGTATGATATATTCAAATTCAAATGGCTGAAGACACTAGTGGTTGTACTCAATAATCTCCTTTTTGTCAGAAATACATCTGGTTGATAGAAAACAATTATTCTCATAAGATTAATTTCAAGATTGATCGAAGATTAAAAATGTGTGAGTGCACGATTAATCGAGATCAAAATTCAGAATGGGTGACACCACTAACGAAATTACTGCAAAGTGCCATTGAAGTGTTTTTGGTGTACTTCGGTACATACTCAAAAATTAAGAGAGCAAAGGCCATAACTGAGTCTGAGAGCTATTCCCAACAAGGGATGAACAAAGCTTGTGTCAAAGTTGAATCTCTGGGATGAGATAAACAATGTATTTCAATATGGTGAAGCAATACCAAAGTTGCCATTGTATCTATCTCTCAACTGCCCAGTGAAAGCATTGTGCTAACAGTCATGACCTCACTAGCCATAGCTTGGAACCTGATGGTATCAAACATGCTAATTATGTAGTAACATTATCTTAACAGCCATTATCTATAGTATGTATTATCTTAGTATGTCTCATTCACTGCCATATCTGCTATTTTTTGCTGGCTGCGCGCTGTGATTGCCAGTGTAGCTTGTGGAACTATACGGAAACCAGGCTTCAGTGGTTCACTCTTTCAGTGTGAAAATGAGTGCACAAATTTTCGTTTTTTAGGAATAATAATGAATGATGAAATATGAATAGTAATAAATGATAGATGATCATCTCTGTGCACAAGCATTTTGTTTCACTTACATGCTGTGGTTTACACCACTCTGTAGGGTGTAAGATTTCAGGCCCAGCAAAACATCACTTGACCACTGCCATGAGTTAGGCAGTGCTGAGTTAGGCAGCACTACTGAGTTAAGATCGATCATAGAGCAGTACACTTAATTGTGACTTACAGCCGTGCCACATCATAGCTGTTACTCAGTTGATGGTATATGGTATCATACTTGTTTGAAGGTATTGTGGGTAGCATCAGACGAAGTGTGGAACGTTTACGATCTCGCAGCAGTCGAAGGTCTGCCTCAGTTCCGGAGAGTCTCAACACGCTGCGCGACTCCACTGAGATATCTCACTCAACCCTGTATTCCGCTGTCGGCCTCGACTGCGCCGACACTGACTGCGCTCATGCTGCCAGCACGCCTCAGATAATGAAACCTACCAGCAGACAAGCCATGATGGGTGGAATCTCGTCTAACCGACGGTAACCTCACACATTGGATCTCCGTGCCCGGAAACTTACTCTGGCCCTGCATGGCTCTGCATAGAAACTCAATGACGATGAAGGCTGAGACACTTCATACACCTAACACGCTCACATTTTTATTAATAGGAGAGAGATTCTCGGCCAATCGTGTCTACTCAATGCTCCTTACAGTGTCTCAAGCAGCGTGTCAAGAAGTGCAGGTATTTCCTAACTCACTCTGTAGCTGCCTGGTACGCAGTTATCCATGGCATCCGTTCTGTCAATTCATGTTGCAGAGGACATGGTGGAGTCATGTGATCGACCAACCTTTGCTGTCAGTTCAGTATTATCGGCAGCAAATGACTCTTCTCGCCAAAAACGCTGGTCTCTCCTCGGCAGTCCTCTTTCTAAGCGAAGAAGGTTAGATTCTAGTGTCTCTTTCTTTGGTCTCTCTGCATCCCACTAGGTTTTCTTCTATCAAAATTCAGTTCAGTTCTCTGTGCTGAGATTCCTATTTTGTCGTTATCGCTGAAATTCGCCACCATGAGTGAACCTAGAAAATTGTCTCAATGGCAGGCAATCAGTTGTGTAAATACTTTCGATATGTGACCATTTTCGAGAGACTAGTGATTCTCTGAAAGCTTGCAGTTTTTGTGAAACCTAGAATCATTTAGATTTGACAAAAACTAAGAATCTCCTGTAAAAGAGTGTTTCATGTGTCCCTCAGATGTTAGAAGGAGAGCATGGGGAATACTTTGATAATCCATTCATGATGTACTCATAAAGCCTCCAAATTCCCTGTGCCAAACAGTGATGTAAATAGCGCTCTGTACAATGGATGCTTAACATTTTTGGCAAATGGGCCACACTAAACCTGTCTCAGTATTCGAGGGCCATACCAGTATCATATTCATAGAATTAGCCTGTATGCTGATTGGAGGTACAGCACAACTGGGCACAGGTCTTCAGTCTGGTTGAAGCAGTGTCTCCTATGGTTGGGTCTATGAGCCGTCCAGGCCCCAGTGGGGAGGGGACTAGGGACAACACTCCTGGAATGTTTTGATATTTTCATGCGGTTGAAAATTATCGCAGGAACAACAATCCACCAAATTTGGGATCGTCCACTTGAGGTTCGGAAATAGGAATGGTTGAGCCGCTGTATTTTAGCTCTACTCATGAAATCTCAGTACCTATCAGCCTGGCTATAGATCTGTGGAAAAATCTCTGAGTTGTTTTGATGAGATCTTAATGCGACAAGAAATCCTGCTACACATCTCAACAGTTCAGACCTCCGCAAGTGTTCATTTCTGACTTTGGTGTTTCGTAGCGGTGGGATATGAGTGAAGTTGCTTCCTTCTCAGAGCTAGCAGTAATATGAGCCTGTGGGGAAGACCAAAACACAAACAAGACTCTAACATGGGGTAGGAGTGCTGTCAACAGCGCCAGTAGCAAAATACACCATGGATGCGGGTTTTAACCCAGTCACTGAAGGGCCGCGCAGAGGTCTGCAGGTTGAGCATGCCTCCTTTGGACAATAACTGTCTGTAACTCTCTCTTCTCTCTCCTTGTCTCCAGGAGTCTATCGGCTGGACCCGCCATGTCACCTACTGGACGGTCCCGGTCCTCCAGCAAAACGAAAAAACTTATCCGAAAACTTAGTGCTGGAAAAGGAAAGGGAAAGGTATCCGTATTAGTATCATTTCCTAATCTGCATTTAGCAGCTGATGTTCATAAAATGGCCTTGATAAAGGAGTTCTGCAAAGATTAGAGTTGGATGGGTGTGCCGATTAGTAACTTGCTTCCCTTGCTACGTAGCCCACTCTAAGATTGTCAGTTGCCAGTGTACGATTTATACTTCTTGTTGAATGCTGCAGTGATTTGATCTCATGAGTTGAGATGACATCAAGCTTATACTGCCCTTTGTTATTAGAGCCTTGTTGGGCAGAGACTGGCTTACAGCGCTGACCTGACTCCTGGCAGGCAGAGACTGCTTACCTCTCCGGCACCGTCTCCGGCACCGTCTCAAGCTGCCTCACCGGGTTAGTTTACCCGTTCATAAGCCTATCCCTGTATTTACATCTATCACATTATCACCTTACAGCTGTAGCTTGTCATGATGTGTGCATCAGTTTGTATGTTCTGTGTCTCTCATTTCTTAACCGGTCTCTATGTTCATTGTGATTTTTTTCACACTAATGTTACCAATGGATACTCAATATTTTAATTCGAAAATAACTACTGCTTTAATGCAAATCAATGCCAACAGCATTGCCTGTCTTTGAACAATCTCTTTTCAGTGAACTATCACATGCATAAAACTATAAATCAGCACATGTTGGAAGATTAGTCATGAGTGATGAGATAGAGGATGTAAATCCAGTTGTGTCTCAGTATAAAGGTCCGGCCACACACTCGTGTGCTCGTGACTCGTGATTTGGAATTCGCGAA
>ERZ1740065.1603-NODE-1603-length-13670-cov-12.664194_pt1 | contig 13670 bp, 13 predicted proteins | sample MGYA00581738_ERZ1740065 | MGnify/ENA primary metagenome ERZ1740065 (study PRJEB43018, sample SAMN04849749) | marine metagenome | isolation source: floating plastic debris | place: Pacific Ocean | collected 2008-09-01 | study: EMG produced TPA metagenomics... | reverse complement strand
CTGCTGACATGGAAATTCACACAACCAGAGTATCTGTCTACAGAACATCTTCATCAGGACTGAGCAGAAACATACCAGGTTAGTGAAGAGCGCTTCATTGATACCGTCAATGCCTCTATTTATTACGTCAATACTGGCTGCACTGGTAACTTTGACCAAATAAGTTTGATTTAATTCTTTGGGTTGCAGAAAATTATTGGATCCTCGCAATCCTGTGAAAAGTTATATTTCACCAATATTAGAATCGAGGCCTGTTTTTAATGGGATTCAGTAATAATGTGCGCTTAAAATTTTTGCCCGATATTTCTGTACTGTCATGAGTATGGTGATTCCATAATTGACATTAAATTACATGGAATGTCCATGAATGGACTGGCAACTTTGAACGTTGTTTTTTTATGTTAGTATAAGAGGCTTGGAAAGTAAGTTTCTGTTGATTTTGGCTTCCTAACCACGAAAACGAAACCGGCGTAAATGGAGCTCAATGCCGTTCCGATCCTGATCGTGAACTTCCTGTTTGTTGAAATTATTTTTGCTTTTATTGCAGCTCTGCTCATTCATATGACCCCTGACCTTTTCATTCAGTATTAACTGCTGTGTATTGTCTGCCATGTATGGATGGTCAGTATTTCTGTATGATGCTGTAGTATGAAGTCGAGTAGCACTGTAATATGTAAATAACTTTTCTAGCTTGACTTCTACTACAAGCAATTAGCAAATGCATCACTGCTCCTAGGCTCAAAAAAATGTTAAAATTGTGAGGCTGTCTCATGTGCTTGCCCACTGAGAAATAACATGCCTTAAGGGCCAGGCTGCCATATGCGGCGCCAGGTTTCTCTAGGTTTCTAGACAGGCCTGAGCACACCTGTGGCACGAGGGCTCAGCAAGAAGACTCAGTGGGATTTGAACCCAAAACCTCTCAACACTTGCGTGTCTCGAGGTGCAGGCTCTACCACTGAGCTATCTTCTACCCCTTTTGGTCTTTTTGCATGTTTTTACATAACGAAGAGCTCCATATTTCCGATACAATTTCAAGTTGCGATTATTCTACCTTTCAGATTTGAAGCATCATGGGACACATCGGTAGAACATCAGCCGAGATCGACACCGCTCTACAGAGTGTCAGACAGGATGGAGAGACTCAGAAACTCCTCTTCTCTCTACTGGACACCAGAGTCGCACCAGTCCTGTCCCTCAGGAGGAAAGACATGGTTAGATCAGAACGAAGGGTTGTCACGGCAGCTGATGATGGCATACTCCGAGCTCGGAGAGTGCATGCATAGAGGAGAGACTGAAACCCTGACCTACACACTTTCACACGACCTATGACAACATAACTGATGGGGAATCTCTTGATTGAAATATTCTTGTCAATTGGCAATTTAACCAATAGGAAATATGCTAATTAAAATGTCGGACCAGCACAAATGGTGAGGTAATAAGATAAAATCTCAGCTAATAGAGAAAGTTATCAACCAGACATGTAAAATTTTAAATTCATTTTTTAGGATAAAAAGATTTAGTTTTTGTCATTCTCCTGTAGATTTTTGCTCCCACTCCTGTGCCTATCCGCTCTCACTCCTGCTCACTCCCGCGCTTACTGATGCACCAATATTGACAGGAAAATGACAAAAGCCAAAGATTCTTCGACATTATCTGCAGTTCATTTGAAGCAAAATAACTGGGAAATATACTGGTACTGTTCATACCTGTCAACCCTTGCAGATTTCCTGGGAGACTTCAGCATTTTCAGTATCCAGTATTTTCAGCCTCACATGTTGACAGGTATGGTATTGCTGGTGAGACTGCATTACCTGACATATTGAAAGGCTGTAAAACTATAAACCCATAAATTCTGCAGATATTAGGCCTAATAGAAATCTAATGCCAGAAGACGGCACACATGAAGGCAATTTGTATCCCAGCTCCTCAGCACGTTGCACAGATAGACAGAATGTGCACAAGGTGCATGGTAGAAATTAATATTACCGCTGAAATATTTATGTTTTTAGGCATAGAGTTAGCTTTTTTGATTTGATTCGAATATTTTTTAATTTGCCATTTTAGGTCACTAAATAGTATGATATATGTACCACAGGCCCACCGAAACTGATCATTCTGAGTTGGTTTGTATCTGTGATTTTTGGCATTTTTACTCTCCTATCGGTAGGCATGCCGGTTTCATCAGCACTGGTATTAAGCCTGTGCTTCGCTGGTATTACGCTAGTACTAAAGACGGCGATAGCACTCCAAGTGCAGACTAAACCCGGCGCAATACAAGTGAAGCACCGGTGTAACACCGGCCTATGAAACCGGCGCGCCTACTGGTAGGAAAGTACAAACGCTGGATTCTTATATTACAGCCACTGTTAGTAGTCATCACAGTCCTCCCTTTTCAAATTGCTCTTTCTCCAGATGTACAGTACTTACCATTCCATTATTGTACACTTTACAGCGCTCAACTGCCAGAATGCAGAGATAGAAATGATGCTATTGGTTCCTTCATATTCTCCTGGAACTTAGTTGCTATATCTTACTGATCTAAACTCTAATGGGCGGGGAAGGATATAAGCTGCAAATAATAAGGATCTCAAGCCATGACTCCTCAAAGTTCGGCATAACTTGATACCCAGTAGTTGTTGTCCATAAAATAGAAATATAGCTTTACGGGAAGCAGATGATGTTCACTGAAGAGCAGAGAGGAATGAAGTATGAGTAAACGGAATCAGCAGTCATACAATGCAACATATCGATTAGCATAAATCACTATTTATGCTCAGGCAACAAGCCAAATAAATTTTACGAACTCCAGACACATAGCGTTGTGTTTGGCAACTTACTATGAGTGCTTGCTGATAAAATAAGGCACTACGTCATCGGACGCTCCTAAATTATATCATTCAGTATTTATAGCTGTCAGTAAAAAACTGACATAACGTCTACAATAGTCGCTATATAAACAATGAGCCATCATTGAAACGACAGAACTTATAGCTCCTCTCACCTTAGAAGAGTTCACTTTCATCTGTATACATTCAGTACCTGGTGAGTACTCATAATACCCGGCATGGATTGAGCCTGTAAATGTTCACATACATTTTTATGTACTCGCTTCATGGGTGTCATGGCGCTACCACGCAATCAGCTAGATGTTCTCCTGCTGAACTACCTATGTGAATCACGTTTGCGTGTGTGTGTTTGTGGTATGTTTGAGTTTTGTATAGGAGTATTAAATCATTAGCATTGCAAATTAATACTTCTGTGAAGGATTGTCTGGTGAAAGATCTACAGAGATCCAACACAGGCGATGTGGATGCCTAGGTGAAGAATTAATATCATTAACAGCTGAACAGAATGGACGGAAAATTGGTAGGAGCGGAGAGAAGTGGGATAGATTGTTGCTATAGTCTGTTGTACATTCTCTAAATTCTATTGATTGTTTATTTTATTTTTGTTATTTTTGTTTATATATTTTGTTTGCAGCTCATCTTAACAAGAATCTGTCACACCATGGGACACATCGGAAGGACTTCAGATGAAATCCAAGCCGCTATCAGCACCGATGTCGAAGATGTTATTAAATATATCGTAACGGAGGATACAAATCTTACGTCAGTAGAAGGAGTGGTTTACATTTTCAGCAGATATGCAATACTAGGGATGCAGAACGGTGAAAGTAAACAACACCCAATTTTAAGCCAGGTAGAAAGATGCATTGTTCTCCATTAATTTAACTCACTACTTGAACTCTTGAGAGATTTATAGTCATTTTAGTATTTATTATTGTATAAATAGATCGAGGATATCTATCATTCTGATGAATGCATGTCATCAAAATTAAAGGGTTTCAGAAGTCTCGGTCCAGGCATGTGGCGACCTTTACAGCGGCCATGTTGGTGTTTCATAGCTGAACTGGGGTGAAACAGCTCAGAAGAGTAAAATACTGCTGACTGGCTAGTACCAGGACTGGGACTAAGGCCTAGGTGTAGATTTTGAGACGAGACCCAAGTACAGGCCTGTGAGGCTAAGGCAAGTACGTGTAATTCATTAAAAAAATCTTGTCAAGGCCCGAGGCTTTGAAAACGGAGTGAGATGAGTACGAGACTGAAGCCAAGACCGACGCCAAAACGAGTGTAAGTAATTAACTCAATGTTCATGCTCTGATTGCTTATCAAGATGAACAGTCAAACGGCAAGGGCGGGTAGGAGCCTGTTCACGCCACTCAGTACATCATCACCTTTAGTTTCTACATGGCTTACTGAAGTTAGGAGGAATCAATTCAGATGCGCATGAGGTTTTACTGGGTAGTAACAATCATGAAAGCTTGATGTGGTATCTGGCTGATGCAATTTATACATTTATACGATACATCTATCATAAATGTCATGAATACTGCGCCTTCTTCATGAAAGAGCCATTGGCTTCATACCCTAAGGCACCTCTGGTTCAATATAAATCTCTACTTAGGCCGTAGGAGTAGGAGATGGCTCAGTAGGAGTAGGAGATGGCTCAGTAGGAGTAGGAGATGGCTCAGTGGTAGAGGCTGCACATTGAGGGATGTAAGTATTGAGAGGTTGTGGTTTCAAATCATATTGCAGTCCTCCTGCTGGACCCTCGTGCCACAGGTGTACTCCGACCTGCATAGGAACCAATAAAAACCTATCACCACATATGGTAACCTATCTTTTGAGGTGCTGTCATTTCTCAGAGTGCAAGCACATGAGACAACTTTGCAATTTTAACATTTCAACACAAGCATACTCAGTCTGGTTGTCAGACAGGGTGACCAAAACCCTTACTTCAATTACAAATAATGTTTATCAGTTTACATTGCTACAGGTCTCTGTCTGTCTGTCTCAAATTCATATTGCTGCCGTTGCAAAAGGAGCGTTGATAGCTTAATATATTTATTATGAAGGAGTTAAATGTGACAGAAAATCTTCTGAACAAATTTATAAGGTCTAGAATATTTCAACCAAGAGATTACTTGTCAGTTATGTTGTCATAGGTTGTGTAAAAGCATGTAGGTCAGGTTTTTGGTCTCTTCTCTATGCACGCACTCTCAAAGCTTGGATAATGCCGCCATCAGCTGTTGTGGCAAATATTTCTTCTGATAGAGCCACTTCTTTCCTCCTGAGGGACAGAACTGGTGCAATTCTGGTGTCCAGTAGAGTGAAGAGGAGTGTCTGAGTCTGTCCATCTTGTCTTACATTCTGTAGAGCGGTGTCAACCTCAGCCAATGTTCTACCGATGTGTCCCATGATGCTTCAAATCTGAAAGGTTGAAAGGTCTGGAATACATGCTAAAGTTGAGTCAAGTTTCTATCGGAGAACATCCATAAAGCTCAAGTATTGTTATAAGTGGTAAACCAGAAAAATTAAGTTTCTGATGAATATTTAAAATCATAAAATTAGGCGAATGAAGCCTTGGAGGGTACAGTATAGCAACTAGAGTATTTTAGGGAATGAAATAATCATCTCTTGCGGACAGTTAATTTTTCGCGTTTGAAATTTCACTGATATTACAATAAAAAATTCAAAAATGTCCGCCTCGTATTTTACTCTATGACAGCAGCTATTTATGATTGTCCGATCGATTTTTGAGAGTTGCAAAAGTTTCGTAAAGTTTTAATTTGACAATAAACTGAAAGATTTTTTGTGAGTTCGGTTTCTAATGCAGCAGATAAATGGATAGATGGATGGACGGACGGAAGAATGGAGTGGTGGATGGATAGATGGACTGACGAATGAACGAGCAGAGTGATAGATGGATAGATGGATGGACGGAAGGAAGGAGGAGAGAAGTGATGGATAGATGGAGGGCGGGAGAGACACAGCTCTGCCACGTTATGGTGCTTGTGTAAATATTTAACGTCAACCACTTACTTAGTATGTTTCTGTTCAGTCCAGATGAAGATGTTCTGTAGACAGATACTCTGGTTGTGTGAATTTCCATGTCAGCAGTTCTGCTTATATACTCCACTGAACTGGAGCATTTCCTGACTTAAAGACACCTGAGTCAACTGAAATTGAATCAGCACCACCTGTATGGAGGAGGGGAACCAGGATCTGTAGCGTAGAGTTTATCATGCATATCCTCTTGTGTGTGGAAATGGTTCCTTGATCATTCTCAGGCATTGCAGTCCCATCAAACTCCATTGAGGTTTTTTGAGGATATGAGAAATTTGAGACGGTTCCTTCAAGGTTTTATGGTTGCTCATACTCGTTTCACATCAAACTTTGTGGGAGATGCGTTGAGTGCTTTATGATGAGCGGTATCAGCTGTTACACCCAGCATCAGTTCATGAGACTTCATTGTTAGCAATTGGATTATCTGCTGCACAACTTACCTCATTGCTATATTATGACAAATATATCTTATTTTCTTCACGGAACGATCTCACATGTTCCAGGCCTGCCCTTATCATTATTTTCATGTTATCGATTATTTTTGCTTTTGGTAACCTCGCTTTGTGGTGCCTTCAAATGGTCCTCATTGGTTTTGTTCATTCTCCTGTTGATATGCCTTCATGCACGCGTATCGATGGGATAATGACAAAGGCCCCTTGGCTTTTGTCATTCTCCCCTAGATATTCGTGCATCAGCACATGCAGGAGTTAGCGGCAGTGAGCATGGATAGGCGAGGGTGTGAGCGAGGATAGACGAGGGAGTGAGCGCGAAAATCAACAGGAGAATGACTAGCACCAGCTCCTTCATATACTCTCAAGCGGTTGCCTGCTATGTGCGTTCATGACTCGGTTCTTTGCCCAAATGATATGACAAATTTTTACGAAGTGGTATCACTTCTCCCACCACATGACCATGCAATCATTCAGCTCAACTCCATATGAATAAACTCTACAGCAACAGATGTTTGTCTTTGCATTAATTTTGTGACCATTCGTGACCATATCAAATTGTGCTCAGAGAACAGTTACTCAGACACCTTCGTTCCAATGTTCATCAAGTGTTTATTGTTTTGAGATCAGCATTTTTTACTCTTCTGTCGGTAGGTGTGCTGGAATCTTGTGCCGGTGCTACGTCAGCTTTTGTCCGCACTTAAGCCTACTTTACTCCACGCTTAGCTGACATCTACAGAACCAGTGCCTACCGATAGAAGAATAAACAATGCCTCACTATCAAGCTCTCACTAGGACATATGCCATCAGCTTCCGATAAAACTAGCGTCCCTCTACTGACCACACTCCCAGATGGTTTCACGTTATGAAAGATTAGAGATCAACATACTTTGTCATTGAAGGTAAAACTATGGAGCAGGTAGCTGTTCTAGGGGTAAGGATTCTCCCTGGTAGATCTCATACTGTTTTAAATTTGGATGAGAGCTTAATGAAAAGTATCACCCATATTCCTGATGAATTTAACTCGACACGCTTTTCTCAGATTAAAGATAAGAGAACAGCTGTCAGAATATTGCCTCTAAACTGATGGCATCGTTTTATGCTCCTGTCAATAGGCACGCAGGCTGTGCAAGCACTGGTGTTAACTGCAGCTCAACTTCGTAATAACGTTGTCTTAACTGCTGGACTAAAGCCGGCACAACACCAGCGTAAAAAACCTGTGTGCCTATTGATTGGAGAATAACGTGTAATATAATAATATAATAACACATAAATGATAAATAATGACTATAATAATTTTACTAATATAATAATGACGTATGACCAAACTTATCAGACTGTGGTCACCAATAGCACATTCCTCGGTATCCTATCTGTAACTAGTCCGTCTTTTTGTGGGTCAGTAAAGTTGTTGACGGTCACAGAATTGCTGTGAGAGAGTTTTCAGAACACTGGCTGAATCTAGCCGACAACTTTCATCTACAGTGAAAGCATACTTAAATCGGCGTAGTCCAGGATAGCACCTCCCTGACAACTGCACATATGCTGAAAAAAGAGTAAGAAGTGACAAACGAACCTTCATCAGTTTTCACTGGTAAGCGATACAGATATATGAAGGGAATATTGCGTGCTTGAGATTATTCTACTCTCAAACAGTTGATGAAATAGCCAAAACCTCTTGATTTCTGAATGAAAGAACTGACACGTAATATGCAAGAGGAACAAGGTATGAATGGACAGAGAGAAGTTGTAGTATGCGTTGATTCGATTAGCATATATTTACATTTTCATGTTGACTCAGCATTCCTGGTAGCTGTTGTATATGTGACACAGCATCTGGTGTAAGCCACGGGATGAGGCACAGCATAGGGAACACAGATATCCTTGTGATATTGATAACTAGTATCCTGTATTGTGGGTAGTTATGAATCAGAAGGAAATGTGTTTTTGACAAACCAGAGGGAGCCACATGTATATAAATGCAGTGGCTGGTACTAAAGCATCACAACCCAACGTCTGTGAGGACAGAAGAACACTTCATTTACAGCTTGTGAAATCTTGGTATGTACGTTGATCAAAAGTTAAAGAGGTCATATTTATTTCTCAACAAACTGAGAGTTTCATTTTTGATACTATATTCAGCTACATTAGAGCGTGATCAAAAGTGAATGAAATATTTTTGAGATGAACATTTTTTATGCTTTTGATGTTTTTCTCATCAGAATCTGTTGCATCATGGGACACATTGGAAGAACCTCGGAGGAGATCCAGACCGCAATCAGCAGCATCAGTGAACCAACATCTGTTATAGAAATGGCTGTACAGCCAGGATTAGTTGGAGTAACAACCAACAGAGAGAGTACTGGTCTGAGTACTGGAGATAGATATAGAGGAGAACCTGCCAGCCACCTGACAACTGCTGCTAATAGGTTCTGCTAATGCGGATGTCAGATTTTGAAGTTTAGGGAGTTGACTAAACTTTCCAATATCATAAATAAAGATGAATAGTTCTCCTATGACCAATTTTTCTTTGCGCTAGAACAGTGAAGTATTATAATATTATATCATTATAATATTATATTATTATATATTATAATATTATATTATTATATATTATAACATTATATTATTATATATTATAACATCAAGATATACATTATTAACCTCAATAACGTGTCTAACTATGATTAGGAGAATCCGATTATCCCTAAGGGTACTTTCTACTGGACACCCCTTAATTCTGTATATGGCATTGTTGTCCAAGCAGACTAACTCATAAAAAATACTTGACAAGTCTCCTATATTTACCTGGAGCCTCCCGTATTTTTGCAGTTAGAATTTGGAGCGGAAAGTGTTATTCTTGGTTTCCTAATGATTTCCTGTGGCCTATTGGTTAGATCTTGCTGTACTGAACTCAAATATGGCAGGATTTTAGCTGTAGAGGGAGGGTAGGGGAGAGGATAGGGGGTAGGGGGAGGGTAGGGGCTCCTGAGTTGCAGCTTCTCAAAGTTCAGTAAGTTCAGAAAAATTGAATCTCCAGTATTTTTAGTCCTACGCCTATGGCCTAATACGGCTCTAATACTTATCTGATTGTTTGCCCTAACACATAAATTTTGGGATTTAAATGGCCAATCTAATGGCAATCTAATCATCACCTGGTAACTATATCTGGCTGAAACCAGGAAGACGCCTTGGGTATGTTCTGCTGAGGACTAGCGCTTCGGCACATGCATTACCTCTTTGATTCTAACTTGTGGGTTCGAGGCTGACCTCCTTGTTACCATTTCTATTCTCGTTCATGTGGGATCGAAATCCATTATAACATTCACATAACTGTGATATTAACGTATGATCAGGGAGAAGCGTTTCCACGACTATTTATATCTATTAGCCACTAGTTTTATTACGTAATCACGTTGCGCCCCTTTCCTGTTCCTTTATTATTGAGCCATTGTAAATTTAAGGCTTAAGTTGCCCGCACTAGCAGACAATGTACTTGAACGAAATAGGATTAATTCTGCCAGTAGACTGGGCACATGAACTGGAAGTGGTTAAGATATCATATACTGAAGCTTATGATCAAATAATATGCAAATTATTTTAAATCCCCATGTTCGGAATTTTACTTCAGTCTTTTCACATGAATTTTCAATTTTCAAGTTTCAATTGTTCCCATTTTTTTCATAATTTTTCATCTGTCTTACATGTCAAAGCTCACGCAAACCGCTTGACATCACCTCATCCCATCAGTGACTCATCAAACCAAACACAAACACCAGGAGACAAGTTTGAGATTCTCGGCATTCTCGTAATTCTATGTTAGTGCTGATAATATTCCGCATGTTACATTATCAAATCAGTTTTATTGTTTGCTTCTGACATAATGATTATCCTTCAATTATTGATACGGCAAGGAGATATTCCATGAGTTTTAGGCCAACGCCTTTCAAAAACGATTATCACAGATCCATCAGAAAGAATGAGTACTTCGATACCACCTGCACTTGTCTCCGTGACAACCAGAATGTCGGGTCCAGCTCCTTCCTCAGGAGCGCTGATACCAGCAGTGTCTATCTCTTCAGAAATCCTACCTGAGTGTCCCATGGCAGCTAACTATAAATCAAAGATGATCTTTGAAGGCGTGGAAATTCTGGGATGACCGTGATGAGCAATACAGACAAGGTAATATCTCATTGTCTGTTCCATTTAGTGTTGGATAAAAGGCAATGGCAATGGCAATGGCAATGACAACGAGAATGAGAAATTTGCCTGAGTACTCCTGACCAAAAACAGAGAAAACAGTATGCAATCACCTTCTCTCACCTTCTCAAGTTCTCTCATATAGTCAACAGTGAGCTGATGAAGAGCCAGCAGCTTCTGAGGTTCCATGACTAGTTCATAGGTTTTTATACATGTACATTTTGTTGCATAACCGAAGTTAGAATGAATCATGATTGTTGAAAAGAGTTACTTTCCTAAGCACATTGGTCATTGCAACTACCGCCATGAATAGGAAGCGAACAGCTCATCAGTAGACAACTAGCAAGGTGCTTGCGAGGTGGTTGTTATTACAGATGCTAATGTATGTATATTAGAGTCGGCATGATTTCTCATTCCGTTTGCGCTTTAAATTTTGCTGTCAGTTGGTCGATATCTAACAAGGACCAGCAGTGGCGGGGAGGTTAGTGTCATGGGCCTTTGCGCGATGTACTCCAGGTTTGATCCTCTCAGTCACGATGGTATCAGGAAGGGCATCTGACCATAATTGCTCCTGTGCCACTAGCGATTTCTGCGGTCATACGGCCATTATGTTTGCAGAGAAGTCTCCTACTCCCACCAAAGGCTATGTAATTGACCAGTGCACTAAGCAGTGATAACTGGTCCGCTGGTGATGCGGAGGAAAATTTGGGATACGTTATGCGATATTGGCTCACTGAACGAAACGTAAAAACAGTATACTGAAAATAGTGGAGTATGATGATTGCTGGGAGGTTGGTGCTGTTGGTACAGTTAACATTATGGTCTCTCATAGGAGGTATTTTGGGTCAATGCTTGGATGCGGCGGAGTCAGGAAGAGCATTCACCAACTATGGATCCTGTGCTCAAGCAAAAGCGACTGAACAGAAATAAGACATTATTTACCCTACACCATGGTACAGTGGTTAGCATGCCTGTGGTTCTAATCCCTGCAACAACAAACTTTTGCAATCACCTACCTTTTGGTCGATCTTGGCAACCTAGAGTTTTTTATTCTTCTTTTCGCTTCGTTTGACAAGATAAATTAGCACTACCCAAGTCGACATCATTGTGCTTGACTGTGATTGGATCAACATGAGCCACATACGGCACAGAATGTCACAAAAATTAGTACTGAATTTTCTCAGAAACTCCTACCAAGAGGAGAAAACTCCTAAACTTTTTTAAATTCTCATGAAAGGTACCTCTTAGCCCGGCTCTGTAACATGTTGACAAAAGTTTAGTGCAACGTCGCGATAACGAAATTTGGTCCGAAGACTGATAAATAAGTTTGACCTGGGTGTGTGAGGCTCTGAAGCTTTCTATAAAAACTTGTGAAACAGCGGTACCATACTCCATTTTTAAATTGGTAGTTTGTTGCCATTAAAATGCGCTGCCACCAGGAATTGAACCGTGAGTCTCCCGTTTGCAAGACAGGAGTGCTAACCACTAAACCACGGCAGCTTACGCAACACAAGAGTCGCGATACAACATTGATATGAATATATGACAATGCATGACAATATATGCATCTAAAAGCAAGTCATACCACTAAATGGTTTTTGTCATTCTCCTGTCGATTTTCACTCACACTTCCGCACATGTGCGCGCCCATTTCCGCTCATGCGTGCACACTCCTGCTCGTGCAGCATGCACTGATATCGCAGGGAGAATAACAAATGCCCAGTAATTTGACAGCGCCACAATACAGCAGGAAGTTATGAAGCATATTCATTGCCTTGAAGAAAGAAGAAACCATTTAGTTGAAGGCTCTCAAATGCAGATGTGTAATGAGATATTGAGAAAGAGACAGAGCTAGGTTAAGAAAATTGAGCAGTTGATTATAGCAATCTGTAATATCTCACATTAGCCGTGTGAAATCAATCAATTCAGTTCATACTTGATCACAGATGGTAGGATGGCTTCAAGCATCAGTCACGTTTTACTGCTGCTGATAGCATCTAAAGCAGGGTAAGTAATACCTGAGACCGATACAACATCAATGGCGGAACCAGGCTTTGTTTGATTGTCATCTTAAGTCATCTAAAGTCATCTAAAGTCATCTAATCATAGCTGCCCAAATAACTGCGGCTTTTTTCATTCTCCCGTAGATATTCGTGCATCAGATTGTGCGGCAGGGAGCAATAATAGGTGTGGATAGGCGCAAGAGTGAGCGTGGATAGACGCGGGAGTGAGCGTGGATAGGCGTGGATAGGGGCGGGAGTGAACAGGAGTGAGCGTGAAAATCGACAGGAGAATGACAAACACCATGACCGCTTGTATTGTTTGACTGTTTAGCCAATTACTTTTTTTTAAAAGGTTAAAGTCGCGAGACTGTCTCCACGCTTTCACGCTAAGAAATAAACCTGCCTTAAGGGCAAGGCTGCCATATGCGGCGCCAGGTTGCTTTCGGTTTTTAGGCAGGTCGGAGCACACCTGTGGCACGAGGGCCCAGCAGGAGGACTCAGTGGGATTCGAACCCACAACCTCTTAACACTTGCGTGTCTGGAGGTGCAGGCTCTACCACTGAGCTACCTCCTACTCCTATTACTTAGAGAATACCAGGGTAGTTTGTGTGGCTATGCTATGAGTGCAGTCCTGGTTTGTAATTGACTCAAAGGTATCAGTAAGGTGTGTCTGAAACTCACCACCTCACCGACATGAGCATCACATGAAAATCCTTTCATATCAACTCTACATATCATGCCATGTCGTGCCGTGCCATGCCATATCATATCATAGTGTTCATCATATCATAGTGTTCATCATATCATAGTGTATACCATATCATATTGTATACCATATATTATCTTTTACCGTTGTAATGATTGTGGTCTAAACTATAACGGTTTAGAGTGATGGAGAATATTAGTGATGGCAGTAATGATGGATTGGGAAGTGGAGTATAACTTACATAACTATAGCGAAGTGACAAAGGAAGAACAGCAAACAAGAGAGGATAAATCCTTATAACTATAATCCAATTATTGATAGGGTTGCTGTGCAACTGGTTATAAACACTATAAACACTATAAACACTATAAACACTATAAACACTATAAACACTATAAACACT
>ERZ1740065.1602-NODE-1602-length-13673-cov-12.437436_pt1 | contig 13673 bp, 13 predicted proteins | sample MGYA00581738_ERZ1740065 | MGnify/ENA primary metagenome ERZ1740065 (study PRJEB43018, sample SAMN04849749) | marine metagenome | isolation source: floating plastic debris | place: Pacific Ocean | collected 2008-09-01 | study: EMG produced TPA metagenomics... | reverse complement strand
TAGTTATTCGATTGTTTTTTCTGATTTTTTTTTTTCTTTTCTTTTCTTTTTTTTTTTTTCTTTTTCTCTCTTTTTCTCTCTTTTTCTTTTCTCTCTCCCTCTCTCCCTCTTGCTGGTCTTATCTCTTCCTTTAATCGTCTTCCATTCGCCTGAAGCTTAGAAATGCCGACAGCATATCTATTAGTTTTTAAATGCCGGATTTACTCTCTCGTGCCAGTCGCTGCTCTCTACAATAGATCACAGTGTCATTTAATCCCCTGTCAGTATGACAATATAAGCAATTCTTGCGGTCGCCTAGCTAGCCCCGCCCACAGAACTAAGACCTGCAGTTTTTCTGTCTCACCAGCGGTTCCACGTCTCCTTATCCGGCAAAGAAGAGGAAATACCCTGGCGAAATCATGACATTGGACAGTAATGGCTTCCCACCTGTACAGTCGCTTCCAGCTGACATCCACAGCTCACAGCCTGTCCACAACAAGCCTCAGGCCGTGCCTCAAATCAAACAAGAGCCAGGTCAGTCCGCCATACCGCCGTTCTTTAATGCAGAAGGACGAACGAAATCACGATCAAAGCATTACAGTACATTAGGTTGAGGATAGTCTGTAAAATGAAGTATTAATGACTGAAACACTCACTGCTAGTAACAGTACTAGTAATACCAGCTTAAAATTTCATCATATCATTGAGCGGGTCGCTTCATCATTGTTATTTACCATCGGTGCCAGTCGGTGACAGGTGCTTTCTCTCAGCTCATTGGCCAGCCAAATCAGAGCAGCATTAGCACAATCACGCCTGTACATCAGCAGATGTCTCGTTGTTAACCCAGTGATTTGAACTGTTTCAGTGGCGCAGGCTCCCGCATACGAAGTAATAGACAACAGCTCAATGGACATCTCTCCGAGCATGCTCAATGGTGGCTCGTACCAGCCAATCAAATGGCGGGACTTTGAGAAGCCAGCATGGTGTCCTACTATTAGCGCGCAGGGCCAAAGAGTGTAGGTTATCATGATGCCTACATCTGCGTACTCTGTCAAAGATGATGATGATGACATTGTTCATTTCAGGAACGTGATCACATATCGACTAGATGGTGACAAGGGCTTTAACTTCTCCCAGAGCGACAAGGCATTCGTCTGCCAGAAAAAGAATCACTTCCAGATCACCGGCTGCCTGTCATTTAATGACGTTCCGCAGTACGTCATGACTACCGAAGGTCCCAAACCCATCGACGAACTCTACATGCACTTCTACGGTGTCAAGGTCAGTGAACGAACCTCTCTTCCCGAGCTCATCTGCTGCCACTCTGACGTAGTTTTGAACTGAAATGAACCGAAGCCTTTGTCATGCGCATTGCGTAGTACATTGTGTGATAATCAGCATGGTATGGCACTGAATCTGGCACACTAGTTATACAGTAGAAGGAGATGCTTTGTTGTTGCTATAGTTACCCAATCAGTATTCACATCATATGCTGCTGATAGCACCAGCCTATGTTTGGTACTTTCCAGGTGTGATTAGAGCTTTTCATCTATTTTTGTACAATTATTCGTCATAGCGATTATTCGTCATAGCGTCAGTGCCTGCTGTTTTAGGAAGAGGCCTCAAACCAGATGATCCAAGTTGATCAGTCCCAGGCGGACAGATCCAAGAAGAAATTCTGCCCAGTAAAGCTACACCCTAACAAGGAGAACTCCTGGAAGGTGAAGATATAATAATGCGGTTTGAATTCACACCATTCGCCATAGCCTCGTATCTATAACCCACTCTGTCTGCTGTAGATCACGATCGGTAGGCTACACTTCTCCGACACGACCTTGAACAACATGAGGAAGAGAGGCAAGCCGAACCCAGACCAGCGTTACTTCCTGCTCGTGGTCGGCGTGTTTGCTCACTGCCAAGGCAAAGAATACCCACTCGTACAGCAGTGCTCCGAGAAACTCATCGTCAGGGTATGTGTCAATGGTAGTCCATGTAGGCTCTGCCGCGATGTGCTGTAATGCATCAGTGTGTATGATATATCATTGCTGCTATTACCTGCAGGCGTCAAACCCAGGCCAGTTCCAAGACAGTGAAACAGAGCCGACTAAATGGCAGCCCGGACAGACTCCCAGCTCTGTCTATCACTCGGGCAAAGTAGGCATCAACACGGACACTCCAGATGAAGCGTTGACCGTCGCTGGCAATGTCAAGGTCATGGGAGCCATCATGCAGCCGTCAGATGAAAGAGTCAAAGAGGACATCAGCGCCGTAAGGAGCCGCTGCTAGCCTGCCTGGTTTTGGGATGCAAGGTTCTAACTGCCAACCTCCGTATTTTAGGTGGACACCAAAGAGCAGTTGAAGAACCTACAGGCTCTCAACCTGTACAACTACAAGTACACGCAGGAGTTCGCAGACGCCATGAATCTTGATGATGCCGATGCCGTCGAAACCGGCGTCATCGCGCAAGAGCTTGAAGTCATCATACCGGAGGCAGTGAAAAGTACAACTGACGTTCAGCTGCCCAACGGTGAAGTTATTGAGAGCCTGAAAGTTGTTGATAAGGTCGGTCACGTGACTAGGCAGCACATTGCATTATGGGTATTTTAGACTATCGGTCACCTCTGCGCTGTTATTTTAGAATCGTCTATTCATGGAGAGCATTGGCGCTGTCCAGGAGCTCTCTAACATCACAACCTCTCTAGAGACCAAGATAAACTACCTGGAAAGATTCAACAAGAAACTACAAAAGTTCAAACGTATCGGCAGCATCAAGTCTACAGCGTCGACCGACACAAATATCAGTCGCATGACGAGTATTAGCGCCATTAGGTCAGTAGTTAGTATGCACTGTCATATTTTTGTGACTCCGTGATGCTCGCGCTGACGTTGTCTCGTGGTATTGTAGTCATGTCACGGTGCACCGGAAAATGACTGCTCAAAAAGATAAAGAGAAAGAGCTGTCGTGTAAAGATGAGCCAGTTAACGAGAAGATGTGCTCAAACAGATTGCTACAAATCCTCATCTTTGTCTTAGTATTTGTCATGATTGCCTGGTAAGTACTCCCACCCATAATGCAATAGCAGAGAATGGATGTAAGAGCAGACAACTCCACAGATGAATTTACTTATCCAGTGTCGGAGTGATTATGGCCATGGTGTTTCTGGAGCGAGCGAGCGAGCAGAAGTCTAGGAGGACGCCTGCCAGCAGCCAAGATCTCAGTGCTGGAGATTTATCGCCGAACTTGAATTCGGCTCTCGGGTTAGTATTTCATACCTGACTGACCTTGACATTGTATGCCACTGACTATTTTATTAATTTTGCTGTTGTCATTGTAGTGATGTCGTTAATCCTCCGTCAGGTTCTTGTGGGGAATTCATGATGACAGGGTCAGGTTGCAGCGCGTTTGGCAGTAGTTGTCGGGTGAACACGTGTCCCAACCAATGCAAGTCAATTAGCGAGGTCGGCGGTAATCCATCAATCTCCAGTCCGGAGAGATTCAACGGGAAACCGTTCAAGATACCCATAGATGGCGCCATGCCCCAGGGCGAAGGTAAATCCGTAACACATTGTCTCAACTCTTTCCAGCCTTCGTAGAAATCCAAATCCAATTCTTATGAGCCTTCTCGTTTGATATAATTGTTGCTGACGGACAGAATCCTCTTTGGCTTTAGGAACGCCGTTTGTTTACGCGCCATTCCTCAGCGATGCCAAGAAGACCGGAGTTAAACGAAGACGGCGAGCAACCAACAGTACGCATATCTCCGCCTCTGTATCCGCGTCCATCGCAGTATGTGTGCTTAATGTCCACATTGTCTTGCAGACGCTCCTGATCCACTGAACGACATCAGAATTGCCATCACCGATCCAGTGCGATACAACCTCTCCACCGTCAACTGCGTCAACTGTGAGCGCGCCGTCGCCCACAACAACCACACTTACGCTGTCCAAGTTCACAGAACTTTTGCCACGGCAGTCGCGAAACTAGAAATCAGTGAGTGTCTGTTGTTCTTTCTGTCTGTGCGTCTACCTAAGAAACCGATGACTAGAGACCTCAATAGTCTTGCGAGTCGAAGCGGACGCTGACAAATTGTATTTCACCCTCAGTGAATCTGAAACAGTGTGTCATGTGGAAGTAACTCCAAATAGCACCTTTTATCCTCTCGCAATAGGCTCAGACATGCTGTAGACAGCAGGGTCAAATGTCAATCCCAGTCCGTAGTTGAGTATCTTAGCCATATTTGTCCACAGTTGTTGTGCAATACCTTGATATTATATATATTATATATTGATGTTTTGGTGTATTCAGGTGGGACCAGCAGCCAGTGGTCCCATGTGATCATGTGCAGCTCCCCAGACGTACCTGATGACACGATGTGTGATGACCCGACCATGAGCTCCTTCGATGCCATGAGTTTCATCGTTGAACCAACGGTACAATCTCTGGATAAGGTAAGACGATGATTCACGCTCTCCTTTGAGCTATAATTGGACGCTGCCCACGCCTGTCTATCAATCTACACACTATCTCTATAACAACACTCTCGTCTCTCTGACAGGTCGCTACCTTTGATGTGGAAATCGGTAAATACTTCAGGACGGGCTACGTTCTTCGATTCACCAATAAGGATATATCAGACGTGAGTAGCATGCTGAGCTCCTCGTATATCTGCTGTTCATATTGATGGTCGCATGTTAATCTGACGCCGTGTGATTCTTAGGCTCAATCAGCCTGTCACAGTTTCCTGTCCAGAGACATGATGGAGCTGAGGCTATGGTTTATGAGACGGTGCTCAGACTGTGGCGACTCCATGGAACTCATCGGTAAAGACCTTGGCATCTGGTAATGCCGTCGTGCTACACACACTGCTCATTACACTACGCCATAATATAACACTAGAACAACCTTCACCTTTACTGCATATTACGAGTCCATGACAATAATTTCTATTTTAATTTTGTACTTAATCGGGTCTTGCCCTATTGTAAGGCATGCATTTAATTCCTGCCATGAAGCGTCGCAAACTATTTTTTACTTGTGTTCCCTTGTTCATTCATTTATCAATTACTGCTCACACTGGCGCCGACCCGCCAATGGGCAGGAGAACCTACTTTCCATTCATCGTTGACAATGAGCTCCGGTGTGTCAACCAGAACTCTATCAGGGTGACATCTGTATAATTTCTACCCAGAATGTTGTAAATTTTAATTCTTATATTTGATACGTCCACATCATACATTCTACAGAACATTTCCTACTTGACGTTATTTAGGCTACTACTACACATATACCATATCGTGCTTCCGAGTTGTACATTACTGTCGCTGCCATCACTGTACCTTTGCTATCGAAGCGGGTATAGTCTGTCATCCTTTTGGTTTTTATAAGAAACATGACGAGAATATTACTGTCAGCATGATACTTATACTTAGAAATAAAGTGTTGACCAATTATGAGCCGTCGTACTGGTGCTGGTGTCGGGTGTACTTCATGATGTGGAGCCTCAATACCGATTGGATAGTCGAAGATAGGTGTAGAGTGTAATGAGATGGGCGCTGTGGCTTGGTGCAGCCATTGAAGACGAGGCAGCTGATTGCTTCCACATGATGCACAGCTAATTACCACAGCTTTTGAAATAGAGGCTGATGATGTGAAAGGATGTGAAATTTATCCTCGAAGAGTGATTGTTGGCGGTCTGCATAGCTCTCGGTCTGTATCAGGAACTACTTCACAGGGACTGAGCGGATCGTTACCCACTTGCAGACTACAGCTGGCTCTGCAAATGAGACAGACAGTCTACGTCGGTCCTAGTCTGCTGCGAATGTAGCTTAACAACATCAGGTATATGACACGATGTCGTCTAGAGGATCGCAAGAGTCGAGCTGCAGCCGATGTAAGAAATGCTGTCAATCTTGCCTCACTATGACGTTCTCCACTCTCGGACTGATCATAGTGATAGTTAGTTATACGGTTGTGGGTGGTCTGCTGTTCAAACACCTTGAGGAAGGAAGAGAACAGGACGACATAGAGAAAGGTCGACAGGCTGCTGATAGGTGTAGACAGGTGAGTGAGACACGATTTACCTTCATGCAGTTACAGTTTAGACTGAGATTTATGGTAAACCTGCAGGAATATGCCATGAAACTATGGAATATTACTGAGTTACTGGATGAGATGACACTGAATGACTCAGACTGGGGTTTGGAGGTCGCGGATTTACTGAAAGAGTTTGAGGTGGAGATCTACAATATAACCAAGAACCAGTGGTGGGACGGTCGATTCGGTGACGATGAGCTGCTGATTGGCTGGTCATTTTCTGGGGCACTTCTCTACGCCGTCTCAGCCATCACGACCATAGGTAGTACCTTGCTCACACCTGCTCTCTACACATATACCCCACAGCTCGAAATATGTTAGTCATCCTAGTTCTTCAATTCAAAATTCAACAGCCAATTTTGGCAATATGCGCAAGTATTGGGTTAATGTGACCGAAGTCTAACACAATATGAATAGAATGAGTGCGTAACGTAAGTGAGTAATGTAGGCACAACAGACGGCACAGACCCATCAGCTGTTCCTATCGGCAGTCAAAGACGAGCTGAAGTAATTAGAATTAATGATAACCGACGATATAAACTTTGTATTCACTCTTGTGGGTGTAGAAGTTCCCATTAGGCAGAATAATAGACACTGACGTGAGCACTGTGTCAGAAATCAGACCTGAGTACAGGCTGAGACAGATCACTGGCCAGCGCACTCGATAATTACTATTCCAATAATATTGCGTCACAACTTCTTCAACTTACTCCCACCGAATTGTGCGCATGTGTACGTGTGAGGGCGTGTGAGCAGCGTTTTTCTCATAGTGTTAGACCCTACATGGTGTACATCTGCTAGATGCGTGGGAAGATAGCTAGTACAAATCAAATTATTTGCAGTACGCTCAAAACGAGGCCTGCAGGTCAGCAGACCATCTAATCGATTATGTAATAGAGAGAAAGATTGCTGTCAGCACATGGCAAGAATGGCATCGATAGGTGTTCGATTATTATTATTGAAAACTTCTGCCTTTGGGCGCCACCTTAGAGCACTTCAGTGCGCACGTGTCGCTCATTATATGTATTAGCTGCCTAATAAAGGCCAACACAAAATATTTTCATTAGGTACATCGGTAGGTCTTACGAATAAATGCTACATTCCAGGGGCAAACAACTCTTAAATTAATTGTACTAAATTGATAGTGTTCTAATATACAGGCATACTGGAACTGTGTACATCAAACATAATCATTATCGTTTTCACCTGCAGGCTATGGTCATGTTACTCCAAGGACATCTGAAGGTCAACTTCTCACCATCCTTTACTGTGTGATTGGTCTACCTCTGACATTGATGTGTATTGCCAAGCTAGGTAGAGCGTTCGCGTTCGTCTTCCGAGTCATCTACCACACATGCTGCTGCGCAATATGCTGCCTCTACTGCATTGCTAAGAAGATGAAAAACAAGAAGTCAATGAGTGGAATTAACGGTGATAGTGGAGAGAACGACACAGAGGTTCTCAGTGCGCTTGTCGTTGGTAAGGACAGCAACAACAATCCTGGTACAATAATGGTTGGCGGGAAGACTTATAGGAAGTACACGCTGACGGAGGTGTGGTGTAGGAGAGTCAAGTCTAGGTATGAAGTGGGCCTGCGTCACGAATCTGTCGTGCCTACGTACCTCTGCGTCCTCGTTATGACCGGGTACATAGCAGGCGGAGCTCTGCTCTTCTCTCAGTGGGAGCCAGACTGGAGTTTCCAGGACGCAGCCTACTTCTGCTTCATCACATTGACAACCATCGGATTTGGTGATTTTGTACCCGGAGTGGCAAAGATGGGCACCAACAAGGAGTACGATGCGAACAGCGAAAACCTTGTACTGTGCGCACTGTATGTATTCATAGGACTGGCATTTATCGGTATGTGCATCGACTTAATGCAGGTAGATGTGATAAATAAGATCAAATGGTTGGGCCGAGTTATTGGTCTGTCCGAATCCAAACACAGAAGGACGAACACCGATAGGAAGATACAGCGAGTTGGCCTCAAACTATCAAACGATAACGTACCACCGACAAAGACCAACTCTTCTGTCAGCTTTGCGCAGCAGAACGTGCCCGAGTCACGCGTCATACACGAATCAAAGAGCTACAGCAGTCTGGGTTCACATCCAACCATCAGCCTGCCGATGCCATCAAAGTCAGCACCGAACACACCCCACCTCATGAACACATCCTCACCTGCTCGGCTGTTCAGCTTCCCACCAACCACTGGAGCAACGTCCAGCTGTAACAATCCAACCAAAGCTACGGAAAGAAGTGAGAGCGCTCATGCCTTGTTCCTCACAGATCGTGACAAGAGCAAGAGAGAGACGCATATCTAGACAGTCCCAGAACCTGCTCCATATGTAGACAGTATTTAGTGAGTGTCATGAAACCACTAGCTGCAGTAAGGATGGGATTACCTTCCCTTTCCTGAGCACACATTCCTGTGGCTTCATTCACGAGAACAGCAAGAACTTGTCCGCTATTTGTTGCATTTCACTTAGATCATGTATAAATTTAATATAAAATTATGTCAAATTTGCATTGACAGCTACGCAGAATCGGGAAATGCATCCATGCTCAGGAGTTGTCCTATCTCTTCACTTCTCCCATGTCTTCAATCAAGTCTTCATCAATCTAGATAAAAACCATTAAGATAAATCAGTCGGTTCTTTGGCATCATTGGTTCATTGGCAGCATCCAGTTGCAAACTCTATAATATTCTCACAACTTATTTTGAGCCTTCTGAATAAAATGGTCTCAGCAAACAACCAGCCCCCAATCTGGAGACAGTGAGAGATTTGAACTGATCATTACCTGTGACCATTTCTCTGGAAGCACATCGAACAAGTCGTCGACAAAGTCACCCTGTATCACTATCTCATCATCACCAGTCACTGACGCTCCACACGCAAACCTTCCACCGAGAAATTTACTCGCCGCTTTCACATCGATATCTGAAACGTCAGATGCACTCCATAGATGAAACTCTTATGCGAGAGTGAGGTAAGTATTTAAACAGAATTCTAGTACCAAATGTAGCGAGCCCACTTATAACAGTAACCATTTTCTTTTTGCCACGAGGAGCTTTTGATAAGCAGATTCGCTGTGGCTGTGTCTTCTTCTGTAAAGATTTGTGAGCTGCTTTTCCACCTCGTTTCTGCCGTTTTTTCTCTTCCTTTTCATCAACCTCACCAACTTCACAAGAAATGCCTACAGCAGTAGATAAAGATAATCACATCATAGTAAGAGAAAAAGAGACACTTCACGTTACATACATATTCAGGGATGCATTAGACAAAATATTGAAACAAAAATACTGACCAAGCTTCTCAAATATCTCTGGAAGGTTTTCTCGCATCCACACCTTGCACTTTTCGTAGTCAGCACTATACTCACAGTACTCTGGTGGCACTCCACAAACTAGGAAAAGTGTACATATATACCCAACGTGTAATAGAAGTCAGAGAATAAAAAAATCAAAAATAGAAAAATCACTCACGGCCACAGTAAGGAACATTCAAAGGATACTGAACTCCTTCCAATGGCTGAGCAATCGGCTTCCATTCCTTAGCAGGAGTTACTGGACCAGCCATCACGTAATGACTCTACAATGACAATGACACTACCATACAGCAGCCATTAATGTCACGGCAGTAATAGCATAGCGTTTTCCCAAGTGAAAGGCACTCAACGGAACAATGTGGTTTAAATTCATACTAGAATAGATAGCAGAAAACTCGATGAGGCAAGTGAACTTCTTTCTACCGAGAACTATAAAAAAACAGTACGAGAAACAGCAAGTATGTGGTATACTTCTCAAAATTCAGTCAGAGTTATAGTTCTTACTCCAGTAAATTGAGGCTTTTCTGATATACTTCACGACCTATCAACCAATCAATCAACGAATTTGTCTTGAGTATCAGCTTCAGAGCAAAATACTGGTCAAGAGACGAGTCACGACGACGATGACCTTGAGATTGTGTGGAAGCAGACATATTGAATTAGCGATAAACTATGGAATAGGGATATTTTTGTATTACAAATTTCAACATCAATAGAAACAATTAATTTTCTTATTTTCTATCGAATACGTTAAAATATATATAAAATACGGTATATATTCATTTATTTTTTACATTCTTTGTTTTAGTTTACCTGCTATGTACCTTTACCCGACCCTGTGAATTAACCTCAGGTTGGCATTCGCGAGTGGCAGCAGGTGTTTATGTGTTTTGCAGGCAACGGTGATTTACGAAATTCTGCCGTGTGAGTGGTTGGAACTTCTCGATCCCTGTTCTTGAGACAGCTCTTTTGGCTATGTAAATGTCAAACTATCTGAAGTTGTCCATAGAATAGACCGTCAGAGACTCATAGTTGTAGGGAATGTCCAAATTAGTTCGCTTTCTCAGCCGGCGAAGAACTGGCAAAGGGATTAAACGTGGTGTTCAACCGACTGACGGGAAGAAGAACAAACATGTGATTAACTGTAGAGTAATTTTGCTAGATGGGACGGATGTATCCATCGAGCTGCCGGTAAGTATTGCTAGCCTACCATACGTAGGTCACCTGTGACTGACAACTGTTGCTTGGTATTTATTGTGTGATGAGAAAAGTATGATTGTCTTGAGTTCATTTCCCCTGTGAAGTACCTGTATATTCAGGCAGTCATGCCCTAATAGGCGTTCTATAGCGTCTGGGCGCATACGATCCAGTTTACTGATCAGTATGTGGATATCACCTTACTGGTCAGTGTCATTGCTATGTACGGCTTCAGCTTCTCCACTGGCTGGCAGTTAATACCCAGTGTTTGACAGGTGGCTGACGGATTGGTCATATGTTTCACTCTAAACTCCCTCTCCCTCAGAATGAGATAGTAGTTGGGAATGAGCAACTATGAATATGCTGTTGATTTTATGATAACATTGTGTCATCCACGATGTAAATAAATACTGCCATCCATGTCAGCTGTTTCATGTTCAGCGAGTGCATAAAGGTACGGAGGTGGCAGTGTTGTTATTTTAACTCTGTCTGTTGTGATAAAAAAGGTAGAGGGAGTAGCGCCGCAAGCTACTAGGACTGTAAAAACACAAGAGTATTCAAGAGCACAGCTCTTAATGTTGACAAGTTTTGATTGATTGCAGAGAGGATCGTTGGGCGATGTCTTGTATGAGAGGGTCATCTACCACCTTGATTTACTGGAGAAGAGTTACTTTGGAATACAATACACGGATTCTAGTAACGTGAACGTAAGCCTCCACAGCATTCGCATCTCGCCGCACCGATCCGTTCATGTCTGTGCCCCTGTGTGTACAGTCGTGTCTCGGCTGTGGAGACTTGTGTTTGAATGAGTCAACACAGCCCTATTCACCATTGTATCCATCAACTGCTTACGAGCCAGTGACAAACGTGACTGATGCTCCACTTTTGACAAACAGCCTGTTTTCTCTCTCCCTCAAACTCGCGAGTGCTGAGCACTGCTAGCCGGGGTCAAAGCCATTTTAAGCTGACATTTGTTTCATTAGCTAATCATGGGCAGTAAGTAGCAGTAATGGATGCTGCCAGCACCAGCTCCTGGATGCAACCTGTGAGATTATCTGAAACACATGCTCTCCTTTTTAGCACTGGCTCGATCCTACAAAAAAGATAAAAAGGCAAGTCGCAAGTAAGTTCGATGTCTATGCCATTGCCATTGATAGCCGCATTTTATTTGACTGTTGGCTAAGGAATGAGTTAAGTGTCCCTCAGGTGTTTGGTTTGAGCGTATTTGAGTTGTTATTCTCTTCAAGATAGCCATGGATTACGTGATAAAGACTGGAGCAGTTGACTGGCTGCGTAGCTGTGAACGAGGCTGGCTTCGGTCGTCCACATTCATGACTAGGAATTTACATATATTCCCTGCCATTTCCAGCTCTTTGTCATCTCAGCGCCTCCCTTGTCATGTCTCTCCTAGCGTAGAAATGTACTGATTTGAAAGAGCCTGAATTATCCTGCTCCTTTTATTCCCTGCCATCTGCTTAGCCATGGTTTACTTCCTGCGGGCTGAGAAGGCAGCTAAGGGACTAAGCTGTTTGCGGTTAATTTGTGGTCACTCATTTTATAGGTGTCTTTTTATAAATTGGCTGAGCCGAATGGCCTGTGCCTGTCTGACAGTTAAATTAGTCATTCACCTCATTCCAGGCAGCTATTCATTGATGTCATAGCCCGGTTCCTTTTGTCCTAGGCTTTATCATCTAGCCGGGAGTCAATGTGTCGCTAAATACAGCCATTTTTATGTACACATGCCGATACTCTCTTGTTTGCAGTCGGACCACCGTACACATTACGTCTGCGAGTGAAGTTTTTCCCCACGGAGCCATCAGCCCTGAAGGAGGAATTGACAAGGCTAGTACATATATTAGTATTAGTAGTACACACCGCAGTGGCTGTAGGAACTATTCTATTTCTTACTTATTAGTTCGCCATCAGTAGCAGTTATTATTGTTTGGACCATCAACATTGGGGCGAAGCTGCTGTTATGACTAGGCACTGCTGTCCACTGACTGACACTTGCAGTTGCTGCCAGTTTCCTCTGTCCATGTGCTACTGTTCCACTCACTGACACCTGTAGCACAAAGACTGCTACTATTGAAGTGCTGTGCGCGGCATCATGTGGCCAGCAGACGCCGAGTGGATCTACTAAAACTATCATGTCTCCTTCTTTACAGATATCAGTTTTTCCTGCAATGTAAAGCTGACATACTAAGTGGGGCGCTGCCCTGCCCAGACGACACGATGGCTGTCGAGCTTGCCGCTCTCGCCCTGCAGTGTATGTTGATATTTGCGTATCACCAACACATTTTATCGTGTCACTTCCTGTCAGTTAGATTACATAAGGCCGCGTGTATTGCAGCCGAACTGGGAGACTTTGAAGAAGAAGATCACACGCCTGCTGTGATATCGGAATTCAGATTCATGCCAGAGCAGACGGAGGAAATGGAGTTGGATATCTACAACAAATACAAATCACTCAGGTTAGTTCCCGTCTGTTCGCGCAGTTCCCGTCTGGCCTCGCAGCTATCGATTATCCTTCCATTGATCACCGCTTTGTTTGCCAGTCTAGTCCCCATTCCAATGCACAACGACAACTACAAGTATTTTCTACTTTTTGTACTAAACGCAATGCTGCGTCATTGGGGTCAGAGCAGCCAGAGATCTTAGCTGATTAATTCAAGAGACTGGTTTCAGTCGAAGCCTGATTTACAGCTTTGGTTTCAGTTGAAATTCTCCTACAGTTCTGTCAGAGCGAGACTCTCCCTACGTACTAATCAACACTGTGGTTAATAATTAACTTCAGTCTCAGTTCACTGTCTGAAGGGAAAGAAAAATGATAAAATGTTTGTAGTGTTTGACAGACAGGACTTGAGTGGTTTGAGGTGATTTGAGTTAGTAGTCATGGTTGCTGAGTTGGCTAGTAATAGCAGTACTTTCATATAGTGCTGTATCGCCCAGTTTCTCTCTCTCTCTCTCTCTCTCTCTCTCTCACACACACTCACACAAAAAAAAAAAAAAAAAAAAAGAACAAAAAAAAAGAAAACAAGAAAGAAAAAAAAAAAAAGAAGAAGAAAGAGGAGGG
>ERZ1740065.1601-NODE-1601-length-13687-cov-12.208113_pt1 | contig 13687 bp, 15 predicted proteins | sample MGYA00581738_ERZ1740065 | MGnify/ENA primary metagenome ERZ1740065 (study PRJEB43018, sample SAMN04849749) | marine metagenome | isolation source: floating plastic debris | place: Pacific Ocean | collected 2008-09-01 | study: EMG produced TPA metagenomics... | reverse complement strand
CCCCCCCTCCCTCCCTCCCTCTCCCACCCCCTCTCCCCCCCCCCCCCCCTCCCTCTCTCTCACTCTCTCCCCCTCTCTCTCCCTCCCTCCCTCCCTCCCTCCCTCCCTCCCTCTCCATCTCTCCTCCCCTCTCCCTCTTTATCTCTCTATTGATGGTATCCCTGCATAACTTGAATATCAAGCCATGGCTAATCGAATCCCATACTCTATCTTCAGATTCTACAGTGGGAGTGTTAAAAATATGAACTATGACAGAGCTATGCCAGCGAGGAAAATGCTGCGCTTTCTCATTTTTGAAGCCCAAAGGAAAATATTCTACCTTAATTTCCATCTATCATAGTAACCATAGTAACCAATCAAACCATGCTAATTTTGAATAGTGAGATAGATTTTCATTTCATTTGTTGGCTTACCGACCACGTGATGCGCCCCTAATATAAATAAGAATTTTTTTAAAATTACCCCTTCTCTTCGTTGCTTACTAAGCATCTAAATAAAGACTGGACAGATCACTTTAATTCTCGTTCCTCAACCTAAGCAGTGCATAGGTGGGCCTACATGATACTGCAATCTCTCCCAAACTAGTAGTTGCATCAATTACCTGCCATATCGTACAGTAACCGACCTCGACTGACTTGATATATACACCTGATTTCTGCGCCCAGACTGACGGGATATTTGTGCCTGATTTCTGCGCCAGAACTGATGGCTATATTAGATGCCTGATTTTCGTGTCAAGACTGATGAGATATATGTGCCTAATTTTGGCATCAGCGGACTTGGTTTTTCGTGCAGCCAGACTGACTTGATTTGAGCGCAGTGTGACTGACTCAGTTTTGGACTACTAGCTGTCTGTGCGAGTTGACCACCAACTAGTGACTGACATGACCTTGACTGACGAACCACAGCGGTCAGAGAGAGAGGTAAGCAAAAATCATTACAATAGATTATAAAATAGCTGTGGCACAAAACCAATAAAACATTAATGTTGTTCTTCATATCAATGGCAGGAATGTAATACTAAATCATTACTCACACTGGAAATTTCAATCCAACGTTTAGTGTGACTCAAGTGTTTTGATGCCATCCTTGCTCTTTCTCAAACACTTCCCATAGACTTCACCTACAATACGGTAAAAAAAAGTTACCAAGTCTCTCCTGACAACACGTCGATACTGGGATCTCCTTACTGAATTTCTGTCAACACATGATATGAAGATAAGATTGTGTGTGCATCACTCATCTTACCAGCGTATCACACCACATAGCATGGTACATACCCAAAGAGAGTGGTGTAGCTAGGTAAATTAAACGTGCTGTGGAGAAAACGTCCAACCTAAAATCTCTCGCGTTAGCAGATGAATGAATTACATAAACTTACATAAACCAACTGTATAAATCAGCTTGAATGACTGGTGGGCTAATATTAGAAATGATAAATGCCATCAAGCTCACAATTCCATGGTCTCTTTTGCCAGCTACTGGAGAAGTATTTTCAGAAGGGGAGGCGTACGCTCATCGAGTTCCAAGGAAACGAAGATCTCCGGAAAATACAATAATCCTTGACATAGCAGAGGACCATTGACGCAATATAGCAGGTATTCCTAAAACAATTACGCGATGACCACCAGAGACCTTGTGACTACTACAAATTTTGGTCGGCTTTCCATAGAGCTCGAGATACAACCCTCTTCTGTTACATAAAGCTTATATCAAACCAAACATTTCGCACGTCTATATGCTCTGTCATTACCGCGATGTGTCTCGAACTCTATTTAGATCACAAGCTATTATAAGTGGAGCGTTCTTCTGATGTAGCGTTTGTCATACTATCTTAATAACAAAGTATCTTACCTCTGATGATGATGAACTTTCTGAGATCTAGGTTTCCGAGGATATATGCAACAAGTTTACAGTTGAAAAATGGTATCTTACTACTGCCACAGCATTCTTATGAGACGCTTTACGATTCTTGACATGCACATCACCTGTCGTTTCTGCATGGAAGTTTTCGATCGTTGCTCTTATCTCTTTAGCTTTGGCTGATTATGTTGTATTATGATAATTGCAAGGTTCCATGCAACTGCTCAGGGACAGTAAAGTTCGTCTTACTTTGAGACCGGAGCAAGGCAAGATGTATACTCCAAGTGACCTCATAGCTTACCATGAAGTATTGCCCTTCATCTCAGTCTTTTCCTAGTTCAATCTGAGTGCACATTTCTGTATATCCTTAACTCTGGCACTGATTTTAGTTTGGACGTGATACTGCACGCTGTCTGCCATTGCTGATTATATTTTGGATACCATTTGTTGGTTTTTGGATATCTGTACCTCTTGGGTGAGTGGACTAGTAGTGCTAGTAGACCTCCACTGCTCGTCCTATATTCATTCAATGCGTCTTTTACAGGATTATGTACCCAAATCGGTTCCTTAGTCGTCAGTTCTGGACTGAGAAACAACGAATTGATGCTCTCGACGGCGAACAACGTAAAAAGATAGAATCTTATGGTGGCCTTGGAAGGAGCCTGCTTGTATCAGCAGATAGCTTTTCAAAAGATAAAAGAATTAGTCAGATATGTGTGGATTGTCTAAACCAGGTGAGTGTTTCATGCAGTGACGCTCTGCTTTTAGTTCAGCCATTTTGTATTATTTTATTCATAAGTCCACTAATATCTATCACTGCCGCATGATGTGAGCACATTCCTTAGTAGCAGTAGGGGACCAGCGTGGTCAAAATCTAGGCCAACAGACGTGGGAGCTCTATTCTAAAACATTGGACAACTCTGAAATCCCAACTCTGTTGAAATACTTGTTGTGCTCCAGTTTGAAAGAACCGAACCTTGTCGATGTTTATTGGTTGCTAGGTGACCAAATGACCAGTAATTTTTTAGCTTCAGTCTATTCTCTCCTCCTGCTCGCAGATGTAAAACACTAAAGCCGTCATCATGAAACAGCTATGATTTTCTCTATAATCCATCCATATGGAGAAGTAGCAGGTCATTGTGAGACCTGGAGATGCCAGTGTGGTTCTAGCACTACATAAATAGACACCCCCTCCCAATGCGATATTTGGTAGTGAGGGGAAAGGAAGGGGGTGAGGCAAATTCTATGAAGCATTGTAAACATGAACACTAGCGGCAGCAGCAGTAACAGTCCACTAACCAGCTGACCCAGCCACCAGAGTCCATCTGGTCTAAGCACCTGATCAATGACTCATCAGCCCAATTCAGGCCAGCAACTGGTAGCTACAATTTTATCTGATTGTTCATCAATCTCAGTTCTTTCTTTATTTTCAGTATTCTATCAGAATTAAGACACGCATACCAATATTCCAGAGACCTGTAGGCATTAATTCGTGGGGTGCAGATATAATATCATATATACCCTGATGTGTGTCTATGCATGGCAGTTTTTTCATTTTGGAGTTGCCTTACCTCAACTACTTAGATGCGAGAGTAGAGTAAATAAAATTGGCAATTGTAATGGTTGTGCTAGTTGTATTGGTCGTAGCGATTGGGGCGGTCGTAGTGATTGTATTGGTTGCAATGGTTCTTGTGATTGTAATGGTTGTAGTGATAGGAACGGTTCTAGTGATTGTAGTGGTTTTAGTGATAGGAAAGGCTATAGTGATTGGAACGGTTGTAGTGATTGTAGTGGTTTTAGTGATAGGAAAGGCTATAGTGATAGGAACGGTTGTAGTGATTGTAAGGGCTGTAGTGATTGCAATATGGTCTATAATGAAGTGTATATATTGTACCAGTACTTAGAGTCCGTTAATAACAGGGATTTAGGTTGTGAACCTAAGCAGAGGAATCTGAGCTCAGCTTTTATAAAAAACTATCGAAATGCCAAACTGATGTGTGCGCCATTGAAACTATCCAAGATATGTTGCAGAGAAATCTCTAACGTTATACATTATTATATACTATTGTATTAGTATTGTATTGGTATTGTATTAGTATTGTATTAGTATTGTATTGATATTGTATTAGTATTGTATTAGTATTGTATTGGTATTGTATTGGTATTGTATTAGTATCGTATTGTATTGGTATTTTATGTATTAGTAATTTAAATTGACATGACTGCTAATATATGGATGCTCTGTGCCTGCTGCCGATGTTATCAGTGTAAAGCTGTTTATGCTACAAAGTGGTAGCCATCTATTATTCTCCTTTTGGACAGCTCTCCATTGGAAGGCAGATTGAAAGAGACGAGATGAAGGTGATCCGGCGTCTGTTCAACGAAGACAAAGGTCTACAACTACCAGCACTGAATCAAAAACACCAGGTAATATAATTGATTCAAGAAACATGGATGACAAGCTGTAGGATAAAAAATACTGGAGATTAAGATCATTAAGAAGCTGTAGCTCAGAGCCCCTACCCCCTACAGCTAAGATTATGCCATATTTGAGCTCAGCTCAGAAAGATCTAACCAATAAACCACAGGAAATCATCAGGACACTAATGGTATCAGATTTGACCTTAAATTTGAGAGCTAAAACACTGGACTTGTGGAAACTTGTCCTCCATACCAGAGATCATTGACAACGAGATGCAGCAATATGCCTATTTAGTGGTAACACTGTGATCACCCGGCTCAAGCGAGTGGAGGGCTCCCAACGGTTGCCTGGGTCATTGATAACTTATGAAGCGACTAAGAGACATTGAACCTAGTCTTCTGTCCATTTACGATAGACCAAACCGAGTTCATTGGATAGCTTATCACTTGTGGTATCCTGTGATATGTTTCTCTAGATGGAAAGCTCATTACATAGGCCTCTACTTGAGGACAAATAGAGTGGTGCTGTCATCAAGTTTAGCAACTGTATTGGACCTACAACGATCAGCCAAGCCTGCTGTTTGTGACTGATACATACATATGAGAGATTGTGGATGGTCTGCAATGCTGTTATCATGAGGAGACGCTGCCATATAGGAGTGATGTACCAGTGTATCACAACCAGGCAGCATGTCAGGTTGTTGTGCTACAATTGGCTATGAAAATTCGCAGAAAACCTGACACACTGAGGTTATTCTATGGTTTCATATCAAATTATATCCTATAATATGTTGTGTGTATGAGCAGTGTTCACTGTCACATGGAAATTGTATGCTCTGAACCGGTTTCCTGTGCCTAAGTTCTATCCCTATTTGTGGGTTAGGGAACCACTTGAACACAGTGAGTCTTACATCCTGAGGAAGCCCAGGCTCTTGTGTAGAAACTGTAAAAATTTCAGATCTCAGTTTGCAACAGAAGAGTGGGAACCCTCAGATTGGTGACATTATGTTTCAGCCTACCCCTCTACCGCATTCCACAGGACTAGGATATTTTTGGCAAGCGGGAGCCCTCTATTCAGCTCAAACCACAAAACAGCATGTTGTACGAGGCTAGATAGGAATTGCCACATCTCCTTGGAGAGGATCGCTGTCTATACCAAGGGAGCTCTGCACACTGTCATCGCACTCCTTAGCTTCTCTTGTTGAGTGTAGGTAACTCTGGCCTGCTGTCTTCACATTCAACCTGCCAAACTGCGGAAACACGCTTTCTACCTCAACAACGTGGATCGGAGTCTCCAACATTTCGGAGTTGCCCAACCCGCGAAACCCATTCTAGATGTTGTGAGTCAAAGTTCCTTCAGTACCGTTGATATTTCTGTTCATTAATGAGGCTGATTGACGCAACCATTGTTTCCAGCTCTCTCACCAGCGAGGCTCTCTCCTCAACGCAAGAACTGATAGAGATTTACAGAGCTATCTCGACGAATGGCTAACTCACACTGACGACATACAAGGTATCTAATCATCCTACCCTCAGATTGTAATTTTTCCTGATTTCGTGTTAACAGACCAATTGCTTGTAGAAAACGACTTGAGCTATCTTCTACATCTGCCATTTTTATTACAAAATAACCAAAGACCGGTTCAACCAGACAAAACAGACGAGCTGTCATTACAATGATATTATTACGGTATATGTTTTGCTTGAACAACTGCAATAAAGAATCTATCATAACAACTCATAGTAGATTGATTCATAAATACGATCATATCCACTCCAATGACTTGGAAACAGTGTCAGACTATCACTCACTGCTGATCATGAAAGATCCTTGGCCGTGATTGCATTTCATGTCTGGAATCTCGTGGAGCAAGAACAGCAGGTACATGAACATGTAAATAAAAACTACAAAATGACTCGAACAGGCAATTTATGTCAATGATGACCATGTAAAGTGGGCACCAGAATATGTAGGCCATTATTACGCTCTTCAGAATTGTGAGGAAGTTGTCAGAAATATCATCAAGCACCATTTTGACCTAGTTGATGAAGCTTGTGACCTAGTACAGTGAGACTAATAGCTGAGTGTTCATGTAGATGCAGAGGTAGAGAGATTCACTCTGTAATTTCGCTGACTAATGATTTAGCTGTAGAAGTAGAAGATTGCTGGCCCGCTGACGATTGCGGACCTGTTCAAAGGGTAGATTCGGCGGGAAGGGCGGGCTGAGCGAGGCTAAGGGAGCTGACGCCCTGAGATTTCTCTACTTCCCGCGCACAACTCGACTGATCCTCAATGCCGAACTGTAAAGAGACAGGCAGCGAGTTTTGAATGTGCATCGGGACACGGAGTTCGTGGTACGACTGCTCCTCGGAAGACGGTTGGTCGGACGATGCAGCAGACGAGCCACTGGAGGAGGTCGAGGAGCTGGTCGTGCAGTCCTCGTCCACCATCGGTATCAGGCTGCTGGTGGTGAGCAGTGACTCATGCGACAGCTTCTGCCATTCCCCAGCTGCCGACGCCACATCCTCTGAGTATGACTGGTTGTTGGAGATGGTGGCAGACGACGGCATGGCAGCGGAGCTGTGCTGTAGATGAGCGAGCGAGTACATGTCTAGGGAATCGACCGTGTTCAGTATAGGATTGAGCAGGCCAGACAGCGGCTCCAGGCTGGAGCCTGAATGGTGGCAGTTGCTAGCATTGCCAATCATTAACGGAGAATCCACAGCCACAACTCCGTTGCCATCGAAAGCAGACGTGCCAAACGTAGGGAACTGATTATCGAACTTATTCAAGTGACTAGTGCTATAGGCAGACAGCTGCAGTGAGTGAGCAGTGTCACCTTTGGGAAGGTTAGCCGTGTGTACACTACACTCCCAGCAGCAGCCCGTGTCTGTGCTGTTAAAGCTCGTCTCACCTTCCACGGCCCTGTCGTCATCCAGGAACCTTATGTGTTGCGCCCTCTTTGCCGAGTTGTACCCTCGGTCGCCAGCCACAGGGAAATTGGATTCCGGCTGCTCTGTTTCTCCTTCGTTTTTCAGCCTCATCATTGTGTGGAGGTAGTGATTGTGCACTTTGCCCGGATTGAACTCGATTCGCCCACTCGGATTGGCGCATCCGTCCCGACTGCAGCCACATGGAAACGAGAACCTGTCTACTTGACATTGGATGCCGTTGAGAGCGCACAGACACGTCTCAGGCAGACACTCAAACTGACAGTCACAGCCGCACTGCTCTCTGCTACCACGCAGCTCCTTACATTCTTCCCGCTCAAACGTGTCGAGCTTCTTGATTCCCGACACCTTCAGCAGTTTCCGTCTGAGCTTGGTAGAGACGGGTTGAAGGAAGAAGCCGTCTGTCTCAGTGTCGTCCTCGTCGCTGTCCGTCTGCACAATCTCATCCTGACTTATTTCATTGATTGAGTCTATGTTAAAACTATTCTCTGCTGATTCTTCCACATCAGCTTTTTTCCTACGCACTATCTTCCGCATTTTTCTATAGTGTTTAAATGGATAGACTTCGGTGTGAGCATGCTTCTCACTCATACCTGTAAATCCGAATACAAAATCGATGGTTTGTCATGTAACAGAAAATAATCACTTCAAGTGCATCATACCCAGTGTCGTTCCACCTTGACTTGGAACACAGGCAAATCCTTGCTTCCTGGTGAAGTAATAGACATGGACTTCCTCAAACTGAACAGATTTCTTCCTTCTCTTCATAGCTGGCCCTTTAGGAGTGCCTAAAAATAGCAATCAACGTGATTGTGGTAAGGCAGATGAGATCAAACTTCAACTAGACTTGGTGACCTCCTATCAGGCCAACCAACCTGAATCCTCAAAACCGTCCCTATCAGTAGGTTTTCCTTCATGAGTATTTTCTGACCCATTCTCTTTATGACCATTAACATCTTCGTACTTTCTCTTAGGCATAGCTGTAACATAAAACATATATGACATGACAACGATAATCCATAACCGACAGCGTCTCTACTGACGCCATGATAATCTCCCATAATACATTAGCTATCAATTCATTTTGTTTGGACAGATTCAAGGATGATTCATTCATACTAATTGATGAAAGTATCACTAAAGCCGATGAGTATGGTATTCTAATGGACAATTCGTGACATTAAGTCGTTCAATAAAATGGCTTCCTCTAGTGGAAGTCATTGTTGCTGAGGCTAGTATGGCTGGTCTGTTTAAATTCATGCCTAAAGCAAATCAAAAATAGTATTTACCAAGTGATTTGTTGAGTATACCACACCTGGTGACTGTAATACTATGTGGAATAGATATACTGATCACCCAGCAAGTTTTTATGAGGGTACCAGATCATAGAATTTTAAATAGCCAGCCGATCCTCGCTCAGTACGACCACCTCACTATTGGCCTGTTGAAAGTGACACACTGATACTCGCGTCTCTAAACGAGATCTGATCAATTTAATGGCTCAACTAGATCCATTTCTTCGTGCTATCTCTCATAATAACAGCAGGTAACTGTACTATATGATGCTATGTTGTAAAAATGGTACGTAATATTTTATACCGGGCTATAGGCTCAATAAGTTAAATCTAAACCGCGGGATACACCACGCGTCTCGTAAAATCGTCAAATATGTGAACTCTGCCATATCTTATTTCAGACACGCAGAGGAGGACGTAGGACCTATGTACGCCACGAGCAATGAAGCTCTTAATCACGTTTTTGTTAATTTTTAATCCCCTTCTGACCATCCTGTTTGCCTTAGAACGGTACCATATTACACTCGTCTGCGTCGGGTATCGTCTTATACATCGCATGAAATTTCTCTTTCTTTAGGAGCCGAACTGACAACAGTGCTAACGTCTCGACAATTTACTTTGATGCAAAGCTCTGAGGTGCTCTAACATTTTTCCTCCGATGTACGATCGTCATGATAAGCTCAAAGTAAGTTAATTGTGATTAGTCGACCACCCCACATGCCTACGTTACTTACTAATAGTACGAGGCATACGGTGGGATCAACTGTTTTGTCGAACTGATAGAGGTAACCTATTTGCACCAAATTTTGTAAGGCTACGTATGATCTGTCTACAGAGTTGTTTCGTGTGCTACTATTTATTGGTAATTGTCTACCTTGCAATTGACTCCTTTCTTTCCTCCATTCTCTATTATTCCTTACAGTTTTTGCCCATCCAACTTTCACCTCATTTGCTCAACACCTGACGCGTTCCACTTCTTCATTCCTACCTGAATATTTTTTTCCATTATCCTTTCATTTTGGAGATCATCTCATGTCGAACTGAATGTTTTACTCTATTCTCAACAATAGACGCACTTCCATTTCTCTTCATACTCAGTACTCACTTCTCACATCTACATATCTTACCATTTACAGCTCGTGTTTGGTTCAAATGAAGACTAAACAAGTTAAGTTCCAATCAGATGATAGTGATGCTAAGCAGAAGAGGTTCACTCCAAGCTGGCTGGATAAGCAGAAGGTACTGTTACATTTACTAATTACTTATACCTTACACTTACATATCACTTACACCTTACACTTACATATTACTTACACATTACACTTACATATTACTTACACATTACGCTTACCATGTGTGTCGGCTTGCTACAAGATTGGATCTATAAATCTACTTTTCTTCAAGCTGCATGGAGTGAATGATCAAGCAGCTACTACTGATGGAAGGAGGAAACCCCTGAGGAAAGCCTTTTCCAAATCGTCTCACGCAGGGTCTTTAACATAGACATCTAGTTTGATTCAATGTATGTCAGATCAGAATGGTGACTGTTGATTCATATTGACAGGAGGCTTCACCAGAAGTACAGTTCAGGCCGTAAGAAAGATTATGCTCAGCTGTTTTTTGCGGCCCGGAGGTCAACTGCTGTGAAACTAAAGGTTAAACTTTGTACTTTCTTTCACGTACATATCACTGGATGAAAGCTGAACGCAATGAGATCTTGTAGGTCAAGTCAAACAGAAGCAGAATGGAGAAGCCAACCAAATCTGCTCCCGCGTCTGCTTGGGGTTTGATGACAAAAATCCCGGTACGTGTGATCGATCTGGCTGAGTAAAGCTAACTCCGATTCTATTTTGCTACATGATTTATCCTGTACTATTCTCACATGATAATGAGATGAGCAGAGTAATAATAGTGTGAGATAGCAGATTGGATGGTAACTAAATATATCTAAGATGAACACACCTCCTACACAATAATGTGTGTGGTCACACTACCACCACACCAAACTACTGTCACACCACCTCCACACCACTGCCACACCATAGCACTGACATAACACCACTACCACTACACAGCACTATCACTGCACTATCACAACTACACGTACCACTGCTAGTACTAGGACCCACTACAACTAACTACCACAATCACACCATCATCGGCACTACTTGCAATACTATCACCATCCTCACTTGTCACCACTACCATACATCCTACTGTTGCTACCACAGTATTACTGCAACTAATACTACTGCTGATACTACAGCTCTTACTGCTAAAGACGCTATGCCTAGCTGTACTACAGTTACTAGCAATCCCACCCAACTGTATAGCTATCATTTTCACTATTTCTAGTGTCAGTACATTCCTTCTACCCATACCATGAGAATATTTGGTAAGCGCCACTTCTAGAGGAACGAGCTGGCGCAGGTAACTCTAATGTGACTTTACCTGCGACTGGTTTCAGATGGAGTATGATAGCGAGCGGTACGATCTGTCGACACACGTTACCAACATCATCGAGGAGCAGGCTGTCTCACAGACTGACAAGCTGCGCTGCGAGATCGCCGGCCGTCTGCAGCAGATCAACTATCGCGTAGACTTGGCTCTTAGGAATGCCAGCATGGGGACACATGACACACTAGACGTAAGGGTGGCTGATCCTTGGCTTCACGGTTAGATGCAAGAGAGCATACAGTGTATGCGTGAAGGAAGATGCTTATTTGCATAGTTTTAACTCTACATGAAAACCTTTCTCTACGCTATAAGTTTTATTGCAATCAAACTTAAATCTCGATGGTGATTCAGCCTGCGGACTCAGACGTTGTGCTGTCCAGGCACAAACTAATCTTTTTGCAGTCGATCCGCAGCTTCTTTCACGGATTTGAGCCCGGTGAACCTTAAAACTCTACTGCATTTATATCTGGTCTAAGTTGCCCATATTCATTTCAGATGGGAACGGTGTTTGACCCGGTTTTCGATGAGAGTGACGATGCTATTGACGAAAAGAGCCGACGTCTGAAACTGCGCACTAAGTTACACCAGCAGTCGATGGACAGTGTGGTGAAATGCCGTCTGCTTGAAGAGCTCTTTGATTGGTCAGCCCTTACCAAAGACTACGTGGTATTTGTTTTGTCCCTTCTATCACTTATTCATCGCCTCAATGACATCTCAGAATTTTATTCCTATCGTTAGATGCTGGATGTGGCTAGTGAGAGAGAGATCGATGCCCGGGAGAAAGCTATAATCGTTGGGAACTACAACATCAAGTATGACAGTCGTGTAAATGACTGTTGGATTTTTTTTCTTACCATTATCATCTATTCGTGCAGGCGTATAAACAAGCACGTGTGTACATAGCATAGGAAACTGAAATAGTACTGTATATGTAAAAATAATTGCGATCGAGCATTAAATGCGATTTTTGACAAACTCATTTTTTCCATGTATTATACATTGCATTTATCATACATCGCAGTTATTTTTCAGAAGGTTTGCAGCTCATTGCAGAAGTTGTAAGATTGCAATTTTTACTCATCGCATTTATTTCTCAACAGGCCTTTTCGCATTTATTTGTCTCGCATCTATTTTTGCTCATACAGTAGTACCTTTCTCTGGGGTCAATCTACACCTACAATATTAACTTTTTCTGTAAAGTCTATGTATAGTTATGTGTCGTCAGCTCTACAACACCTACTACACACATACTACTACTACTACACACATACTACTACTACTACACACATACTACTACACACATACTACTACTACTACACACATACTACTACTACTACACACATACTATTACGACGCACATACTACCACTACGCACATACTACCTACAGACTTACTAAACTTTGCTAGACATATGCCGAGAGAACCTCGTGAATTGTCTACTATATGCTTTGAAAGTCATGTCACTCTTCATCATACAGTTCGTCCAGGATGATGATGGTTCATCCACATGCGAGTTTATTTATGCTGCTCGACTCACCTAATCTATGCATGATATCATACCAACAGCAATGCATTGATCAATGCCGTGACAGCAATCAGCAAACTGAGACAACTATGCAAAAAGCTGCTCTTCAGTGCTGGCTATGTGGATGCCCTTGGCAGGAGGAGAAAACCCCCAAAAGTGGCCGACGGTATGCTTTTTGTTATCTCTTACCACTTATGTTGTTCTCTTCACTTATTCAAACTCTGTAAATGATATCATCCTTCATATCTAGAGGAAGGCTTCAATAATAATTATGGAAAGAGCTTGGAGCTTGGCCTGAAAACTATGCGCATCTGTCTGGAAGAACTGAGCAAAAGCATCAAGAGTCCTCACTTGAAAATCTGTACGTGACAATTTCAATGGTCACTCTGTCGATGTCTGGGGATATGAGGCAAAGACGCGTATGCTTTCCTTCCACAGGGCTTCAAACATTTCATAGACAACTGAAAAGTCTCGGGGCAGCTGTTGTCAAGAAGCACGCAGATTTTTTGAAACTGCAGAAGAAGATCACAGATCTGATAACTGTCAGTATTGCTTCTAATTATTATTACTATTATCATTAGTATTCTTTTTATTACTATTAATAATACTCTGATTGTATGAAAGGTTCATAGCAAAAAACTTAAACCTACTGCTTACAATGCTAGGGTAGGATATCAGCTCAGAATAATCTGATAATAAAAGAAAACCAAGTCAGCAATCTGAAGGCAGCGCAGAGTGGATTGCAGCAGAAGTCAGATCAGCAGACGGATGAACTAGTGGGTTGAAAATTTTTCTCAGATTTGAAGTCTATATGCTTCTTTTGTATTGAGGTTTTCAGCATAGCATCAACTCTAAATTGCATTTACTGTAGAGGAAGATGGAGAGAGTGCTCCTGTCAAATAATGAGAAGATGAGATACTTTGAGAGCAAAGTAAAGTCACTAATGGATCAAATAGAATCGTTGTCTAGTGGAGAAAATATGAAAAAGCTGATAACAGATAATGCAAGACAACTCCGCGCGACTCTGACAGCTGCCAAAGAGGCTGAATGGAGAGGTTGTACCACGTAACGCTTTCAGCTGATAAGGAGAGAGGGAAAGGAGGGAGAAATCGGAATATTCGGAGATATTGGGATATATTGGGATAGACTGGAGGAAGGAGTGAGGGCGGGCCCG
>ERZ1740065.1600-NODE-1600-length-13689-cov-4.284069_pt1 | contig 13689 bp, 9 predicted proteins | sample MGYA00581738_ERZ1740065 | MGnify/ENA primary metagenome ERZ1740065 (study PRJEB43018, sample SAMN04849749) | marine metagenome | isolation source: floating plastic debris | place: Pacific Ocean | collected 2008-09-01 | study: EMG produced TPA metagenomics... | reverse complement strand
ACTTTTAGCTTTACTGGTGAGAGATATATGAAACTTGTCTTTTTTGTTTTGAAAGTGCGTGTACTCTCCACTGTATTAGGCTTATGGCTCTTAATTTATGACACGCCCTAGAGCTCGCCTAAAAACTTTTGATAGGCTGGGCGTGCATAATTTTGCTATTTTCGACCGTCTTAAGGAGCATTCACCGACGTGAGCTTAGACAAGCTAGAGCCCGCCGCTAAAGGTGCCGTTGGCGTTTATATTCCCTACTACCAAGGCACCAAGCGTAGTATCCTTCCCTTCGCGATCGGTCTTTACCAAAAGGGAAAACTAGAGGGGAAACGGGGCGTTGAGGGGGGAGAATCGATTCCCTTCGTTGCCGCCTGGAGCGTTTCCACCCTGCCGTCCGATTTGACTCGCTGTCGAGTGCAATTCAACGGCGAAGCTGACCTTAGCTATGAAATTATGATGCCGAACTTTGAGTTTATCGGCTGCCTAATTGATATGCTAATTCACTTTAAAAAGTCTCGTCGTACGGACTTTTCCAAAACTTTTTACCGTAAATTGCTAAACTTTGAAACGTAATTTTTACGGGCTATTTGCGCACTATTAGCGCACTATTTGCGAATCGTTTTCGGACTAAGTTCGCAGCCCTTGCCCTGCCACTGGGGCTTTTGAGTGTCAATCGATCCTTAGCCAAGTCTTAGTGGAAGTTTGTACCGCTCTCAATTTCTGTTGTCTCCACTATGGCGATCCCAGAAGGGCGGTACGTTTCCATTGAGGGGGGATATGGAATATAGGAGGTGATTTTAAGCATTGCCAATGTTTTTAATCTAGGTTTTTTCATCAACAGTGGGTGCTGTTCAAAACACTGTTGTTCAAGAAAAGCGTGACGACAAGGGCGAGAAAACTGAGGATGCCAAATCTGAAGGCGCGACAACGATGAACAGCACAGAACAGCACAGGCGTTAGAAATTCATTTAGATGAAGATCTATTTAAGTAAATACTTTTAAATAGACCGTTAACAATACCCGTTTGAAATCTGCCTAACAGCGTAAAAGCAGGCTGTCATTTAACGTAACTAGCAACTTTACTTTGACCTTCTGAGAGGAGTTTCAGCATGCCTAAACGCCCCCAACATTTACTAATTTCATCCACAGAGGATTACAGCGGCAAGTCCACGGTGCTATTGGGACTGGCCAAGCTGCTGATATCAGGGGATATCACCATTGACTACGGCAAGCCTTTGGGGTCTTATCACACTGACGGCGATGGAGATGCGGACGTGGCGCTGGTGCAGGATACTATGGGGCTCACGTCAAAGCAGTTACATCCGACTCTGGTGTTTTTAGATCAGGCCACGGTTCTAAGTCGTATTAATGGTTCTGGGGCAGAGGCTCAGGATTATCGCGCTGCGCTGGCGTCTACTTATGGAGGGGAGTCTGCGTCGGATATGTTGCTGTTGGAGGGACCGGGCTCGTTGGCGGAGGGGGTATTGTTTGGGCTGAGTACGGCGCAAATGGCGGATACGTTGGATGCCAAGGTGTTGCTGGTGGATCGCTACAGCTCCCTGTTGTCGGTGGAGCGGGTGTTGACGGCGAAGGGACAGTTGGGCGATCACCTGGGAGGGACTGTCCTAAACGGCATTCCCGAGGAAAGTTGGCAAACGGTTCAGGAGACAGTGAAGCCCTTTTTAGAAGCCCAAGGGGTAAAGGTTCTAGGCTGTATTCCTCGTAATAGCCTGTTGCGCAGCGTCAGTGTGGCGGAGCTGGTGCGCCAGTTAAATGCCACGGTGCTGTGTGGTGATCATCATTTGGATCTGATGGTGCAAGATTTAAAGATTGGGGCGATGAATGTGAATTCAGCCCTGCGATTTTTTAGTGAAGGGAAAAGTATGGCGGTGGTGACTGGGGGCGATCGCACTGATATTCAGCTCGCGGCGCTGGAAACTTCCACCAACTGCCTAATTTTGACCGGACAGGTGCCCCCCAACACCATGGTTGTTAGCCGCGCCCAGGATTTGGAAGTGCCCATCCTATCGGTGGATATGGACACCCTAAAAACCGTCGAAATTATTGACCAAACCTTTGGGCAGGTTCGCCTCCAGGACGCAGCAAAAATTGAGTGTATCCAGCAGCTAATGGAGCAGCACTTTGACCTAAAACATTTGCTAGCAGACCTGGGGCTAGAATTAGCCACGGCGTAGGACTGCCAACTAGCCGCACCTATTGCTTCGCCAACGCTTTTCGAACAACAGTGCTCAGGACATCGCTTCGACAATGGGGTGGCGGAACTTAGCCGAAACTTAGCCGAAGTCCTCAGGGCTCAACCGGTGACTTTCTTTGATTCGTGCCAGAGGTCTATTGGGTTCCGCCAATTAGCCTGGGTCAATGTTTTGGGCGGTGTGTCGGGCGGTATAGTTGACGGGATCATTTCTTACGGAGCCCTATGAGCCAAACCGATCCCAAAGTACTAATGAAACAGCAGGTGGCCCTTGCCGCCGTTGAGCGGGTAACGTCCGACACCGTTGTGGGCTTGGGAAGTGGTTCCACCGCCGCCTTTGTGATTCAGTACCTGGGAGAGCGTCTCCAGGCGGGCAAGCTGAGCAATGTTAAAGGCGTAGCCACGTCGTTCCAGGCTGAGGTTTTGGCGCGGCAGTATGGTATCCCCCTGCTGACCCCCAGCGAGGTGGACCAGATTCATGTGGCGATCGATGGGGCTGACGAAGTGGACCCCAATAAGCAGCTTATTAAAGGCGGCGGCGCTGCCCATACCCGTGAAAAAATCGTGGACTGCTTGGCGGACGAATTTATCGTGGTGGTGGACAACTCCAAGCTGGTGGATCGCCTGGGTACCACGTTCTTATTGCCCGTTGAGGTGATTCCCTTGGCGGTGGGGCCGGCGATGAATGCGATTGAAAAGTTGGGAGGAGAGCCCACCTTACGAATGGCAGCAAAGAAAGCGGGGCCGGTGGTGACGGATCAGGGGAACTTGGTGATTGACGTTAAGTTTCCCAACGGCATTGATGATCCCGTTGACTTGGAATCCACCATCAACAATATTCCGGGAGTCTTGGAAAACGGTTTATTTATCAACGTCACCGATACGGTGCTGGTGGGAGAAATTATTGACGGCAAACCCCAGGTGCGCGAAGCGTAAAGAGCTGGGTTGCCCAAGCCGTTCGGCAAGCGTTAAGGCAATTGATCTTGATTGCCCTCTTCGCGAGAGGGACTTCAGAAAAGCGTTTTTAAGTAGTGTTGACCTGTGTTTGCTCCCCTTCTCCCTGGCGAGCTATCCATTTCGCAAAACTCCAGCAAAGACCTACCCAAAGGGGATTTAGGGTGCGCGCCAACGCACCGTCCTAAAGGCTTAGCTCCGTGCGGTTCGTTAGCACGCATCCTACGGGAAAGATAAACGGATTCAAGTCAAACCCTCTCTATGCTTGGCTTGGCCTCACTTTTGCGTAACGGGTAGCTCCCTGGGGAGAAGGGGCTGGGGATGAGGGCATACCGATTCTGCGTAGGTCCTATCTCTAAATTTAAGAGCCGTAAGGGTTTCAGCCCCTAGCATGTTTTATTTCTAAAGGATGTGTACGTCCCACTGCGTAAGGCTTCTGGAGCTTAATTGATGACACGCCTTAGTCGGCTTGTCTATGGGTGGGTTGGGGCAGATTGAGGTTCTATTAAAGGACCGACATTTTGTTGCAATGGGAACTCATTTTGGGAACGGCGGTCGCTATGATTCAATCGAAAGGCGCGCTGCCTGCGGCAGGTCGCTGAACCGTTATCGTTAGAACGCTGGTATGCTCCAATCCACCCAAACTGCTGTACTTGTTATTGGCGGTGCTGAGGACAAAATTCACGGCCGCGAGATTTTACACACTTTTTTTCGCCGCTCTGGCGGTGCTGAAGCGAAAATTGGCATTCTTCCCTGTGCCTCTCGGGAGCCATCCATTATTGGCGATAAGTATCGCTATATTTTCCAAAGTATGGGGGCGTGCGAGGTGGAGGTGCTGGATATTCGCGATCGCAATCAGGGAGACGATGCGAACTACATGAGCTTTGCCGAGAGGGCTACGGGCATTTTTATGACCGGTGGTGACCAGCTTCGCCTGTGCGGAATGTTGGCAGATACGGCGATTATGGAGCAGATTCGCCAGCGGGTACGCCAAGGGACGGTTACCTTAGCGGGAACCAGTGCTGGGGCGGCGGTCATGGGGCACCATATGATTGCTGGCGGCGGCAGTGGCGAATCTCCCAACCGATCGCTAGTAGATATGGCAACGGGGCTCAGTATTTTGCCTCACATCATCGTTGACCAACATTTTCATAACCGTAATCGCATGGCGCGGCTGATTAGCGCCGTCTCCCTTCATCCAGACCGTATTGGTATTGGCATTGACGAGGATACCTGCGCCATGTTCGAAGACGACGGCACCATTGAAATTTTGGGGAAGGGTACGGTGACTATCGTTGATCCGCAACATATTTCCCACAACAGCCAACCCCACATTGAATCGAGCGATCCCGTTAGTTTGCACAATCTGCGAGTGCATATTTTGAGCCATGGCGATCGCTATAACTTGCACAATCATTTCCCCCAGCCCACTGTTTCCCCAGCCACCGCCACCTAAATAAACGCGAGTTATTAAAAGTCGCTTAATCCCGTTGAGGCCGTATTGCGGAAAAATAATCCCAACCCCCCGTACGCGTTCGAAGGCAATAGATATCAAACCCCGAGCCAAGCAGGCAATGTCATCGTCTCCGAACCACAGTCTGGTGGTAAAGCCCTATTATTACAGCCGCCTATTAAAGGTTATTTTCCCCGTCACCGGGCAATTCATTACTAATTGTTTCAAGCCTTTCGTCGTTCTTCCTGCAACGTAACTTCTAACTTGCGAGCGGTGACATGGTTTTCCGTTGTTATACAGTTTTGAGCATACCCCTGCGCCCTCTACTAAAGTCCCCACCTATTTCCGATGAAAATCCTCAAAATTCAAACGCTGCGCGGCCCCAACTACTGGAGTATTCATCACCATAAGCTGGTGCAAATGCGTTTGGATCTGGAGGATCTGCGCGATCGCCCGTCCAACGAAATTCCCGACTTTTACGAAGCCCTAGCAAGAGCCCTACCGAGCCTAGCGGAACACCACTGCTCCCCCGGACAGCGCGGAGGATTTTTGGAGCGGGTCAAAGAGGGCACGATGATGGGGCACATTATCGAACACGTGGCCCTAGAACTTCAGGAAATGACAGGGATGTCCGTTGCTTTTGGGCGCACTCGGGAAACCGCTGAAGCCGGCATCTATCAGGTTGCACTGGAATACGAAAATGAGCGGGCAGGGCGCTATGCCTGTCGAGCCGCCGTACGCCTGTGTCAAAACCTGGTGGACCGCGGAGTATATCCCCAGGAAGAACTGCAGCAGGACTTAGAGGATTTACTGGATCTAAAAGCAGAAGCGTCCTTGGGACCCAGCACCGAGTCCCTGGTGCGCGAGGCGGAAGCGCGGGATATTCCCTGGACTGAAATGAGTGCCCGGTCCATGATCCAACTGGGCTATGGTGTGCACCAAAAACGGATCCAAGCCACCCTAAGCGGCAACACGGGAATCTTGGGCGTGGAGCTGGCGTGCGACAAGGATGGCACTAACACCATCTTGGAAGCGGCTGGGGTACCGGTGCCCCGTGGGGTACCCATTCGTTATTTTGATGATTTAAAGGACGCCGTTGAGGACGTGGGGGGCTTTCCCATTGTGGTGAAGCCATTGGATGGTAACCACGGTCGCGGCATTACGCTGGATATTGACCGATGGGAGACAGCGGAAGAAGCCTACGATTTAGCCAAGACCGAATCCCAATCACAAACGGTAATGGTGGAGCGGTTCTATCGCGGCAATGACCATCGGGTGCTCGTGGTTAACGGCGAAGTGGTGGCTGTAGCAGAGCGGGTGCCGGCCCATGTGGTGGGTAACGGGCAATCCACCATTCAAGAGCTGATTGACGAAACCAATCGCGATCCCCGTCGAGGGGATGGTCACGACAACGTACTCACCCGCATTGTGGTGAATCGCAATACGGAGTTGCTCCTCGAAAGTAACGGCTACACCTTAGGTACGGTGCCCGGCGACGGTGAAATTTGCTATTTGCGGGCAACGGCAAACCTTAGCACCGGCGGTATCGCCATTGATCGCACGGACGAAATCCATCCGTCCAATATTTGGCTAGCGGAGCGCATTGTCAAAATTATTGGATTGGACATTGCCGGCATTGACGTGGTGACCTCCGATATTAGCCGCCCTCTGCGGGAAACGGACGGGGTAATTGTGGAAGTGAACGCCGCACCGGGATTCCGTATGCATGTGCAGCCCAGCCAGGGGATTCCTCGCAATGTGGCAGAGCCGGTCATGAATATGCTGTTCCCCCAGGGCAAGACCGGTCGCGTGCCCATTGTGTCCATTACCGGCACCAACGGCAAAACCACCACCACGCGCCTTATTGCCCATATTTATCGCCACACGGGACAGGTGACCGGCTACACCACTACCGATGGCACCTATATTGGTGACTATTTGGTGGAGTCAGGAGATAACACGGGTCCCCAAAGTGCCGGCGTGATCCTAAATGATCCCACAGTGGAAGTGGCCATTTTGGAAACGGCGCGGGGGGGAATTTTGCGATCAGGCTTGGCGTTTGATCGCTGTGATGTGGGCGTGGTGCTAAATGTGGCGGCGGACCACCTAGGGCTGGGAGACATCGATACCATTGAGCAAATGGCGCGAGTGAAGTCCGTGGTGGCAGAGGCGGCCGCGGCGGATGGCTATGCGGTGCTCAATGCTGATGATCCCCTAGTGGCGGCTATGGCGGAGCGGGTGCAGGCTCAGGTGGCTTATTTTTCCATGGATCCCAACAATGAGCTGGTGCAGCTTCACACCCAGCAGGGGGGACTGGCGGCTGTGTACGAGAATGGCTATTTGTCCATTCTGAAAGGGGACTGGACGCTACGTATTGAGCAGGCGGCTCAGGTGCCGTTGACCCTGGGCGGACGGGCGCGGTTCCAAATTGCCAATGCGCTGGCGGCTAGTTTGGCGGCCTTTGCCCAGGGGGTGCGCATGGAACATATCCGTGAGGCGCTAATGACCTTTGAGTCCTCCAGTGACCAAACGCCCGGCAGAATGAATTTATTTGATTTGGGAGAGTTTCACGCCCTGGTGGATTACGCTCACAATCCGGCCAGTTATCGGGCGCTTGCAGACTTCGTTCAAAGCTGGCCAGGAGCGTCGATCGGGGTGGTTGGAGGACCAGGCGATCGCCGGGATTTGGACTTTTTCACCCTGGGGGAGTTGTCTACAACTATGTTTAATGAAATTATTATTAAGGAAGACGATGATACGCGGGGAAGAGCGAGAGGGGAGGCTGCCCGTTTAATCGCGGATGGTATTCAACAAGCGTTGGGGCAAGGTGAGGGGGTTGCCCAGCGCTTTGAAACAGTTTTAAGTGAAGAAGCAGCCATTAATGCTGCTTTAGATGCGGCTCCCACTGGGGGATTGGTTGTGATTTTACCGGAGATTGTTTCTCGCGCCATTGAGCTTATTGAACGTCGCAAACCGTTGTCTAATGCTCTCCCTGGCGATCGCGCCAACGGACGTCCTAAAGTTCGCCCAGCATCATCCCCCCTATCCACATCGTCCTAGGGCGTGTCATCAATTAATCTCCAGAAGCCTTATGCAGTGGGGAGTAAGCGCCCTTTAAAAAGAAACAAGGCTAGGGCTGAAACCCTCACGGCTCTTGACTTAGGGATTCAATTGATGACAGCCTCTAATTTTCTAGGCTTGGCGTCATCAAGATTACTGAAGTATCGAGGAACACGGACGAATACGAAAAAAATCAGTTCCAATAGCAGTAACTTTAGGGTGAGAGATTTAGTTCTTCTTAAATTGAGTTATCTTTTAAACGTAACTGCTTTTAAGAATTTCTAGAGATTATCAAACCTTGCGGTGCCGCTACTAAAGCTCGCTTTTTATGTCCTGTTTTATGGGGCTGGGTTTTATAAATCTCGTTTAATTGCGCCTAACTGCACTTGGTTTTGTGCTCTGAATTTGAACCGTGTTTAACACAGTGTTGCCACCTTAGGGCGACTTCCACTGTTGTGTCACAGTGACTCCTTTTTGACTGCGGTTTTGCATTTTCTCGGGCGTTTTTAAACATTTTCTTAGGCTCTTTTTGAGAATATTTGTAGATTGCCCTTTCCGGCATCAGCATTGGTAACCTAACGACTTTTTCCTGTTCTGACTCCCAGACTCAATCACAACGTGCTGGAAGTCCTTTACCGTCCTTGAAGGTGTCGCCAGCGAGTGGCGATCGCCGCACCCGACGAAAATTCCCCAACGGCTTAACGGTTGTTGTTGAATCAATGCCCGTAGATGCGGTGAACCTAAGCCTGTGGGTAAACGTGGGCTCGGCGGCGGAAATCGCTCCCATTAACGGCATGGCTCACTTCTTGGAGCATATGGTCTTCAAGGGCACCGACCGACTGGCTCTGGGGGAATTTGAACAGCGCACCGAAGCCTTTGGAGCCGTCACCAACGCGGCCACCAGTCAGGATTACACCCAGTTTTATTTAACCTGCGCTCCCAGGGATTTTAAGGAGTTGGCCGCCCTACAAATTGACGTGGTGTTAAATGCGTCGCTGCCGGATCAGGAATTTGATCGGGAACGACGGGTGGTGCTGGAAGAAATTCGCCGCAGTGAAGATAGTCCTCGACGGCGGATTTTTCGACAAGTTAGCAATGCGGGTTTCGAGGGATCGCCCTACAGTCGCCCTATTTTGGGACCGCCGGAAGTGGTTGAGGGGATCACCGCTGAGGAGATGCGTCGGTTCCATCGTCAGCATTATCGCCCAGAAAATAATACGGCGGTGGCGGTGGGTAATTTACCCACGGAAGAGCTGATTAGCGCTGTGGTCAACGGCTTTGAGCAGGCTTGGGGAGAGGGACGGTTGTCGGGCGATCGCCCAGAGGAGCCCCCGACCACTGAGCCCCTTTCACCTTTTAGGGTAGAGCCGACGCCCACTTGGGAGCCTTTCACAAAAATTGAGCGATGGGATGGGGAAGACAAGGGTCTACAGCAAACCCGGTTGGCACTTATTTGGCGAGTACCGGGGATTAGTTCCCCAGGAAGGGACGCGTCAGGGATCAATACCTTAGACCAGTCCTATCCCCTAGATGTTTTGGCGACGATTTTGTCGCGGGGGCGTACGTCACGTTTGGTGCGAGAGCTGCGGGAGGAACAAGGGTTGGTCACCTATATTTCCGCCAGCAACTTGACCTATGCCCACCAGGGGCTGTTTTACGTTAGTGCCCAGCTGCCGGCGGAAAATGTGGAACGGGTGGAGGCAAAGGTGCGTGAGCATATTGCCAATTTGTGGAAAGAACCAGTTACGGAGCCAGAGTTGGCGCGGGTGAAAACGCGAGTGGCCAATAGCTTTGTTTTTGGTAACGAGACCCCCAGCAATCGCGCTGGGCTATATGGCTACTACGAAACGTTGGCGGGCGATATGCACCAGGGGATTCACTATCCGGCAGCCATTCGACGGCTAACCCTGGAGGATTTACAGCGATCAGCGCGTCAATGGCTTAATCCTGATGCTTATGGGGTGGTTACTATTCATCCTGCGGGGTAGGGAGTCGCAGGACTAATGGTGGGATTAGGGGCGACCCTGTGGCAGTGCGTTTTACGCACCCTAAGCCCTTAAAAGAATTGAAATTGGTATAAGTCAACAAAGCAAGATGCAGCAGTACGGGACTATGAACCGCTGCTGCGTCTTTGCTTGTCATTCGTTTTGTTTTAATTAAGCCTGTAGTTCGTCTAGCTTGGCTAGGACCTCTTGACTGTGAATGGCAGGGCGAACACCGAGGAAAATGGATTGTAGTTTGCCGTCGGGATCAACCAAGTAGGTGTGGCGTAGGGCTCTGCCTGCCATCCAAGATCCGTAGGTTTTGCTAATGGCTCCGTTGGAGTCAGCCAGTAATGGGAAGGTGAGTCCTTCCGAGTCGCAAAATTCAGCATGGGTGTCGGGATCGTCAACGCTAACGCCCAAAATCTGAGCGTTGCGATCGCGATACTCCGTCAAATCCCGCTGGAATCGCTGGGCCTCTAAGGTACAGCCCGGCGTAAAATCCTTCGGATAAAAATACACCACCACCCACTGTCCTAAATAGTCAGATAGGGACACATCCCCCTCGCCGGTTTGGGCAGACAGGGAAAACGCCGGAGCCGGATCATCCAAGGGTGGCTGGGGACCTCCCATTGCCATCGCTACCGGTGAAACCCCTCCCCAGGCGATCGCCACCGCCAAAACGACCCCCACTCCCCAGCGGCAAAATCGAGCCAATCCCCTAGCCATTTGCTACTCCTAAAACTCAGCGTTGAAGTGTGTCAGTGATCAATTCACTCCCTATTTAGTCGGGCTTAACCCGCACCTTAACGGGACCATTAACCAAGGTTTGGCAAGCCAAACGATAGCTATCGGGCTTTTTCTTCAGCTTGCGATCCTCAAAATCCGTGCGAGGAGACAGATTCTCACCCCCTTCCACCACGTCGACTAAGCACAGGCCACATTGACCATAGCCGCCACAATTCATCATCTTGCCCATAAACTTGTAGATATCGACCTGATTTTCAATGGCCTTAACCCGCAAATTGGCACCCTGGGCGGCAACCACGCTAATGGTTTTATCGTTGTCCATGACAAAGTCAATGCCAGACATAGCTATTTAAACTCTCTGTAAACGGGAAGTATGAACAGCACAACAACTACAATGCAGCGCCCGGAGACAAAGCATTGCTAATTGTTAAGCTATTTTCCAGTCTAAGACAAAGAGGGCGATCTATCAGTGAGGTGCCCTCTTAATCACAAGTTTGCCGCCGATTAAATCGTCCTAATTCCACAAACGCTCTTCCTAGGGCACAATCAAACCATCGCCAGCCTCACTATCAAAGGTCGACGGGGGGAACGGGGCTGTGGAACCCTCTTCAAAGGGCGCAGGAGCCGTCGGATCTTCTTCTGGCTTTAGCTCTGGAATTTGTACCGGTGCCGCGTCGAAATTGACCGTTCCGGGGGACACATTACTGACGGCGCGGATCAAAGACGACACCGCCTGGTTATAGCCAATAATTGCCGCGAGTACGTTACCTCGGGCGCGAATAAACCGTGTTTCTGCGTTTAGACGATCCGTCTGAGTTCCGACCCCCGCCTGAAACCGCAGCCGTGCCAAACGCACTTCCTCATCAGCTGCCTCAATAGCCTGAAGGGAGGTGCGAATACTGGAAATATTGGCAATCAAGTCAGCGTAGGACTGCTCCACATCAAAGCGCACTGCCTCCCGCTGAATCGCAAATTGATTTTCCGACTGTCGCCGCAGGGAATCCTGCTGAGCGGCCTGGGCACGATTCGCACCACCGTCAAACAGGTTCCAACTCAACTGTAAAAACGCCGAATAACCATAAACCGGTCCAAATTCATCTTGTTGGTCTAGCTGGTCAAACAGTTCATACTCAGCCACCGCGTCTAACTGGGGGCCATTTTGCCCTAGCTCCACCCGCCGCTGGGCCTCGGCAGAGTCCCGTCGGGCAAGCTGCTGGGCCAGTTCCGCGCGGTTCCGATACGCAGCCAAGATGGAGTCCTCTAGGCTTAGGGTCCAGGTGCCCACGGTTTGTACCAGGTCAGCAGCGCTAATATCAATCACCTGGGGCAGGCTCAGCTGTCGCGCCAGCTCCCGTCGTGCCTGGGTGAGGCGGCTTTGGGTTTGTTCTACTCGCTGTCGGTCGTTGGCTAGCTCCACTTCCGCCTGCAACACTTCAAACCGGGTGCCTAATCCTGCCTGTTCCAGGGCCTGGGCGTCTTTAACGTTTTGGCGGCGAAATTCTACGGATTTTTGATCAATAAGAAGCTGCTCTGCTTCCTGCTGAAGCACGTAGTAGGCGCTGGTTACGTCAAAGCGCAAGTCTTCAAAGGCGGCCTCTAGGGCGAATTCCGCTTCCTTAACCTGGGCACGGGCGGCGCGAATTCGATTGAGGCGCTGACCGGAGGAATAAACATTGTAGCTGCGCTGGAGGTTGGCGGTGTAGCTGGTGGTATCGGCGTTGAGATCGGCGGGGTCTTCAACCAGATCGTTGCCCCTAGCGCGGCGGGTGTTGAAGTTGTTTTGTAATAGGGTAAGGCGGGTGGTTGCGGCCAGGCTGTTAATTAGGTTGGCCGTCAGGTTGAGCTGGGGGTACCGACTGGCAATTTGCACCCGAAGCCCTTGCTGGGACTGTTCTAGGTTAAGGCGGGCCTGTTCTAGGAAGCGGCTGTTACGTCGGGCCAGTTCCAGAGCCTGATCTAGGGTGATGGGCTGACGAAGCAGGAGCCGCACCTCTTCGGGCAAGGTGGGGTATTGCAACGGGTTGGGATTGGACTCCAGGGGAGACAGGTCACCTCCCTCCAAAATATCTGCCGTAGGTGGGTCGACGACCGTAGCATCTCCTAATCTTTCTGCCGCTTCTGCGTTCTGTCCCCTAGCGGGCTCATCAAGTTGGCCTCCATTCTGCCCAGGAGCCTGGTCATCATTTTGGTCGCTGGTCTGGGCAATTTCGACGCCTGAGGCGGTGTTCCCAAACATGTCTTCGGTGACAGCGCTGGCAGGGAGGACTTCTGGGGTAACTTCTGAAGCGATTTCTGGGGGAACTGCTGGGGCGATCGCCACCGCATCGTCCTCGCCATTTTCAATCCCAGCACTTTCCAGAGTCGCATCCCCCTGCTCAGCCCCAAAAAACTCTGGCTCTGGCAGATTCAACCCTGGGTCCCTATCCTCCTGTAAAGACGCCTCTTGAGAATCAATAGAATCAACCGCGGTATGGACCTCGGATTCTGAGGACTCGGGAACAGCGGTAGTTGCGGCGGCCGTGCTAAGGGTAAGCAAACAAAACGTCAAAGCCGCGCTGGCGCTAGTGGCCACTGTACGGTACCAAACTCCCATAAAAACTGTCTGACTCCTCAACTCCAAGTGCGGGCTCGGTAAGCGCAATAAAAAACAAACAGAGAAAGTGAAAATCGGTGCAGAGCCTTGACTACTGACGCTCCCTTCAGGAATTTGTTGCTCGGCCACTTGCTGGGCAAACCACCAAACAATCAGCTGATGGAACAAACTTTGGGAATCAGTTGTTAAGTCAAAGCCACCACCCAGCATTTCACCCAATGGTCACCAGGTCATTATGCAATAATTTGCACATGCACTACGACCCTACGATGATTTTGTAGCCGACTACCAAAGTTAACCCTGGTCAACCTTACAAAAGATACTGGTTCTGAAATCGCCTTGGCAAATTTAATCGGCTTTTAGCCAACTTAATAGATGGATTTCTACATGTACCAGATGCAAGACCACTAAAGATCGAGATCGCTGAAGATCGAGATTATTGGGGGCTGTCATCAATTCAATCTCAGGCTCGATTGTCTCCAGGGGGGCAGCTCTTAGTATTTTCTATTTCAGAAAGTTTGCACTCCCTATTGCACAATGTGTTTGAAGTTTAATTGATGACACGCTCTAGTCAGTAAGCCCGCAAAACCAAGGGTACTGAAGTGGAGAATATGGGGTAAAAGCTGCTGAGGGGGCCACCGAATATTGCAAAAGAGTTCTGTAAGGGACTGACAAGGGCTATGAGTTATTGGGG
>ERZ1740065.1599-NODE-1599-length-13703-cov-10.396835_pt1 | contig 13703 bp, 14 predicted proteins | sample MGYA00581738_ERZ1740065 | MGnify/ENA primary metagenome ERZ1740065 (study PRJEB43018, sample SAMN04849749) | marine metagenome | isolation source: floating plastic debris | place: Pacific Ocean | collected 2008-09-01 | study: EMG produced TPA metagenomics... | reverse complement strand
TTTGACGGCACCTCGCCGTTCTCCAAGGAAAGCTATGATGCGGCCGCATTGATCATGCTGGCCATGCAGGCGGCAGGCTCTGTCGAGCCAGGAGACTACAAAGATCACGTGATGGATGTGGCCAACGCCCCCGGAGAGCAGATTTTCCCCGGTGAGCTGGCCAAAGCACTTGAGATTTTGGCATCGGGCGGGGACGTTGACTATGTCGGCGCAACGGCCGTTGAGCTGATCGGGCCTGGGGAAAGCGCAGGCAACTACCGTGAAATCGTCTTTGAAGGCGGCAAGATCACCACAGCACAATACCGTTGATCATGTGACAACGATACATTTCAGCCCCGGCTCAATTTGCCGGGGCTGACGCTATTTTTTGGGGGCAGGTAATGATCGTCGTTGAAGACGTGCACAAACACTTCGGTGGGTTCCACGCCGTTGATGGTGCGTCTATGGAGATCGAGGAAGGCTCTATCACCGGTCTCATCGGGCCCAATGGTGCGGGAAAGACGACGCTTTTCAATGTGATTGCCGGTGTCTTGCCGCCGACCTCGGGCCGCGTGTTGATGGCCGGAGAAGACATCACCGGCCTGCCGCCCCATGAGCTCTTTCACAAAGGTTTGCTCAGGACGTTCCAGATCGCCCACGAATTCGCCTCTATGACCTGCCGGGAGAACCTGATGATGGTCCCGGGTGGGCAATCGGGCGAGAAACTTTGGAACACCTGGTTCGGCCGCAAACGCATCGCCGACCAAGAGCGCGCCCTGCGGGCCAAAGCCGACGAAGTGCTCGAGTTTCTTACCATCGAACACTTGGCAGATCACAAAGCTGGTCAGGTCTCGGGCGGGCAAAAAAAGCTGCTGGAATTGGGCCGCACGATGATGGTGGACGCGCGCATCGTGTTTCTTGATGAGGTCGGTGCGGGCGTGAACCGCACGCTTCTCAATACCATTGCCGATGCGATCAAATCGCTCAATCGGGCACGCGGCTATACCTTTGTGGTCATTGAGCACGACATGGATTTCATTGAACGCATTTGCCACCCCGTCATCTGCATGGCCGAGGGCAAAAAGCTTGCCGAAGGCACCTTGGGAGAAATCAAGGCCAATGAGCAGGTGATAGAGGCGTATCTGGGCACCGGTTTGAAACACAAGGACAAGACGACGGACAAGATCACGTACAAAGTAATGGAAAAGAAAAAGGCATGAGCATCTCTGTCGGATCCATCGGAGGCGGCATGACCTTTGAGGTGGCCAAGGACACCACGCCGTTTCATCGGACACGTCACGGCGAGGGCCTCGAGGAATTGCGCATCCGTGACTGAGCCATTTCTCATAGGAAAAACAATGACAGGGGGCTATGGCCGCTCTGGTCCAGATATCCTGCATGAATGCACCATCGCGGTCGAACCCGGTGAGATCGCAGTCATCGTCGGGCCAAACGGCGCGGGGAAATCGACAGCGATGAAAGCCGTGTTTGGCATGCTTCATCTGCGGCAAGGCTCGGTGCGACTGAAGGGCGAAGATATCTCGTCGCTGACACCACAGGCCCGGGTGGCCAAGGGCATGGGGTTTGTACCCCAGACGGCGAACATTTTTACTTCCCTGACCGTGGAGGAAAACCTGGAGATGGGCGCGTTCATTCGCACAGACGACATCTCGAAAACCATGTCTCAAGTCTACGAGCTGTTCCCAATCTTAAAAGACAAACGTGGGCAACCTGCCGGAGAGCTGTCTGGCGGTCAGCGTCAGCAAGTGGCCGTGGGCCGGGCGCTCATGACAGAGCCCAAGGTGCTGATGCTGGATGAACCGACAGCCGGGGTCAGCCCCATCGTGATGGATGAGCTCTTTGACCGTATCATCGAGATCAGCCGCACGGGCCTGTCGGTTCTGATGGTTGAACAAAATGCGCGCCAAGCCCTGGAAATTGCCGACAAGGGCTACGTTCTGGTTCAGGGGCGCAATGCCTATAGCGGCAGCGGCAGAGAGTTGCTGTCAGATCCAAAGGTCAGAAAAAGTTTTCTTGGGGGATGACACAGATGAGACATGCCGTTTTTGGCCTTATGGCCCCGATGCTTTTGGCGGCCTGCTTTGGCGGAGGAAACAGCTCTGATCAACCGACCGCCCCGGTTGTCAGCCATGACGCTTTCGTCGCCTCTCTCGCCGGCGCCTTCATCTGGAACTGTACGATGACCAATGACGCGGGTGAGGCATGGCAGTTTGTTTTGGCCAATGGCGCATCGAGCCGCTGGACGCCCGTTGTTCTGCGTCAGGCGGGCGCGCGATTTGATGAAGACGTCGCAACGCGCAAATTCGGCGAGGCCATTGTCTATATGCTGCGCGATGACAGCGAAGTGCTGATTGCTGCGGATGGCGAAGCGCGTGGCGAAGGACAGCAATCCACCAAACCCTTTGAGTTTCCACAAGGTCAGTGCGTCCGTGGCACCCAACCGGCCATCGCATGAGGCACTGATATGGACTTTTTGAACGCCATCGTCGCGCTGTCGAATTTCGTCCTGATCCCGGCGATTGCCTATGGCAGTCAATTGGCCTTGGGCGCGCTTGGCGTCACATTGATCTACGGCATCTTGCGGTTTTCAAACTTTGCCCATGGCGACACCATGGCGTTTGGCACCATGGTCACCATTCTGGCCACATGGTGGCTGCAATCCATCGGGGTTGGTTTGCCATTTGGGTTGCCCACGGCCCTCTTGGCGCTGCCGATAGGCATAGCAGGATGCGCCCTGTTGGTGCTGGGCACGGACAAAGCGGTCTATCAGTTCTACCGCGTTCAAAAAGCCAAGCCCGTGATCCTGGTCATCGTGTCCATCGGGGTGATGTTTGTCCTCAACGGTTTGGTGCGGTTTGTCATCGGGCCAGGTGATCAGCGTTTCGCAGATGGAGAACGCTTTATCATCTCCGCGCGGGGGTTCCGCGACATGACGGGGCTGCGGGAAGGCTTGGCGCTGAAGACATCTCAGGGGATCACCGTGATCACCGCTGTCGTTGTGGTGGTGTTCCTCTTTTGGTTTCTCAACCGCACGCGCACAGGCAAGTCCATGCGCGCTTATTCCGACAATGAAGCCCTGGCGCTCTTGTCGGGCATCAACCCGGATCGGGTGGTCATGGTGACCTGGCTTCTTGTTGCCGCTCTGGCCACCATTGCCGGCACGCTTTACGGGCTCGACAAAAGCTTTAAGCCATTTACGTATTTCCAGCTCTTGCTGCCAATTTTTGCCGCCGCCATTGTCGGTGGTTTGGGCAATCCAATCGGCGCCATTGCAGGCGGGTTCGTGATCGCCTTCTCCGAGGTGTTCATCACCTATGCCTGGAAAAAAGTGCTGGGGTATATTCTGCCGGAAAACCTAGAGCCTGTGGGCCTCGTGCAGCTTCTGAGCACGGACTACAAGTTTGCGGTCAGTTTCGTGATTTTGCTCATTGTGCTGTTGTTCAAACCCACCGGACTGTTCAAAGGAAAAGCGGTATGAAAGAGACGGTCCGCAACACAGCGCTCTTTGCTTTTGTCGCCTTCCTGATCGTTCTGACCGGCGTGATGCAAAGCTGGAACACCGCGCTTTTGATCCTGAATATGGGGCTTATCTCCGCGATCATGGCACTCGGTGTGAACCTGCAATGGGGGTTTGCCGGGCTCTTTAATGTGGGTGTCATGGGGTTTGTGGCGCTTGGTGGGCTGGCCGCTGTTCTGGTGTCCATGCCGCCCACCAATGAGGCCTGGGCCGCGGGCGGGATCCGCGTTCTGGCGGGATTGCTGGCCGGTGCAGGCGTGGTCGTTGCCGCGATATTGGTCCACCGACGCATGAAGCCGTCGCGGTTACGCGCCTTGCTCACACTCATCATTCTGGTGGGCGGTTTCTTTCTCTATCGCGAGGTTTTTGATCCGGGCGTCGACGCCGTAGAAGATGTGGATCCCGCAGCGACAGGGTATCTGGGGGGGCTGGGGTTGCCGATCCTTGTGGCCTGGCCGGTGGGCGGCCTTCTGGCAGCCGGTGCAGCTTGGATCATCGGCAAGGCCGCCCTTGGCCTGCGATCAGATTACCTCGCCATTGCGACCCTGGGCATCGCTGAGATCATTTTGGCGATGATGAAGAACGAGGACTGGCTGGCGCGCGGCGTGAAGAATGTCGTGGGCCTGCCCCGCCCCGTCCCCTATGAGGTGGATCTCCAACAAAGTGCGGACTTCCTGGAGCGCGCCGAACGTCTGGGCCTTGATCCAGTGACGGCCTCCTCGCTCTTTGTGAAGCTGAGCTATTCGATCCTCTTTGCTGCTGTGCTGATCCTCATTCTGGTTTTGGCGCAGATGGCGCTGAAATCGCCTTGGGGGCGCATGATGCGCGCCATTCGCGATAACGAAACCGCAGCGCGCGCCATGGGCAAGAACGTCACTGCACGTCATTTGCAGATCTTCATACTTGGGTCTGCCATTTGTGGTCTTGCGGGCGCGATGATGACCACGCTGGATGGGCAATTGACACCCACCTCTTATCAGCCGTTGAGATTTACCTTCTTGATCTGGGTCATGGTCATCGTCGGAGGGTCGGGCAACAACCTGGGTGCTGTGCTGGGTGGGTTCCTGATCTGGTTTCTTTGGGTACAGGTTGAGCCGATGGGTTTGTTTCTGATGGAGGCGATTACCGCAAGCCTGCCCGAAGGCAGCGCGATAAAAGCCCATCTGCTGGAAAGCGCCGCTCATATGCGCCTGTTTACCATGGGGATCATTTTAATCCTGGTTCTGCGTTTCAGCCCAAGAGGGCTCATCCCGGAAAGGTAAACGGTGATTCACCATGATCACGGCTTTTTGACAGGGATGCGTTTCTGATCTGTCTGCAACCCTTCTGCCAAGGGGCGATTGTTGCTGCTCGGTGAACGGCTTCACAAAGGCAGGGCACCAATTTGACGAAATGCAAAGCCCGCCATGATTTTGTCACAATTGAACAGGAACCAAGTCTTAATTTGACACAAGTTTTGTCAAAGTCGTCCTCCCCTCAGGACGGTGGTGTAAAGAGTGCGGCCCATGCCGGGCTGGAGAGTAGTATGAAACGAGTGACAGTCTTTGTTGAAGACGAATATGGAGCGGTGACCGTTGATTGGGTTGTTTTGACAGCCGGTATAGTGGGTCTGGCGGTCACCGCAGCCATATTGGCAGAGACCGGGCTCCTGAGCGTGGCGGCCGATATTGTTGCTCAGCTTTCATTGATCGGCAGCTAACCGCCAATCGGCTAAGGCCCCGAGTTGTAAGCCACATTTTAGCCCGAATTATTGACTAGTAGTTGTTCCAAACAGCGTGCGGGGTTTGGATGCGACAGTACAATCTGGTTCGATCGGCTGCGTCTCAAGACTTCAAAAAATCGAACAATTTCTGCGCGATGAGGATGGCGCCGCCACGGTTGATTGGATCGTTGACAGCGCCATGGCCGCTGGTTTGAGTGTCGCGACCATGGGTGCTGTGCCATCCGGGATCAGCAACCTGGTGCAAAGCATATCAAGTGCGATTTCCTCAAAGACTGTTTCAAATGGCGATGCCGAAGGGTGACGACAAGCATGGGTGGTTTTGTCCACCCTATCAGAGGGTTATCATGCAAGACATGTGCGCGGATGGTGCCTCAAAATGAAAACCTCGAAACTCAGTCTGAAGTGGCTTGATGCCTTCTTGCTCACGGCCCGTACCGGTGCCGTGCAAGATGCCGCAGAAGAGGCAGGCCTATCTGTGAGCACCGTCTCGCATCACCTGCGCAGTTTGGAAGACACGCTGGGGGTCACGCTTTTTGATCACACGCGGCGTCCGATGCGTCTGACCTCCGCCGGTGCCGTGTTCTACAGCCATGTCGACAAGGCGATGCGGATCCTGCGCAGGGCCGAGATGGAGGCCCAAAGTGGCGATCTGATCGACACGCGCGCCATGTCATTGGCCATGGTAGAGGATTTCGACAGTGAGATCGGCCCAGAGCTGGCGCGCGCGCTCGCAGCCGGGATGCCGAAATGCCAATTTCGCCATCTGACACGGCCCAGCCATGAGATATTGGACATGATCCGCGACCAAGAGGTCGATGTCGGCATCGCCGCCCGTCCGCAATTCATGTCTGAGAACATTCAGGAATTGCCTCTTCTGAAGGAACCTTTTGTTCTCGTGCTGCCGTCTGAGGCTAAAGATGCACCGGAAGCCTTCCTGAGCAATACGCCGCCCCTGCCCCTTTTGCGCTATTCCTCCAACCAGATCATCGCCACCCAGATCGAACAGCACCTGCGGCGTCTGCGCCTGCAAATCCCGTCGCGGTTCGAGTTTGAGAGCAATCAGTCGCTGCTCAGTATGGTGGCCGACGGGGATGGCTGGACCATCGCAACGCCTCTCAACTACATGCGCGCCCGCCGCTTTCATCGTCAGATCACCCTGGCGCCGTTTCCGGGCAAGACGTTTTCGCGCTACCTGTCCATTTTCACGGCCGAGGCCACACCCAAGCAAGTGGTGGCCCCGGTCAGTTCCACGATGCGCCGCTTGATCCACGAACGCGCGATCCGGCCGTCTGTGGAGCGGATGCCATGGCTGTCTGAACTGTTTCAGCTTCTACCAGAGGATGCCAACGTTTGAGGGCAGCGAAGTCTTACAAAGACTTCGCACCGATTTCTTTGAAAGAAATCGTGGCTCAGCGCATCACCGCAGAGGCGTCCTCAACCAGATGCTGCAGGCGCTCTGCGGCACTGCCGGCCGGGGCCAGGTTCGCGCTTTGACCGTAAAGTGAAAACTGATGCCTGTCCCCATCTGCCGTCTGCAAGGGACGTGCATAGTGATACATCATCGGAAAAGGTGCCGCGTCAACGCTGGCGACCGCATCGATCCAATCGGTGCGGTGGGTGCGGGCAGGCCTGCCCGAAACCGAGCGGCTGATCCGGGTCGAGCTATCATGACCGTTTTCCACGGCTTTCTGGTGCCGCCCATGCGAGCGCGTTTCAGTCGTGGTGATAAATGCCGTTCCAATCTGTACGGCGGATGCACCCAATGCGAAGGCCGCCGCAATGCCGCGCCCATCAGCGATACCCCCGGCTGCAATCACCGGGACGTCAACCGCGTCCACCACCTGCGGAAGCAGGGCGAAAAGCCCGACCTGCGCGTCATTGTCGAGGTCCAGAAACACGCCGCGGTGTCCGCCAGCTTCCCAGCCCTGCGCGATGATGGCATCCACGCCCCGCGTCTCAAGCCACCGCGCCTCTTCCACCGTGGTGGCAGAACACAGTATCGTCGTACCCGCTTTTTTGAGTGCAGCCACCGCGGTGTCCTCGGGCAGGCCGAAATGAAAGCTGACCACAGAAGGCGGGTGGCGCAGCAGCAAATCCAGATGCGCGGACCCGAAAGGGGCAAATTCGGGCACCGGCATGTCCTTAGGTGCCTCAATGCCCGCAGCCTTGTAGTGGGGCGCAAGCGCGGTCAGCAGGCCTTTGTGATGGGCCTCATCCATCTGAGGTGGTTCGTGGCAAAAGAAGTTGAGATTGACAGGGCGATTGGTCAGTCCTCGGATCGCGGCCATCTCTGTTTTCAGTTTGTCGGGGGCCATCGTCGCACAACCATGGCTGCCGAGCCCGCCCGCGTTGGACACGGCGGCCACCATTTCAGGGGATGTTGTGCCCGCCATGGGCGCCAGCAGGATCGGATGATCGATCCCAAGCAATTCGCAAATTCGCGTATCGGGCCACATGTTTTGCCCTCCCAAACAAAAAACCGGGCCGCAGCGTCTTGGCTGCGCCCCGGTCAGGCTAGGTCTCAAAAGGCGTTTAGTCCATGGCTTTGAAGTTGAACTCGCCACCCTCCTTGATGCCCGAGGGCCAGCGCGCCGTCACAGTCTTGGTGCGGGTGTAGAACTTGAAGCTGTCAGGCCCGTGCTGGTTGAGATCGCCAAACATGGATTTCTTCCAGCCGCCGAAGGTGTGATAGGCGAGCGGCACCGGGATCGGCACGTTGAAGCCCACCATTCCGATGTTGATCCGGCTGGCAAAATCGCGCGCCGTATCCCCGTCACGGGTGAAGATCGCGGTGCCGTTGCCATATTCGTGGTCCATCGCGAGACCGATGGCCTCCTCGTAGGAGCCCGCACGCACGGTCGAGAGGACCGGACCGAAGATCTCTTGGCGGTAGATCTCCATGTCCGGCGTGACCTTGTCGAAGAGGTGCGGGCCGACAAAGAAGCCGTCTTCATAGCCCTGCAAAGAGAAGTCACGGTTGTCGACGACGAGCTCCGCGCCTTCTTCCACACCTTTGTTGATCAGTCCCATGATGCGCTGTTTGGCGGCCCCGGTGACGACCGGCCCCATGTCCACGTCATCGCCTGCCGTGTAGGGGCCGACCTTCAGCTTTTCGATGCGCGGGACAAGCTTGTCGATCAGACGGTCAGCGGTTTCTTCACCAACAGGCACGGCCACAGAGATCGCCATGCAGCGTTCGCCTGCCGCGCCGAAGCCAGCACCGACAAGCGCGTCAGCAGCCTGATCCATATCGGCGTCGGGCATAACGATCAGATGGTTTTTCGCGCCGCCAAAGCACTGGGCGCGCTTGCCGTTCGCGGTGGCGCGGGCGTAGATGTATTGCGCAATCGGGGTCGAGCCCACGAAGGACACGCCACCGATCAGGTCATGATCCAGAAGCGTGTCCACCGCTTCTTTGTCACCATTGACCACCTGGAAACAGCCCGCTGGCAGGCCTGCCTCAACGAAAAGCTCCGCGAGCATGAGTGGCACAGACGGATCACGCTCCGACGGCTTCAGAACCACGGCGTTGCCGCAGGCGAGCGCCGGGCCCACATGCCAGAGCGGCATCATGGCGGGGAAGTTGAACGGCATGATCGCGGCCACGACACCCAGAGGCTGGCGCATGGAATAAAGATCAATGCCCGGGCCCGCGCCATCGGTGTATTCGCCCTTCAGAAGGTGCGGCGCGCCGATGCAGAACTCGATCACTTCGAGACCACGCTGCAGATCGCCCTTGGCGTCCGGCAGGGTCTTGCCATGCTCGCGGCTCAGCGCCTCGGCCAGCTTGTCCATGTCGCGGTGCATCAGGCCGACCATGGCCATCATCACCCGCGCTCGGCGCTGCGGGTTCGTGGCACCCCAGGCAACCTGCGCTTCTGCGGCCTTCTCAATCGCGTCCGCCGTCTCAGCGGCACTGGCCATCGGGCATTGGTATTGCACTTCGCCGGTGGCGGGATTGAACACGTCGTCAAACCGACCGGACGTGCCGTCGACTTGCGCGCCGTTGATGAAATGGGTGAGTTCGGACATTGGGGACCTCTCTGCGAATGTTGGGCAAACTTTGGCATCATCATATCTTGCACAAATATCGGTAAAAGAGGTAATTGCCCAAAAGCATCATGCAATTTTGCAAGACCACATGCGAGGCCATTCATGCACCCGCAATGGGATGATCTGAAAGTCTTTTTGGCCGTGGCCCGTGCCGAGACCCTCTCTCGGGCCGGGCAAAACCTGCGCATGGATCCCGCCACGGTAGGGCGGCGGATTGCCCGCTTGGAGGCCGCATACGGGGCCGCGCTTTTTGCGAAATCGCAAAACGGCTACGCGCTGACGGATGCAGGTCAACGGTTGATGGCGCCAGCCATTCGCGCTGAACAAGCGATGGAGGACGCCGCAGAAGAGCTGGCCGGGCCGACGGCGGGATTGTCCGGCCAAATCCGCATCGGGGCACCGGACGGGGCGGCGAATTTCCTGCTGCCGCAGGTCTGCGCAGCGATTGGCAAGGCCAACCCGGAGCTTGAGATCCAGATCCTCGCCCTGCCCCGCATCGTCAATCTGACACGGCGTGAGGCGGATATGGTGATCGCCGTCAGCCCACCCAGCGCCGGGCGGCTGACCGTGCAAAAGGTCTCAGATTATCAACTGCACCTGGCCGCGAGTGACGTCTATCTCGCGGCGCACGCGCCCATCGCGCAGGTGGAGGATCTCAAGGGGCATCGCGTGGTGGGCTACATTCAGGACATGATCTTTGACAAAGAGCTGGACTATCTCACTGAGGCCGGCCTGCAGGATGTCGCGCTCACCTCCAACTCGGCGTCGGTTCAGCTCAATTGGATCCGTCAGGGCGCGGGCATCGGCATTGCCCATGATTTTGCCCTGCCCGCCTATCCGGGCCTCCGCAAAGTTCTGGCAGGTGAGATCAGCATCACCAGAAGCTTCTACCTGATCCGGCACGCCGATGACCGGCGCCTCGATCGGTTAAATCGTTTTGCAGAAGCGTTGCGCAGCGGGCTCCGAGCGGAGATCGCCCGGCTGGAAAACGGGTCTTAATCCCGCAGCGCTTGATCGAGATCGGCGATCAGATCCTCAGGATCTTCCAGACCGATGGAGAGCCGCAGCAGATTGCCCGGAATGCCAGATTGCGGCTCTACGGTCGCCCTGTGCTCAACAAGCGTTTCCGTCCCGCCAAGCGATGTGGCGCGATGAATGAGCTGAAGGCGCCCGGCAACGCCCAGCGCGTCGTCCGCACCGCCTTTGATCAGCACAGACATCAGATAGCCTGCTCCACCGCACATCTGCTTTTGTGCAAGCTCGTGCCCGGGATGATCAGAAAGACCGGGATACCAGACTGTTTCGATGAATGGATGCGCGTGCATCGCTGCAGCCACTTTTTGAGCCGTGGCGCACATCCGCTCGATCCGCAATGGCAGGGTGCGCATGCCGCGCATCAGCAGCCATGCCTCCATTGGCCCAAGCAGCGCCCCGGCCTCGGCCCTTTGCGCGCAGATATCTCGCCAGAGCGGCAACTCAGGCTGTCGGCAGGACAAAACCCCGGCGATAACGTCGCTGTGCCCGTTGATGGCCTTGGTGCCCGAATGCATCGAAATGTCAGCGCCAAGGGCCAGTGACTGGGTCAAAACCGGGGTGGCAGCCGTGCCATCCACCGCCAGCAAAGCGCCTGCCGCGTGGGCAAGCTCTGCCACGCGGGCGATGTCGGCGATCTTGATCCACGGGTTCGAGGGCACTTCGATCCAGACAAGATCCGCCGGATCGGCAAGGGCTGCCTTTATGGCGGTAGGATCTGCGGCATCAACCGTGTCCAACGTGATCGCGCGTTTGGCACAAAACCCGGCGAGCCAATGGGTCACGCCCCAGTAGATCCCGGCTTGCACGACAGCCCGCGCGCCATTTGGCAGGGCTTGAAATACGGCCGCGGCCGCCGCCATGCCAGAGCCGAAGAGGCGCGTCTCGGCCGCCCCTTCCAATTGCCGCAAGACCTCTTCGGCCTGGGCGACCGTGGCATTTCGATCGCGCCCATAGCTGCCATCGCCGGTCAGCTCATAGGCTGCATTGCGAGCAAAGGTCGTGGCCACTTCCACCCCGGGAACAACAGCGCCACCTGCCCCCTTGGCGCCGCCCGCTTGCGCCGCGATTGTCGCCGGTCGGAACGGTTTATTGGTCATCTCTTTCCTGTCCCATCACGTCAAAGAGCATCTCCAGCAGAAATGCGTTGCCCCTCTCGCTGAGATGCAAAGAGTCGGAGTAAAGCGGCAAACCATCTATTTCATAAATGCACGTGCCCTTCTCACACAGCATGTCCTGAGGCGAAAGGAGTGTGGCCCCGTATTTCAACGCCAGCGCCTCAAGCGCCTTATTGGTGCGGGTCTCTCGGGCATCATAGTTTTCCCGCGTCTCAACTGGCAACTGCGCGCCAAAGCGAAGATTGCGCAACATCGCCTTGGGGATCGACGTTTTGTATTTCGGAAAGCTCTGGATGATAACGACGTTGTGCCTCGGGCTGATCCGCTCAAGGGTCATCTCAAGCCGTTTCATGAATTCGGGGAAGTTTTCAGGCGCCGTGGTCCCATCATCAAGAAGCATGGGCACCTCCCCTGGAACAGTGCCAAAATGGCCCATCCCTTCCGCAAGATAGGACCAGCTCGACAGCAAAAACACATCCATGGGCTCGCGCGTTTCGATGTAATCGAGCACGGCCGCGTTCACCGCCAGGCAATCGGTATCTGGCGCCCCGCCATCTATCGGGGCGCATCCCGGTGCCGTGGCCAACCGGCCCGCCTCGCCCCGCGCGCGCCCATAGGCGTCAAAGGCGGGCACCGCGCTGTTGGCCATGCTGTCGCCCCACACAAAGAAATCTGGCGCGTCCTTTTCGACCCCCATGCGGCAGAAGGTGTCCGCCGACATCCGATCCCAGCACAAATCCCATCGGTCATGTGTCTTGTCGACTTGCTCTTTCAGCGCTGAGATGCGCGGCGCTTCATCCGCGTCCGCTTTGCCGGATTGGTGAAAGATGTAGAATACCAAGGCCAGTAGCACCGCGGTTTGCACCGCGAAGAACACAAACAATTTGCCCTTGTTCTTGACCGAGACAGCGCGGAACGGCGTTTCGACAAAGTGATATGAGAGCGCACCAAGGATGAAGGACACGATCAAAATCACCGACCGGACGACATCGGTCATATGCGTGCCGTAATAGATCACCGCCACGATGAGAGGCCAGTGCCACAGATAGGTGCCGTACGTGATTTTCCCGAGATAGACCATCGGGCGCACCGCAAAGGCCCGGCCTGTCAGGCTGTGGCCAGGGTCACCGTAAAACAGCATCAAAAGCGTGCCACCCACGGGCAAAATCGTGATCCAGGAGGGATACAGATAACTGCTGTCAAAGACAAAAATCGGCACAAGGATCATCAGAGCACCCGCGAAGGCGAGACCTCTGATCCGCCGCGGCACCAGCCCGTGATGGATCATGAGAAATGCAAGCCCACCCGCCGCGACCGCCCAGATCCGATAGAGCGTCGAGAAATAGCGCTCATCCTTGGTGTAGATTTGATCGGTGGTGAAGAGATTGAGCGCAAGCGAGACCGCAAACACGATACCCAGCACCCAGACAAAGGCCCGTGCGCTGCGCATGAAGAGCAAAATCAGGAGCGGCATCACAATGTAGAATTGCTCTTCTATCGAGAGCGACCACGTATGCAGAAACGGGTTTTCTGTATTGGGCCCGGCAAAGTACCCCGCCGACCCCATCAAATTGAAATTGTTCGTAAATGTTATGGCGCCCAGCAGGTTTTCGGCCACCATTTGCAGTTCTGAGCGCAGGAAAAACGCGTTGGCCATGAGAGCAGCCACCAAAAAGCACAGGCCATAGGCAGGTGCCAGCCGCCGAATTCTTCGCGCAAAGAAATCAGTGGCTGAGAAATTGCCTTCCAAAAGCTTCAGATAGGCCTGCCCGCATATCAGATACCCTGAGAGCACGAAGAACACGTCAATCACGACGAATCCACCCGCGAGGCTGGGAAAGCCCAGGTGAAACATGACGATGCCGAGAATAGTCAGCCCACGCACACCATCGAGCTCGACGCGGTAAGACATGGTCGACATGCGTTCGTCTTTCAAAGTTTAAAAAGTTGCCCCGGGCCCGGGATATCTGTCACGCCGGAGAGGCGCGCAAGGTGCCATAGCAGGGCCGAATTGGAGCTGACAACCGGGCGGGACAATTGTTTTTCGGCCGCGTCAATCACGCCGAAGCTGCGCAGATTGGTGCAGCTGGCAAACACAGCTTCCACCCCGTCGGCTCGCCCGGCTTCGTCCATGGCCTCCTGTGTCGAAGCCTCGGAGATACGCGCAACCCGGCGGTCATCGCGCTCACCAAAGCTCAGCTCTGCGACCACGCTCACGCCCGCGTCCTCCAAAAAGGCTTTCATGGGGGCAACTACGTCC
>ERZ1740065.1598-NODE-1598-length-13703-cov-11.820487_pt1 | contig 13703 bp, 14 predicted proteins | sample MGYA00581738_ERZ1740065 | MGnify/ENA primary metagenome ERZ1740065 (study PRJEB43018, sample SAMN04849749) | marine metagenome | isolation source: floating plastic debris | place: Pacific Ocean | collected 2008-09-01 | study: EMG produced TPA metagenomics... | reverse complement strand
GACATTGTATTCCGGACATTGTATTCCGGACATTGTATTCCGGACATTGTATTCCAGACATTGTATTCCAGACATTGTATTGCATTCATGTTTTCTTGCTGTACTATTATAAACTTTGTGTAACAGCCTTTGAACATACTTACCATGTAAACCTTGCAAAAATGAGGGACAGACAGCATCATACCATGTAGGAAGCACTGGTAGGCATAAAGTCTCTGCATAGCTGGCTTGGAGTTTGTGGGCGGGAGTTGTACCTGTCTAATTTTTCTTGTGGTAACTCTCCTTTGCTACTATGCGAAGACAGTAGTAGATATAGGAGTTAACTAGTTGGTTGGACTGCTACCTGCAGGGCGGTTGCAGAGCTTCTGTAGTTAACCTATGACGCAATACGCCGTTGAAGGGTGGGAAGGAGAGATATCCTCGAGAGGGAGGGGTCTAGGGAACTCTCCCAGAGAAAAATAGTCTTTGGAAGCGCTTTGACATCACATTTCAGCCAATAAAGTCAAGTTTGAAAAACTTCAAAGAAGATTGAAATACAAAAATAGATGAGTATATTCATATCACTGCTAAGGTACAAAATATGTGAATGAGTCTCTCCCAGAGATAATAATCATGAGCGATAGTGCAGTAGTACCTAATCATGTGATCCTGAGTTTCTGTCTGCTATCGATACTGCAGCCAGAACTATCATGTGGGCTAAAATTAGAATGGCCTAGAGTTAGCAACACCGACCACGGAGTCACAGAATGGCCATTTAATGAGCAGGGGCTCCAGCTGGGATCATTTGCGGGTGTCTTTGCCTTCTTGTGGGAATTGATCACCACACTTACTCATGAAAAAATATTTTAGTGGGTCTTTCAAATTCCGGGACAATAACGAATAACAAATAACAAATTGGTCATGCATGACGTGGTTTTAAATCTCAGCACTGTCCTGCAAATTCCGGTACACTTGGCAAGTATGCCGTTCAACCGTCTTACCATGTTGCCATCTTAAAATAAGTTTTCAAGCTTGGATGCATTCAATATTATGTTTCTTGACTTTAAGATATTCTGATAAAACAGAGGGTTTTCTGCTCTGTGTTTCTCTCTAACCCACATCACCCTCCCCACCTTGCCTCCTTCTCTCTCCCTTCTCCTTCTGTATCCCCTTCTCTTTCTATCTCATTCTATCTCCCCTTCTCTTCATCTTCCCTCTCCTATTTCTAGTTCCCTTTGTTGAGGGCTACAATATACGTAGGAGCAAAATCGCTACAATGTTAGAACACCAAGATGTTTATCCATGTTATGCATTCGATGGTGCTGATAGCACCATTGAGCGTAGATCGCTTAGCTGCTAGAAGTGTTTATGCCCATACTGATGACATCGACTTAAATTTATGCTAATAATACACCTTAACATTCTTACGGATGAATAAACAGTATTATCAAGTCACCCTAACATAACCGGACAATTTTTGCTCAACTACACACAACCAGAGCAGGTCATCATGAGTGAGTCACTGGATCGGAACCTGTAGAGGCATTGCAGAAGTGAGAGTTCCCAGTGACGAGAACATATTTGGATTCTGAAACATTGACCTGGTATTCACGAGGCAGCCGATCTGACTACTCTACCCTGTTTACATTGAGTTTCTTACCTCTACATAGATCAATTTTTTGTGCGGCTTTCAATTTCATCTGTTTGGCTGATACTCAGCAGTTCCACGTACCAAAACTCTCGCGCATGGCTCACGTACTTACATTTGCTACGTTTCCATTTCGCCCCTCCCGAGGGCATACTGTTGGACACAGTGAACCACAGATTTGTTGTTGGAACCAGCAGACCTGTGTTGACACAACCACAATGATACTTGCCAATTCCGTGAAATTTTCAGAGATGCGTGGTGCCTGCAGTTTTTTCTTTTTTCTCATTACTAATCATACTCTCAAGGATGACTGTACATGAAGTTGTCTTCTCGTTCTCATTAGATATAATGCTACCAAGAGGGAGGGAGGAGAGGGAGAAGGGAGAGTATGGATGAGGTGAAAGGGGAGGGGTAGGGAGGGATGGGATGGGAGGGGAGGAAGAACGAGGAGGGCGGAGAGGAAGGATGGAGAGGCGGGAATGGGAGAGGCCTAAATATGTTCTAGTGAGCACCCATATATTTTCCACCTACTCTGAAGTTCAATAGATACATAGCCAACCTCTACTACGATGACATCTACCTGCTCTTCTCCTGCTGATGAGACATTTGTAGCAATTAGAAATGGGTGTTCTTATTGCAGCTGGCTCACGTCTGAAATGATAGATGAATTGTCACATCCTGACAAAGCAGTTTATCACAAACAGAAGCTGATCAATAACCTCATCCCTCATTCCTTGTAACACACACTGTGGCTGGATGGCCATGAGCCCTTGACTGCAGTAATGAATCGACCCGGAGAGTAGCAGCAACTCTCCATTAGCTAGAAATAGCAGTATCTGAGGTCGATGTCAGCTGATTAAAAGTGACTGAAACGAGCTCGGAAGATAGTTTTCGATGAATAACGCATTGCCTATGATGATTGATCACAGTCAGAACTCTTGTCACTGATTGTATTTACTGGCAATTGCAGCGATAGACAGTAGACAGTGAAGGGAACATTAGGATCAACGAATGGCTTGAAGTAATCACTTGTTCAGCTAGTCCAATTACGACCCCACAAGGCTGAGAGACTAATCAAGTCACCCTATGAAGCTCCAACTTGAGTAAACAGATCGGTAATTGTAGGAACAGCTTACCTTGCTGTTGTTTGATGGATGCTCAAGCGCAGCTGTGAAAGTGGCCCGAGCTAAGCAGCTGTAGCAGCTTGTATGATGAGTACTCAACCATGCCATAAATGGATTTGCTAGAGCCAAGGGTTTCCATGAGTTTACTATGAAATAAACTATTTGCGTCATTTCATTTCGCAGGGCAAATTTATCAACAATATGTGTTGGGGTAGCAATAGCTGAGTACACTTTTCGTGTATTGATGGGTGTATAATGCACTGTTTTTGCAATTGGCGCAGTGTCGCACGATACTGCTTCATCTTACCTGAGGTTACTTTTTGTTTATATTTTGGCCATCTTCCCAACAGGCTCACACCATTTATTGCCCTGCTCACCCATTGCCCACAGTCACAAGTCATCAGAGTCAGAAATAGACCTATCCTGACCAGTTATTGTCACTGGAGGTGGATTTTAGCTGAGCCCGGTCAGACTTAAGAAGACTTTCTCTGGGGTTTTGGAGTAATTATGATATTCTTACACATATCAACTCGGAGATAACTACTGCATTAATGCCTGTTAACACTAGAGCTGTTCATCCTGCAGCTGCAGCTACAAAAGGCCCTACATGTTGAGACTTTGAAGCATTCAAGTTTTCGTGAAGATCTGTCTCTGTATTGTTTCTCAATCATATTTTCAACTCAAAATTGAAATTTATTTTCCTGGGGCACTCGACCCCAATCTACGGAGCCACTACTTCGTCAAATATGAAAAAAACGCCCCTGTATCATACTTTTTCAAAGATCTTTGTAGCGCATTACTCTTGGTTTATCATCGGAATTTACCCTCAAATTAGCCACGAGATTAATCTTTTGGCATAAATTCAATCTCTCCAACTATGAATCTTAGTTAATCTTAGAACAATTCGATTCAAATCCTGCAATAGCTTGTATAGCCTAGAAGTCATTCCAACATAGAGAGGGTAACTCCAAACACACTCCTTTCTCAAGATGTATTTTTAATGGCCAATTATTCTGCTATTGAGGACAATAGTTCCCATCAATATAACTAGCGAACATTTATAGGGCCAGGATTACCGGGATCGAGCGTTTCTAAACTTTCAGAAGCTGTAGTTCAGGGCGTGTATCATCTATGCTTAAGGCTAGTTCAGCAGGCTCTAATCATAAGTCAGTGGAAGACAAAATTAGGAAACAAATCATACCAATTTTAGCCCCAGATTTTGGCAGCAGTTTGTTTTCTAACTCGGCATTTATTTATGACCAATTTAGCTTATAACATCATTGGGAAACTTCCAAAAATACAACACTTAATAATGGGAGCGGAATTACAGGACAAGATGCGGACTAGTAGAATGGCAATGGTAGCATCAAATGAATTGAAACTACGATGGTATCGTTCTGCGAACACTTTCAAAACGCACTAGACTCCTCAAATAATAAATAATATGAAAATAAAAGATGCATTCATTGAGTGTCTTTGGCTGGTATTAAACAACGGCAGATCACTAAGGAAACGAGCATCATGGCGCTTGTCAAGAGCATGACCCACATCACAGAGTTGGCCCCCAGCGGGTCGAACAGAGCCGTGGCGGTTGAGGGTAGCGTGAGAATCCCAACCGTTCTTGAAAGCATCATAGCAGATAATATTAAGCTGTTGCCTGAAACAGAGCCATCAAACCAGTTCAATAGTGATGGGGCAAGTGTAAGGAGAGTTACAATGAAACGGACCAGAGAAAACGGCTAAAAGCTGATAGAATTGGTGGTGGTTCTATAGCGCCCTAGTTAAGGAGGAATTTACCATTTGCTATCGTGAATACATGACTCAATAGTGTATTCATAATAACAAATTTGTTTGGGCATATATCTACTTACTGGGAGGTTTGTATGTACACTGCACTCACTGGGGAGGTTTTTATGTACACTGCACTCATTGGGGAGGTTTTTATGTACACTGCACTTACTGGGGAGGTTTGTGTTGGCCCAGGAAATGACAGCAGGTATGGTGATTGCCAGCATCAATCCGAACAAAGCACTGAGTATCCAAAGAGCCACAGGGTGTGAGGCAGCCAGTAGCACCAGACCAACACCTGTCAGGGTCGTGATGATAAACCCTGACAGCAGGAGAGTGAACGGTTGGAACACCTTCGCTAGCCAAATACCTGCAATCAAAGGTAGTAAAGGAATTTCACATCAGAGGAAAAGCTTGAATCTTGTGTTACGACGACCTCAACGTCCATTAGAACAGACTGGTCAAGACGAACCCATTGAAATGGACCAATGAGGGATGTGCTGTTTAGCCTACTGAAGCATGACATTGTCATATTTTAGAGAGTATTCTGAGTTTCAGTACATTGCACTCATACCTGTCAAGTATCCTGTATTTCTGGGGAGCCCCCCCCCCCACCCTCTATTTAAGATGTCATAATTTTGGCTAAAGCTGCTGCTATTGGTTTTATAATGCTCTCATGTGGCTCACCAGTTAGATCTTGCTGCCTGAGCTCAAATGTGGCGGAATCCTATGTGTAGGGGTTAAGGATTTTGAGCTATGTCGTATAAAAGTTCAGAAAACGGAATTTCCAGTATTTTCAGCCTGATAGGTCGACAAGTATGATTGCACTAACATCCCAAGGTAAATTTTGAAACATTTTAGGAGTTATCTGGAGCTTGTGACCAAACTGAAATTAATATATAGTTGATCGTTGAATGGATAGATCGATGTTGTTAATTTTCCCGATAGCCACTAGTTCTCTCACCGTTTAGATTTCCGAAGCTCATAGCCGCCCAGTAGGCAGTCGTGAGATACATGCCGCTAGTCTTTGTCATATTCAACGGTCCGAGGACAGCAAATGTCAGCAGCATATCTCCATAGATATCTTGTGAGCCGATGACCAGCAAATTCATGAGGCCAACAAGGAACAAAGCGACCAGCGCTCGTGTAGATGTTCTGTTCCACATGGATCGTGGACTTTCAGATCTCGGGTCTGATCTTGCCTGGGTGGCACCTGACTTTATGTGCAGTGCAACAAAGCCTATCGCAGGTATGGCTAGAATGAAACCTATAATCAGGTACAGGTAGACGACGTTGGTGCTGGTGTACTCATGTGTTGTTTCTGACATCAACTCTGTGTCGTTGAGGGCAATAGACTGAATCTGGATTGCCTCAGTGGAGTTGGTACTACAATGACGGAAAGATGGTCACTAGGGACTTGATTGTGATCCAGACACCACGTGCTTGAGAAGTTCCTCTGAAAGTCACACACAAAGCTACCAATGAGCTATTAGGTATAACTGCTATTGCACTTGTAACTCGCCTGAGAAAGGCCATACTTTTGGAGGGGGAGGCGTAGGAGAGTTGCTCTGCAACCATACTGGTTGTATGGACACAGACATCATTAGTGTGGCACAGGAGTGATTATGACCGGATGCCATTAATGGCACCACGTGGCCTGGGAATCGAACCCGTGACACCATGAACAGGGTCTCACACCTCTAACCTCTCAGCCATAGCTGCATTTGAGGCATTCAGCAAGCAGAAAAAATTGGGTTTTATCATTCTCCTGTTGATTTTCAAGCTTCCTCTTGTGCCTATCTGCGCCTATCTGCGCCTATCCACGCTCACTCCCGCTCACTCCCGCTCACTCGTGCATGTGCTGATGTACGAATATCTCTGGGAGAGACTTTGGCATCTTTTATTTTCTGTCTGCATTTTTTTCGCACTCAAATGTTGGTAGAATATGGATATAATAATTATCGATCCCAAAGTAAAACTAAAACCGCCTAATCAGTTTACATGGTATGAGATGTTCGCTCAATTTTTCCCTCTTTAAGATTTTCCTTGTGCACCAGTACTGCTACATTTCTGGGCATACATGCTTTGCAGTCCATAGAAATATTTTACGGTGAAAAATGAAATCACCCACCTGGAGTGATGAGGAGTTCTGATGCGATTTGAGAGAAAGGGGCGTCCTAAGATGGGCATAATGACGCTGCAAAAAGCTGAGCAAAAGGTCACAAGTTGCAGAAAGACTCCGCTGTACTTCTCGCCTCCATGATCGATGCAGATCTTCCAAACGCCTATAAGACAGTATAGAGTCACAAGATCTAATTTACTTCTGTTACAGAATATGTACTGCAACCAGTTGCATAAGTGCACATCTATTTTAACGAACTTTTGGAAATGTGGGTATTTCAGCGACCTCACAATAATTATAATGGCGAGGTCGCTGAAATGCCTGTTATACCTCTTACAGCTGTAATAGAGACTCAAAGAAAACACTAATTAAGGTGAATAGTTTTCAGATGGTTTTGAAAATGTTTTCAAACAGTTTTCAATAGCTCTTCACGCTTTTACAAGTTAAAAAAAATCTCTAAAGATTTTAACGACGATTATTAAAAATATTGCCGATTTCAGAAAAATTTTATAATATTTTATCGGTTTTTGTCATTCTCCGGTCAATTTTCGCGCTTACTCCTGCGTCTATCCGAGCTCCCTCCAGCACACTCCCTCCCAATCCCGCATGTGCTGATGCACACATATCAATGGGAGAATGACAAAAGCCATTTTAGCTGCTAACGTATACACATATGAACTCCAATCATAATTATTGTCACTCTTAAGCATCAATTGACTCATAAATACTCTAAGCATGGTATTGATTGCAGCATTAAGTATAACGGTTTTAAGTGAGAGAAGACACCAGTTGAAACTAGAACGGATTGGGATGGGAGACATATAGGCTTAATAAAACGCTATAAATAGAACCTAATTTTAATTAGCACAGTTACAGTTCTAAACACTTACTGACTTACCAATTCCGGCTACGCTCAATCCGATGCCTTGAAATGCCAGCATGACGCACATCGCTGGGAGATTCCCGACAGCGGGTATGAATGCTGTGGAGGCTGCTTGAATGAACATGCTGAGACTCATCAGGAACCTGAGCTGGAACCTGGCAAAAACAAAGGAAACAAGGCTACTGTAGAATTGGATTTGATGGCGATGGTCTAAAGGCCAGGAAAGAGTGAAAAAGTATTATTGCTCTTGTGGATCCGCTATAGAAATTATGTCCATTATCGCTCATAAAGGAGTTGTCTTTTCATTTATGACGTCGCTGTCATTAGATCGTTGTCGTTTTTATTTCTCGATGATTTTGAATGAAATACTACTATTTCAGTCACCATAAATTACGGTTCTACAGTATAGCAGTTTTAAGTGAGGGAAATGACACCTGTTGTAAAAATAACAGACTGGGATGAGTGACATATAGGCTTACTAAGCTGCATATGACTAAAGTGGACGTTTTGATAACGTTGCTGAGCAACAAGTTGCTATCTAATCCAGTTATACAGTACGCGCCCTTATTCTTGTGTAATTCCCTCACATACAATAACCTCTGAAGAATTCTTCAGGCCTCTTAGCCATTCCAAAAAAGTTGTCCAGTTATACAAGAAACGTTCTGAAATGAAACACAGGGGATTCAGAGGGTATATGAGTGAGATATGGCTTTTATTCCTTGAGACAAAATAATGGCCAATGGATTGTGCAACTTCCTCATTCCTACAATTGATATTGATGCCTTAGCTATGGACGTATGTGTACATAGCACTACTAGTACTATTAGGAACACTGCAGCTGTTAGTGACTAATGATGTACACCAGCTATTGAAGAATGATTCCTTCAACAATTGTTTAATCACAGTGGGAGAGAGGGATAGAAGGAGAGAAGAGTAGGATAGTGGGGGCACGAGAGAGAGAGAGGGAGGGCACGAGAGAGTGAGAGAGAGAGAGAGAGAGAGAGAGATAGAAAGTGCAGGGGAATAGGAGAGGAGAGGGGAGAGAGAGGAGACTGGAGAGTGGAAGAGATGGAAGACAGATGAGTAGCAGAGAGGGAGGACAGCAGAGTAGGAGGGAGAGAGGATAGCAGAGTAAAAGGGAGAGAGGACAGCAGAGAAGGAGGGAGTGAGTGAGGGAGTGAAGGTTGTTGGTTGTGTTGTTGTGAGTGTGGTATGGTGTGTTGTTGGGAGTGTTGATAGCAGAGTTGTTGGGAGTGTGGTTTGGAGTGATGGAGGGAGTGAGGGAGGGAGTAAGGGAGGTAGTGAGTGATTGGGTGGATGAGAACAGGATTCATTATTATCTCGCATTGTATCACTTGACTAAAGAAGTAGAGCAACTAGTCTAAACTAGACCATCTGAGATAAAGAACCCATGCTTAATTGTGACCTTGATAGCTGGTATTGCGGCAACATCCTCCACTACGGCAAGACAGCACTGAAGTCGAAATACTGCTGATTACTCAGCGCAGCTATGTCACATCCTTACCGAAAAGCCTCATATAACTCATCAAATTTTTTTCCCATTTTTGGAATGGGTGTCACGAGACTACTTCGCTAATAGCTGGCAACGCCACTGTCTCTGTAGAACAAGTGTATTATTTTCGCTAGCATGGAGGGTTTATCAAATTAATGAGGAACAATTAATTAGGGACCAAATGAGATTTAGCTAGTAAATCATTCAAAAATCAATCAGTGCAACTCTGAGAGATTACAATAATTTCTTACCGTGAGAACACGAGACTTGAGGCCAAAGCTCCAATAACGAGCCCAGTACCCTGAGAGACAAACAGCCAGGCCATCTGAGACACCGATTGGTTGCTAACTTGACCCAGATCCAGTAGAGTCGGCCCAAGTATAGAAACACACATACCCTGTTGTCAGAAGAAATTTTAATTATCAGCTTTCGTAAATCTTCCAAGGGATTCTCATTTCTTTATTTCGTGTATAGCTGTGTAATAATGGCATAGTAAACTTGTCTACATGGGATGGTTACGGTGGTAGGAGACCTTAGAGGCCGATCATTTCAAGTTTGCTGCCAGAGCTGGACTGTGTTGTGTGTATTGAAATTTCCCACTGAGCGACTCCTATGGCCCACTAAAGGCTGGTCCACACTAGTGTTTGAAGATATGTCGATACATTGACCATTATTTGATATTATTGGAGCTTCGTATACATGATATTGCCACAGCTGTTTGTGCAATATTTTGCGGTGTACCGTTTGCATCGCTATCAGCTCCGAAAGCTTGTTTATCGCTCAGAAACTAGGCTATTAATAATTTGAGATCATTGTGTATCAACCACTCAGCACTCAGCAGCCCCCTGGCCTATATGCTGATGACTTGTATGCGTGCCTCTGCCATTTGCTGTGCTGCAACCATCTCACGTGGTCACCAATATGTCTTCTAACAAGACAAGTGCAATACAGCAATATTGTAAGAAGAATGAAGAATTTGGATCCGATTAGGTAAATATTTTCCTACATTGAGATGAGGAAACATTGATTGTTCGTGTTGTGTTGTTGTGATATAATCCTGCTATTTGTGTTCGATCGGTGCATATGTCTCTCCGGTCGTAAATACATCCTATTCGCTTCAAACTTCAACCATAATTCATTCATATGATTATGGTTTGCTTTTTGGTGGTTTGCAATACCTGCCGCTGCAATGTGAACAAAAACTGTAGTGATAGCAGCAACTTTAGGAGCCATCTCAAAGTGAAACATCCAGTGTTGTACAAAATTATCAAGCCTGCAGCTCGTGGTATCAGCTCAACTCGAATCCCTTCTTAGGCGCCCTCTACAGAAAATTACCAGTGTACTAGAAAATTAGCCAGTGCACACATAGCTTAAATGTCTCTCACCAGCATTCTTTCCCGAAAACCACAGAGGTATGTAGCCTGCACATAGTAGGACTATCATTTCTCACAGTTATTAACCATACGGTAAGCAACAGGTGATTGCTAATCAGGTGATAATGTCAAGGAAGCTATAGAAACGATGCTAGAAGACTTGAAACTACAACCATCCCAGCTGGTTTGCATCACTTCAAACTCTGGTAGCAACATGGTGAAAGCAGCTAAACTTGCTGACTTGCCACATCTGACATGTTTCGGACACAGCTTGCACAACGCAGTCAACAACGGTCTAGCCTGAAACCAAAAGGCGGCCCGAGCCATCGCTACTTGTCATAATGTGAGTATTAAGATAGCAGGTTACAAGGGAATGGCAAGTTGTATGATAATATAAATTTTTATGCCTTGCTCATTTTTGCAGGTGGTCTTAGCATTCTCGAAGTCTTGGTACAGGAGACGCGAATTACTTAAGGCTCAGAATTAGTTAAACGTGACATGCCATCAGCTCATCGGTGATGTCCCTACCAAATAGAGTTTCAAGACTGCTGTTGGAGCAGGAAGAGTATTTGCAGAACGCTGGTGGACGATCCCAAGGCCAGCCATATTCTGCCTGGTTGGCAACAGATTGACGTCATTAAATCAATATATAGCACATTCAAACCACTATCGGAGGTTACCAACGTGCTCAGTGAGTATAAGTACGCAACCGTGAGCTGCATACTGCCTCTGCTGTCAATTCCGAAAGATATCTATCATGAGGCCAAATATGATGTGAATGCAACTGTGCTCACCAGGGAGATCCTAGATATTGCTAGAGCTTACATGTATGACAAGTATGAAAATAGTACAGTGCAGCGTACTCTCCAGATATCCACCTTGCTCAATCCCAGGTACAAGATAGCGTACATGCCTGTGGAAGCTCTAGATATGATAACGGCATGTCACTGATGAATCACTTCACTACATGGAGGACGACAACGCAGCTGCACTCCATACACCCCAACCAGAAAGATCTCTTGAAAGCGAGCCATCGAAGAAAAAACCAATTGATTGATGAGCAAAGGAGCAGAAGTAGCATTGGGATCAAGAACAAACAGCTCACCATTACAGGTGGCTAAGAAGGAGATGGACAGATATCTGTTCGTGCGGTGTGAAGAACTGAGCATCGACCCACTGGATTGGTGGAAGGCATCCTCAAAAACCTACCCAGATCTCAGTAAAGTAGCCCGGATATACGTCTGAATCACTGCTACAAGTACACCCAGTGAACGACTGTTCTCAACCGTTGGCTGAATTATTACATCAAAGCGCGACTTGTTGAAACCAGAATTAGCAGAGACACTTATATTCTCTATTAGGAATGCCTGATATTGCTGATTGTTGTATTTTGTTCTCGCATCCCAACCACCTTGTCTGATTCAAACAATAATACAAAATAACATAAGCAGAAAAGCATGTTATGATGCTGGTTAGTAGCTTATAGCCTGGAGGTGGCTAATGAGTCACTGTGGAGCTTGCAGAGACAGGGAGATTGGCTCCAGATGATTTGTTCATTATAAGAAGTTGTCTTCCCATGTCCACATTAGTCGATATATAGATATTGTCAGAGCCGTTAGTCGACGATATCTTAACAGTGATATTTCAGACACTAGTCCACACTAGACGTATTTTCACGCTATACTCACGCTCAAAACAGATTATTTTCTACTTTTAGCTTGAGAGTGTAAACTTTGCCTGTCACCGGCTTATTTCAATATATTTGAATTTTTAAGCTACATTTTCGATAAAGCGCTGTTTGATTGGGTATCTAGTGAATGGAAAATCCGTCGTCCTAACTAACATTTGTATATGGCTGTATCAGCAATGCATAAAATTCCAAGGAAATCGCTGATTGGCTCTCCAGATCTTTATGGCCAGTTTGTTTACACAATTAAATGTCTAGTGTGGACACTGCTGGCCCGTAATGTAAATAGTGGCCTCGCTTGAAAATGCGTCAGTGTTTGTCATTCTCCTGTCGATTGTTGCACTCACTCCAGCGCCTACTCGCGCTCACTCCAGCGCCTACTCGCTCTCACTCCAGAGCTCACTCCAGCGCCTACTCGCTCTCACTCCAGATCTCACTCCAGCGCCTACTCGCTCTCACTCCAGGGCTCACTCCAGCGCCTACTCGCTCTCACTCCCGCAAGTGCTGATGCACGAATATCTCCATGAGAATGACAAAGGCCAATATGTCTACAGTGGGCTGGCAAATAAAAGGCTATGCCTTATTGTTCAGGAGTTTGCTTGCAATTTGGAGGGGGCCAAGGCATGCAAAAGCATGTGGAAAACTGTATGGTCACCAACAGGAGATTTAAGAAAGCTTAATCAAAGTTTGAAGGTTGGAATGCCAAAGGCCGGCAAGGGTTAGCATGCTGGCAACTGAGACGGTGATTCGATCAACTGGTTCTGTGAAATCACCAATGATACGCTGACTGTTTTGCTGATATCAAGCTAATAGAAACCGTTTGGAGTGTCTGAGCTGGTCTGGCGGCATAAGTAGGATATCCTGGTACCATAAGCCATTTCGACAATGACTCATGAAGCTGAGAGAAGCCTGATATACTGGTACGAAAGTGTGGATTAGGGGAACGTAGCAAACCCTCCCTTTTGCTATCTGAAAACATGGCTATCCATGTCTAAGATGGTTTACGCAGCCTAATGAATATTGGACAACATTTGTAACTGGTTTAGGCTGGCGATGTGGCATCACCGGTACTGATACGGATTAATGCATAATAATTTGTGGGCTTTGTCCCGTTTGATGTTCCGCGAGACAGAAGCCTCTACAGGCCCATATCTAGACAAGAAAACATGTGCATGAGAGAAATACAGGCAGAGGATAGCAGGTGGTTGGCAACCCGGAATCAGAGTAAAATATCTAGTTGCTTTCCAGCCTCACAATCGTAGCTGAAGCTAGATAACTAGACAACTAAGAATGCAAAGTATCCGCTGTTCAGGGAATGATTTATGCTGTGTGCAATGGCTGACTTGCATCAACAAAAGTGCCTTACTGACATTGATTCTCACGATGAGTTTTAAGCTTGTATATACATTTAATTAATATGTTTTTAACTTTCAATCGTGCCTTTCTGTCCTTGGGTGGGAATTATATTAGTGGCATGTGGATGTAGTAGATCTAGTAGCGTGCATTGTGGGCACTCAGTGGGTGTATTGGTGTGTATTGGTGTGTATTGGTGTGTATTGGTGTGTATTGGTGTGTATTGGTGTGTA
>ERZ1740065.1597-NODE-1597-length-13706-cov-4.086514_pt1 | contig 13706 bp, 9 predicted proteins | sample MGYA00581738_ERZ1740065 | MGnify/ENA primary metagenome ERZ1740065 (study PRJEB43018, sample SAMN04849749) | marine metagenome | isolation source: floating plastic debris | place: Pacific Ocean | collected 2008-09-01 | study: EMG produced TPA metagenomics... | reverse complement strand
TGAAAATCTCAAGACCTTACGGCAAGTCGTTGACCAACAGAGCCTTGATGAACCAGGCATAGATCAAGCAAAAGCCCCTTTGCTTTTGCTCGTAGGCGGTGATGGCAAATTTATCCAGGCACTGGTGACAGAAGCGGCGGTCTGTCAGTTGAGGACGGCGATCGCAGCTTCATTTTCACAAGCCAAAGCGGTGATTAATGCGGATGCCCCGGCGATGCTGCTTTTAGATCTTTCTTCGACGGAAGATTTGCTAGAAGCTACGGTAGACGATGCAGAACCCCAAACTACTGACTCAGATCCATTTGAACTGCTGGACAAGATCCATCACCAGGCTCCTTCGTTGCCGATTGTGGCGATTCTGCCCGAGAGAAGTTGCCCCAACGTAAAATCTGACAGTTTGCACGATCGCCTCGACATTATCCGTCGGGGTGGGCGGATGCTGTTGTATCAGCCGATTGCACCGACACAGGCGATCGCGGCTGTGACTCAGCTATTGAGGCAAACGGGCGGTGGAGCTAAAGTATTGATTGTCGATGATGATCCCTGTGTCTTACAGAAGATACAAATTAGCTTGGCACCGTGGGGCTTTGAAATCAGTACATTAGACAATCCGCTTGAGGTCTTGACCGTTTTAGACAAAGTTGCGCCCGATCTGCTGGTGCTAGACGTAGAGATGCCCGATGTCAACGGGCTAGAACTATGCCAGATTTTGCGTAGTGAACCGCGTTGGCATCGCTTACCCATTATCTTTTTGACCATTCACCAAGATGCGAAGACGCAACGTCGGGCATTTGCGATGGGGGCCGATGATTACGTCGAAAAAACGATTGTCGGTGCAGATTTAGCAAACCGGATTCTCAATCGCCTAGCAAGGGTACGTGCCGTGTAACGATGGTACCCGCTCAGGACATCAGCTTAAAGACATCGGCTTTGGCAAAAACCTGCTAAAAATGCACTTGAGACACTCTCCTCACAAGATCCTCAATTTTTAACGATAGGTTCTAGGACGCATCATCAATTAAATTTAGGAGCTTTCAATCCCAGCACACCCGCTCCCGCATTGACTCCATGTACTAAGGGCTGTATCCCTGGTAGATCGCTGAATGATAACAGCCCCTAGAACCGCCGCCTGAATGCCCCTATGCCTACAGACCCCTCGCCAGAGTACTCACCAGACCAATCACCGGAAACGCTAGAGCGTCAGTATGAGCGATCGCAGGTCCCCTCTGAGATGATCCTCAAGATCCGTCAGTCTTTAAACATTGATGAAATTCTGAAAACTGCTGTGACTGAGGTCAAACAGTCCCTCCAGGCTGATCGAGTTCTGGTCTTTAAACTCGAATCACAGGGGATGGGAACAGTGGTGCAAGAAGCTGTCAATGATCGGCAAACCGCCACTTGGGGGTTTGACCTGTTTGATCCATGCCTCGTAAACTGCGTCGAACAATATCGCCAAGGGCGAATCAGCGCGATTGCAGATATTGATCGGGCGGGCATTGAACCCTGCCATATCGAGTTTCTCAAGCAGTTTGGCGTCAAGGCCAACTTGGTGGTGCCCATTTTGCAGCAAGACACCCTCTGGGGACTGCTGATTGCTCACCAGTGCGATTGCCCCCGGCAGTGGACTGAGGGTGAAATGGAATTCCTGCGGCCAGTGGCCGCTCAAATCGGCATTGCCGTCGCTCAATCTCAGTTGCTTCGGGAGCTAGAGCAGCAAGTAGAAGCGCGAACCGCCGAACTTTTGGCTGCCAATCGTCAGCTTCAGCAAGAAATTGAAGAGCGGCATCAGGCAGAGCGATCGCTGCGTGAGAGTGAAGAACGGTTTAGAACCCTGGTCGATAATATTCCCGGCGCAGTTTACCGTTGTCTGTTTGACCGTTATTTGACAGCGCTTTTTTTGAGTGACGCGATCGAAGACATTGCAGGGTACGCGCCCGCTGATTTTATTCATAACCAGGTTCGCACCTTTATCAGCATTATTCATGCTGATGATGTAGAACGGGTGATGAAAGAGATTAGAGATGCGGTTGTAGAAAGAAGACCGTACCAGATTGTTTACCGAGTGGTGGGCAGCGATCGCCGTATCCGCTGGGTCGTAGACGACGGACAAGGTATCTTTAGCGCCAGGAATAGCAATCAGACCGGTGACCAAATCGCTGAGCTGCTCTATTTAGACGGAGCCATTTTTGATATTACAGAGCAGCGACAGGCGCAGCAGGCCGTGCAAACCAGTGCTGCCCAACTGCGCTTAATCACTGATAACCTTCCTGCGCTGATTGCCTATGTGGACAATCAGCAGCGCTACCAATTTGTCAATCAAACTTACGAAGCGTGGCATGGCATTCCTCAATCAGACATTATTGGCATGCCTGTGTATGACCTGCTAGGGGAAGATCTCTATCAACAAACTAGACCCGCCATCGAGCAGGCTCTGTCAGGAGAGCGCGCAAGGATTGAAATTAAGGTCACGTTGAAAGGCCAGCAGGTGCGTGATATCAACGGCACCTATGTGCCTAATATTGACGCTGAGGGCACGGTATGCGGGTTCTTTTTCTTAGGCAATGATGTGAGTCAACAAAAAGAAATAGAGCGTCTCAAAGACGAATTTGTTTCTGTTGTCAGCCACGAACTGCGAACCCCCCTCACCTCTATCTATGGTTCCCTAAAGCTGTTAAAAACGACTACGGAGAGTACTTTCTCAGAGGATGATCTCGGGATACTCAATATTGCAGTGAGTAGCTCAAAGCGACTCATTCGATTGGTGAACGATATTCTCGATTTAGAGAGAATTGAGTCGGGTAAAGTAACGCTGACGAAGCAAGCCTGCAATGCCGCTGAAATGCTCTCTCAAGCTGCCGATGCGATGACAACGCAAGCACAAGCACAAGGCCTTAAAATCACGACGCAGCGAGAGTCTGTAACGGTTTGGGCCGATCCGGATCACATTCATCAAACCCTCACCAATCTCCTGAGCAACGCCATTCGATTTTCTTCTGAAGGGGCGATGATCTGGCTTGGAGCAGAAGAGCGCGATCGTGAAATAGTGTTCTCCGTGAAAGATCAGGGACGGGGGATTCCAGCCGACAAGCTAGACACAATATTTAATCGTTTTCAGCAAGTCGATGCTTCAGATTCGCGAGAAAAGGAGGGGACGGGGTTAGGCCTATCAATCTGTCAAAATATCATCCATCTGCATGGTGGGCAAATTTGGGTGAAGAGCGTTTTAGGACAGGGGTGTACCTTTTATTTCACCTTGCCAAAAGGTGACTCTATATAAATGCTCAACATAAAACAACTACAGAAAGCATTCCAGAAAAATGACAGCCAGACTGATCTTGATTATTGACGATGACTTGTCCATTTTGCAGATCGCGAAACTCAGCTTAAAAAGGGGAGCCGGTTGGCAAGTAGTGACCGCCAGTTCGGGGGAAGCCGGAATTGCCCTGGCCGAATCCGAGCAGCCCGATGCCATTTTGCTTGACATCATGATGCCCAGCATGGATGGACTGGCCACCCTAGAGAAACTCAAGGCCAGTTCAAAGGCCCACCATATTCCCGCCATTTTTCTCACGGCCAAAACTCGGGCTGCCGAACGACATCAGTTTTATCAAGCAGGCGTCAAGGGGCTCATCCCAAAACCGTTTGAGCCAGATGATTTGGCCCCTCAGATAGAAGCCTTTTTAGGATGGTCTTAATCGTTTCAACGTAAGCCCTCCTCACAAGTTCCACAAATTATCTGTGTAAGGTGTCGGTTGTTCAGTACATATCTGGCAATCGTATGTTTGACCATGAGCATTAGCGCTAGCGATGTCTCGCTGGATAGATGTAGCTCCGAGCATGAGACAACTACGATTCGAAGACTTTGATGTAAAAAAGGATTTTCCATGAACCATATAGTTAAAGCTGGTCTCGCACTGAGCCTATTAGTTGCAACAAGTGCGGGTTGTGCGAGTACTGCTGATGACGATATCCAAGAAAATACCCGGTATCAGTCTCAGGCCGAAATCACCATAGACCAAGCCAAGCAGACTGCCGAAGCTGCTCAGGGCGAAACGGCTATTGGCATTCAGTTAGATGAAGAAAATGGCGACCTGGTATACGAAGTTGAATTTGTTGAGGCTGATGTCTTAGTAGATGCAGGTACAGGTGACATTCTGGCGACTGAACCCAACGACGACAGTGCAGAGAATGCTCAATATCAGTCTCTGGCCAAAATTACATTGGATCAGGCCAAGCAAACTGCCGAAGCCGCCCAGGGCGAGACTGCTATTGGCGTCCAGTTGGATGAAGAAGACGGCAGCTTGGTGTACGAAGTTGAATTTGTAGCAGCCGATGTTTTTGTCGATGCAGGGACAGGGGACATTCTGGCCACTGAACTCGAAAACGATTCAAATGCATCACCCATTCAGGGCAGTATTCAGCTTTCTGATAACTAGTACCGCTGGGCGTAAATTTGTCACCCTTTAGCGTCTACACCCTTTCTCCCAGTTTTGGGAGGAAGGGCCGGGAGATATAAAGCTACTCTTTGAGAAGCTGCTGTGCGTCTAGTGCTCTTCCCGGAGGGTGGGCGGGTCGCTATCGAGACTTGTGCCGCTGAGTACTAGCGCCAGCGGTGTGATTGGGTATGCCAGCTATTGTTGTTCCTGTGAATCAAAATGATGCTTTATTAATTGACGATAGGACAAAGCTCTGAGTCATTATTCGGTATTGTCTGGAACAAAAGCTTGGCTAGCAAGTATGCGCCCCTGAAACAGGATTGCTTTTGGATAAGGGTGTACAGCCTGACGTCATTCTGATGTCGGCAGCTCTCCTTCATCAGGAAGAAAATGTCCGAAGATCTCAGCTTCTCAGACTTCAATTAGCGACAGATAAGCCTGTCTCTTATTGACCGATCGCGCCCGTCTCACCGCCAAACGTTCGTTTCAGTCTTTGAGGATTCTGGGATCGTTGCACAGCCTTTGAACCTCTAGACCGCTCTAAACAGGTCAGTGCTGCGATGCGTCAAAAAGCAGTGCATTAAAAGTATTTTCGTCGTAATCACACAATATGCACATTTCTTCTAAAAGAAAGACAGCTCCACAGCCACCAACAGAGCTGCCTTTGTCAGAGCAGCAATGGCATCATCTCCCATTGCAAAAAACAACAGAATTTTTGCATACCGATCGCGAGATTGGACTCACCACCGCTGACGTCAGCTCCCGCCAGCAGCAGTTTGGCCCTAACCAACTCACCTCAAAAAAGGCAACATCTGCCTGGATACAATTTATCCGGCAGTTCAACCAGCCGCTGCTATACATCTTGCTAATAGCTGGGGTACTGTCGCTAGTGCTGCGAGAATGGGTCGATGCTGGCGTGATTTTTGGCGTCGTTTTGATTAACGCGACTATTGGCTACATCCAAGAAGCTAAGGCCGAGAAAGCAATGGCAGCGCTGGCCCAGTCCATGGTCACTCAATCCACCGTGGTGCGTCAGGGAAAACAACACCAGATCGCTTCTGGGGAGTTAGTCCCTGGAGATTTGGTCGGTCTTTATGCTGGGGACGAATCAGCACTGACCGGAGAGTCTGTACCGGTACACAAGCAGACGCAGCCCTTAGCGGTGGACATTCCGCTGGGCGATCGCAACAACATGGCGTTTGCGGGCACTGTGGTCACCACCGGGCAAGGCTGGGGGCTGGTAGTGGCGATTGGCAACCAGACTGAAACCGGTCAAATTTCAGCGTTGATGGGGCAACAAGATGACCTCACCACGCCGCTAACCCACAAGCTAGAACGATTAAGCTGGAAGTTGCTCTACGTCATTTTGGGATTGGCGGCACTGATCTTGGTGATTGGCCTGGGCCGTCAGCAACCCCTGCTGGAAACGTTTCAAACAGCGGTGGCACTGGCGGTCAGTGGTATTCCAGAAGAGCTGCCATCACTGGTGACGATTGCCCTGGCGATTGGGGTTTCGCGGATGGCTAAGCGCCATGCCATTATTCGTAAGCTACCGGCGGTAGAAACCCTCGGAAACGCGACAGTTATCTGCTCTGACAAGACCGGAACGCTGACCGAAAATCAGATGACGGTTGAGCGCATCTATGCTGGTGGCCAGCACTATACCGTGAGTGGCACGGGCTATCACCCTGAAGGTGAAATTCTTTTACAAGGCCAGCCGGTAAACAGGGTAAAAGCAGTTGCACTGCAAGCCTGTTTGACCTGTGGATTACTCTGTAATGATTCACAGATAAAAGAGAGTGCAGGAGCGTTCAGCGTTGAGGGCGATCCGACCGAAGGGGCGCTGCTAGTGGTGGCCCGTAAAGCAGGCTTGCAGCGAGAGCAATTAGCAATAACACATCGGCGGATAGACCTGATCCCTTTTGAATCAGAACACCGCTACATGGCAACGCTTCATGATACCGAGCATGCAGGCGCGAAGACAGCACGAGTTGTTTATGTTAAGGGCGCTGTAGAAGCTGTTTTGAGCCGATGTTCTGACCGAGTAGACAAATCTCTCGTTGAACTAGTTGCTGCTCAGTTTGCGCAAATGGGCCTGCGGGTTTTGGCCTTTGCGCAAAAGCCAGTGGCCGCAGATACCCATCAGCTCAAACCAGAATTGATTGAGTCGGGGTTAGTGTTTCTGGGGTTGCAGGGCATGATTGACCCGCCCCGAGTTGAAGCCATCGAAGCGGTTCGGAATTGTCAGAGAGCTGGGATTGAGGTGAAGATGGTGACGGGCGACCATGCGGTAACAGCTAGTGCGATCGCCCATAGCATGAGCCTCACTCAATCCTCAAATGCTGCCCCAGATGCCGCCCCAGCTACCCAGGTCATTTCGGGGCAGATGATGGACCAAATGGACGATGAAACCTTTAGGAATGCGGTCGATCAGAGCGCTGTCTTTGCCCGCGTATCTCCAGGGCAGAAGCTACGGCTGATCCAGGCGTTGCAAAGCAAAGGTCACGTGGTGGCGATGACAGGCGACGGGGTCAACGATGCCCCCGCGCTGAAGCAGGCCGATATTGGCATCGCGATGGGCAAGGCCGGTACAGAAGTCGCCAAAGAAGCGTCAGATATGGTGCTGACTGACGATAACTTAGCCTCCATTGAAGCGGCAGTAGAAGAAGGTCGCACGGTTTACTTTAACTTGACCAAGGCGATCGCCTTCGCGCTGCCGGTTAATGGGGGCGAGGCGCTGACAGTGTTGGCCAGCGTATTGCTCGGCGCGGCTCTCCCAATTTTGCCGCTGCAAATCCTCTGGATAAACATGGTCAGTTCTAGCGCTCTGTCCATTCCACTAGCCTTTGAGCCCCAAACTGAAGGCGTTATGAAAATGCCGCCTCGTCCCCCTCGCCAACCGCTCCTAACGGGTCCCATTCTCTGGCGGATTGGTCTCATTTCCCTGTTCAACTGGGCGATTACATTCGGCATGTTCAACCAGGTCGTTTCCCTGACTGGGCAAGAAGCACTGGCTAGAACGATGGCCGTTCAGACGTTGGTTGCCGCCGAAATCTTTTATCTACTTAGCATCAGTCAGCTAATTCCTTCTATCTGGGCAAGGCTACACGCCAAAGACAAGTCACAAAGACAACCCATTATTTACGCACCAGCGATCGGGATTGCTAGCGTGCTGTTGCTGCAAGCTTTGTTTAGCCAGCTTCCCTTACTGAATGGGTTGTTCAACACCGTGCCACTGAGTGCTGAGCAAGGGCTTTTATGTTTGGTTACGGGTGCGCCCATTGTTTTAGTTGAGTTGTTGTTGAAATGGAAAAAGCCGCTGCTAGCGTAAGCAAATTAGAACATTTCCTCAGGCTGAAAATATTTATTTAAGGAGAAAATATGGGACTTTTAGTAGAAGGTGTTTGGCAAGACCAGTGGTATGACACCGCGAGTACGGGTGGCCGTTTCGTTCGCACAGATTCACAGTTTCGTAACTGGATTACACCCGATGGGAGCGCGGGTTTATCCGGTAAGGACGGGTTTAAGGCAGAGGCTGGACGCTATCATCTGTACGTAGCTTATGCGTGCCCTTGGGCACATCGAACTCTGATTTTCAGAGTTTTGAAGGGGTTAGAAGACTTGATTTCAATCTCTTCTGTGCACTGGTATATGGGCGAGCAAGGATGGACTTTTGCTCAAGACGAAGGGGTGATTGCTGACCCTATTTTCAATGCTCAATATTTGTACGAAGTGTATACCCATTCGGACGCTCACTATACAGGACGTGTAACCGTGCCGGTTTTGTGGGACAAGCACACTCAAACAATCGTTAACAACGAATCTTCAGAGATTATCCGGATGTTGAATTCTGCCTTTGATGGCGTTGGCGCAGTATCTGGTGATTACTATCCTATGGAGTTGAAGGCAGAGATTGACGCTCTGAATCATCGCATTTATGAGACCGTAAACAATGGGGTTTATAAGAGTGGATTTGCCACGACTCAAGCAGCTTACGAAGAAGCAGTCGGGCCGCTATTTGAGACGCTTGATTACCTAGAAGAGCGCCTCTCTAGGAATCGATATTTGATAGGTGACACAATTACGGAAGCTGATTGGCGACTGTTTACAACATTAGTTCGCTTTGATCCCGTCTATGTAGGCCATTTCAAGACCAACATCCGCCGATTGGTGGATTATCCTAATCTGTGGAGCTATGTAAGAGAGCTTTATCAGATGCCTGGTATCGCCAAAACTGTGAACTTCGCACATATCAAAAAGCATTACTATGAGAGTCACGCAACCATTAATCCTACTCGGATTGTACCTATTGGTCCAAAAATAAATTTCATGGAACCTCATGGTCGCGGGTAAAATTTATTTTTCCGGAACCAGCACCGTCAGTGCATTGGGCAAACATTCCACCTCAATTGGCGTCATGCCAATTAGCTCACTATCTAAAACCACCTTCTGGGGCGGCTCCGCCACAATTTGAATTCGGTCGGTGCGCAGATGGCTAATGTTGGGATGTGTTGTGCCCTGGCGCAGCAGCGTTGCCCCCAGGGTGCTCAACATTGCCGTTACTGCCTGAAACGTACCCTCCGCTGTGGCGACAGTGATATCGAGTAGGCCATCATCGAAGGGCACTTCCCCCATGCCCTGGGCTAGAACTGACGTAGGCGGGGCAGCATTGGCCACGGTAATTGCCTGAGCCTTCACCGGATAAGTCTTGCTTTGCACGATTAGCTCAGCCGTAAATAGCGCCTCCTGCTCTCTAAGCTGATTCCAGCCTGCAATGAGGTAGGCCAAAGCGCCCCACTGGGCCTTAAACTCTCGGCTGGCCTTCTCTACCGCTTCTGCTTCAAAGCCAATTCCCGCCAGCAAAATCATCGGCTTACCATTACAGCGTGCCGCATCCACCTGCTGGGTTTGGCCACCCAAGATCACCCGGCACGCCGACCGAATTGGCGTGACTGGGCCGGTAATGCCTAGTGCGACCACAAAGGCATTCGCCGTGCCTCGGGGAATAATTCCGAGTGGAATGTCACTTTCCATTAGGCAACCCGCCACTGCAGAGACTGTGCCAACACCTCCAGCGGCAATCACCAGATCAGCTAGCCTCGCGATCGCCTCTTTAGCCAGCTGCTCCGCCCCTACCTCCAGGGTCGTCAAATGGACTTTGAGATTGAAATGGGGGCCAAGCAGCTCCCGAATGATCATCAAGTCCTCTTCAGGATTACCCTGTCCAGCGACCGGGTTAAAAATCAAATAAGCTTGGCGCTTTCTGGCCAAACTTTCCAGGATTAGCTCCGCCGCCCCCGGATTGGGCACCAAGGGCACATCGTGTAGATCGCATAGCCTCAGCAATAGCTCTGCTGTCGGATCTGGCTGCTGATTAGGGTTGCGCCAGTAGAGCACGGCCTGAACCGCACCCCCCGCAATTTCAGCCCCGAGTTGAACGTCGCCGCCCTGGTCTCTAGGGAGATAGCGCTGAACCTCAAGCCCCGTGGCAGCAGCGAGGCGATCGCCCGTTCCCGCCGTTGCCACTAAACGAAACCTCGCAAATACAGGTTGATAGCGGCGAACAAAGGCAACGAGTTTGTCTTTTTGAGCGTCTGTGGCAATGAGGGCAATCGTCGCGGACATAGAGCGCTAGACCGGCAAAGATGTGGATTTGGGAAAAGACCGAAGACGCTGTTTCAACGAGGTAAGCTAAAACTCATCTACTTTGCGTACTTTGATGGCCGCATCCTCCTCCTGGCAAGATTAAACTGCCCAATTGAAAAGGCTAACGGCTTAGGATTGGTAATTTTATAGAGAGAACTTCTCTATAAAACTCGACAGTTTGTCTTCGACTTGCTTAAAGACAGAACCTGAGTCAATGTTACGCTTGATCTTGCTTTCAATATCGTCTATCTGCTTATCTAGCTCGCCATAGGTTTTGTCTTTACTCAAATAGCCCAGCGCTTTAGCTAGCCGAAGGTCTTCGCGAGCATCTTCTAGTAGTCTGATGGCTGCCTCATGATCCTCGGGCGCTATTGCAACGGCACCTATCAAGCTGGTTCGCGCATTAATCACCGGAATAGGCTGCGTTCTCTCGACAATGAATAGCATTGAGAGGGCAACATTTAGCACTTCTTTTGCTTCTTCTAGCTTATCTGCGTCAATTAAGGCAGCGACAAGCTTCATTGCTTTTGAATGAGTTACCAGTGGGACATTCACAATTTGGGTGCGTACTTCACTAATCATATTGTCTAAGAGTTCTCTAGCTTCTGCGTAGTCTCCTTTCTCAATGGCGACCGCGACGTGGTTTCTAAGCTCTTCTGCACTATCTCTACTGAGTGGCGCGGTATCAATGACTGCTACCGTAGAGCTGATAGGAATCAAAGCAAAGCTAGGCTCTCTCGCCAGCAGAATCGCTATTTTTCCGGTCGCTGTTTCCAAGTGCTGCAGCGCTTCGTTAGGATTATTCGCTTCGAGGTCTAAAATAGCTTCTTTGGTTTGTTGAACCGCTGCAATCGCGTCCTCATTTAGTAGATATTCAGCATCTTTTTCAGCCGATTTCTTCTGTTCTTCAATCTGCTCTTTATCAGCCGATGAATAATTTTTCGACATCGGAGAAAACTCATCACCAAGAGATGAGCTGTTGAAGGCATACGTTGGGTATTCAGGTATTGCGGCAGCAGGCAATATACCGATAGATAGCAGACAAAAAGAGGCTATGCTAAAGATATATGCTGAGCGAACGAGATGAAATCCGACTTGTTTTAGAAATCTTTTCATGGTTTTACTGTTGTTGTTAATTTTTCACTTTTCTGCTTGCTACACACTATTTAAATCGCCTGTCTTCACTAACGTTTAAGTGCATTTATGTCAGCGATTGGTAAGTCTTTAAAAATTGACCAATTATTCTCACAGCGTGGTCACCGCCTTGCTGCGCAGTAGAAGATAACCCCTCTCCTTCCGCAACGCTTTCAACAGGCACCTGCAAAAACCATGCCTGCGGCTCGCGACCGTACCTCTGTTGAGAAAGATCTAGCAGCGTTCTTGGGTTGCACGTATGAATATCTTTGACGGCCAGCGCCTCAAACATTCGACTGCCCTGCTCAATCGGGTCGATTTGTAATGTCCGCGCACAACTAGAACCGCTACAGGCAGTGACAAAAATGGCGTAGTCGGTACCAGCGATATCGTGAACGAGATTTTCGGTGAGGTGGAGGACGGAAAGAGACCTTATAGATGGCATCTGCCAGTTAGCGACAGCCTCTGCAACGAGTGGCCCCACCGCATCATCCTTTCGTAGCTCGTTGCCATATCCAATAATCAAAAACCGAGATTTACGGATTGATTCAGGTGCCAATCCGAGAACGCGTCGAGTTAGAGTCAAATCAGTCATCATCTCCTGAAACGATCGCTTTCAGCTATCAAGCTAGGGAGTCATTGTGATGAAGTTGTGTGCTTATTGACGACATCGCTCTTCATGCGCCCGTCATGTTTGTGCCCTTAGCATCACATCGCTGAGCGAATGAGGCCATTGATGAGGTCAGTGGCGCGATCGCCCGCTCGCGAATCACCATCACTGAACCAGCGGCATGACGCACCAGATAATTAACGATGCCATCGGCGGCTATTGCTTCTGTTCCCCAATATTCTCGACCCCAAATGCTCCTTTTACTTGATGAAAATTGAGGAACTTGTGAGGCGATCGCTCGTTTTACCCGACCCGGTGTTACATCCGATTTCAACCAAACACACTGCTCAACAGCTTTTGCACAATTTGCACGCCGGTCACGGCCTGCCAAGCAAATAAACCCACCAGCACGGTATTCAGTCCGATGTGCGTATAGCGAGCGACATAATTCCCTTTTCTCATAAAAGGAACGAGCGAAGCAGATGTCGCAATTAGCCCGATCATACCTAGTCCTGCTAACAGGTGAGGACTGACAAATAGCTTGCCATTGGCCAGGTACGTAGCGCCCATGCCACAGATCGCACCCAGCACCATCAGCGCTAAGAGTAACGAACCTGCTTCATAGTGACGTTGCAAAAACTTACCTTTAATCAGTTCTTTTTTCTCAGGGCCGGTCGCCAGCCGAGTTTGTCGATGCTGATATCCCAGATAGCCTGCGTAAAGCGTCAGCGCCAAAAGCCCCACCATCAACGTTGGGTGGACAAAATTAAGCCAGAAAGGTATGTCAAATTCTAGAAGTAAAAACATTAGAAATACTCCTTGTGTATTTGTACTGTGGATATCAACGAAAAGTAGGCAACGGAGTGATTAGTTTGGCGTATCAATCAGCACGCTATTGAGAAAAGACAAAAGGCTCTACAGCAGTGTCCAGACCGGATATCGTTACCAGTACACATTCAACCGAAATGATGACCTCTACACTAATCTCTTGTCAGTACGCCATTGCTTGAAATGATGCTTATCGTACAGTCAATGGCCATAATTTATTGGCCCCTTAAACAGCAATCGGTGCTAGCGGCTAGAAGCAGGCAGCACATTAAAGCTCTCCATTGTCTACTGTTGAAATGCCCTCGCTTTATGCAAGAAAGCAGGAGCTTTCACCTCCCAAGTTAGAAAGAAAATGTGATGAAGTTGTGTGTTTGCTCGCAGCGCCACACCTCATACTTTCGCCATATTTAGGAAGGCGTCATTTGGCGGGTTTGAATAGATTTTAGATACTGCGCCCGTTCAAACGCGCTTGGATCAGGACAATTAATCTGACTCATGCAGCCTTGTAACTGTTCAACAGACGCATACCCGTGTGCGTCTAACCAATCGCGCATGTCTTTTTCAACTGTGGCGATATGAGCAATACCATGACGCAGTAAGGCGCTGACCATCATGGTGACGCTAGAGCCAGCCATGAGCATTTTGATTGCATCTGCTGCTTGATGAACGCCGCCCGACGCAGCTAAATCCATCGGCAGTGTCCCATAAAGAATCGCTATCCACCGTAAAGGTAGGCGTAAATCTTGAGGAGTACTGAGCAAAACATTGGGGGACACTTCCAAAGACTCTAAATCAATATCTGGCTGATAAAAACGATTGAACAACACTAGACCATCAACCCCTGTTTTGGACAGCCTGTAAGTAAAGTTACCAATATTAGTAAAGTAAGGACTGAGCTTTACCGCAATTGGAATATTGACGGTATAGGAAATAGATCGAACAATATCGAGATAGTCCTTTTCAATACTTTCTGAAGAGAGCGAGATATCGGTAGGCACCGCATAGAGATTAAGTTCTAGAGCGTCGGCTCCAGCCGATTCAATTTGCTCGGC
>ERZ1740065.1596-NODE-1596-length-13715-cov-17.570717_pt1 | contig 13715 bp, 9 predicted proteins | sample MGYA00581738_ERZ1740065 | MGnify/ENA primary metagenome ERZ1740065 (study PRJEB43018, sample SAMN04849749) | marine metagenome | isolation source: floating plastic debris | place: Pacific Ocean | collected 2008-09-01 | study: EMG produced TPA metagenomics... | reverse complement strand
CAGCGATCACATCTGGTCTAAACTATGGGCGTCAAGCTATCATTCAGCCTCTAAACCAGTAGCAATAAAAAAAGGTGCCGCTGGCGTTCTGTCATAAACCCCATAGCAGCACCCTAAAAATCAGGTAACAAGATTATTGTTCCGCCCTCAGACGGTCAGCCCATTAGCCCCCAGCTACGGCAGGAACAATACTGACTTCATCACCTTCGCTTAACGCCGTATCTTTGCCATCTAAAAAGCGAATATCTTCGCTATTTACGTAAAAGTTAACGAACCGACGTAATTCACCACTGTCGTCACAAAGACGTGCTTTGATCCCAGGAAACTTAGCTTCCAAGGCATCCAACAGCGCGACAATATTATCACCACCAATCTCAACGGTGGCCTCGTTATTTGTAAACTTTTGCAGCGGAGTAGGAATAAGAACTTTAACAGCCATGAAAACAACAACTCAAAAAGAAAAACAGAATCAACTTTGACAGAATACCGTAATCGGTTGGACCACCGCCCTACATGGGCGTTGTCTGCAACGCCCCTACAGAGTAATCGCAATCCTCTAGACCTGGGTTTGCTGCCAATCTAAACGGTTTAGGGTATTGGCCCGCTCCCAAGCTCGCTCAAAGCTATCTAGCTTAGGATCGATGAATAAAGGCTCACCAGCGGCACCACTAACGGCTTCCTGAGTTTTGAGACCATTGCCCGTAATGTAAGCAACGGTGCTCTCATCTGAATTAATCTTACCGGCTTCAACCAGCTTCTTAAGAACGGCAATGGTGGTGCCTCCAGCCGTTTCGGTAAAGATGCCCTCGGTCTCAGCCAGTAGCTTCATACCTTCAATGATTTCTTCATCGGTAACCGCTTCAATATTACCGTTGGTTTTCTTAGCAATTTCTAGGGCATAAATGCCGTCTGCGGGGTTACCGATGGCAATGGATTTAGCAATGGTGTTGGGCTTAACCGGGGTAATAAAGTCGCGACCTTCTTTATAAGCTTGGTAGATGGGGGAGCAGCCTTCTGCCTGGGCACCGCTAAACCGTACAGGCTTGTCATCGACTAGGCCCACTTTGACAAACTCATTGAAGCCCTTATAAATTTTGCCGTAGAGAGAGCCCGACGCTAACGGAGCAACAATGTGGTCTGGCAATTTCCAACCCAGCTGCTCAACCACTTCATAGGCCAAGGTCTTAGACCCTTCGGAATAGTAAGGACGCAGGTTGATATTTACAAAGCCCCAGCCGTGGGTGTTAGCCACTTCAGAGCAAAGGCGATTCACCTGGTCATAGTTGCCGTGGACGGCCATTACGGTGGGGTCGTAGATCAGCGTGCCCAGCACCTTGCCCGATTCTAAGTCGGAGGGAATAAAGACACAGCAGTCGAGACCGGCATGGGCCGCAATGGCGGCTGTGGAGTTAGCCAGATTCCCCGTACTGGCACAGGAAACGGTGGTAAAGCCAAGCTCACGGGCACGGGTTAGGGCCACGGAAACCACCCGATCCTTAAAGCTTAGGGTGGGCATATTGACCGCATCATTCTTGATATAAAGCTCCTTAAGACCCAGGCGACGGGCAAGACGATTCGCTTTAAGCAGCGGCGTCATGCCGGTACCGACATCAATGGGATCATCGGTAGCAACGGGCAAAAATGCCTTATAACGCCAAATAGAATTAGGACCAGCGGCAATGCTCTCACGGCTGACCTGACGACGAATGGCATCGTAGTCGTAGGCAACTTCTAACGGTCCAAAGCATTCTTCGCACACATGCTTAGCAGTGAGGTCATAGGTGGCACCACATTCGCGACATTTGAGATTGCTAAATGTCGCGGACTGGCGAGTGATTGGGCGGTCGATGGCCTGGGTCATGGATTTATGGGTTTATGACAGATTAATTTGACGCTATCACGGGGTATAAAATGGCGTCAAATATACCCGACCAAATCAGTCGGGTATAATAAAATCATTAAGAGCCAGGGGTTTTAGCTAAACGCTTTTATGCTTTGGCCAAAATCTATGGGTAAAGCTATATTTTTTAATGGTTGGCTAGCAGACTAAAATCCCAAGTCGGCCCTGGCCGCTTCAGCCGCTTTAAATACCTGGGCATTGGGTAATTCATCCCATGGGGTAGCCCCAATTTCTGTATAAAAGTCCGCATCGTAGGGTCTGGTGCGCACCACCACCGGCATGGGCACAGCATGCCCTAGCAGTAATGCCTGTTGTTTAGAGTCAAGTTTTGCCAGAACCGAACGCAGGTTTTGGCCACCGGAAACACCGGTGAAAATAGCATCGATATCTTTTTCGTCATTAAGTAGGGCGGTGATGCGGGTACCGATTTGAGACATAACCTCGTTGTCAATCCCCGATGGTCGCTGATCGACCACGAGCAACGTGACAAAGTATTTACGCATCTCACGGGCAATGGTGCCAAAAATAGTCTGCTTAGCTGTGGCCGGGTCCAGAAACCGATGGGCCTCTTCAATGGTGATCACTAGCTGGGTGGGGCGATCGCTGGGGTTTTTAGTTTGTAAAAACCGGTCGGCTTTGCGCACATAGCTGGCATGGATGCGACGGGCAATCACGTTAGTGGCCAACATATAGGAGAGCATATTGGACTGGGAGCCAAACTCTACAACCACATGATTGCCAGCATCCAAGGCATCCAAAATCTGTTTTACATAGTTGTGGGGACAGGTGTTGCGAATATATTTCAGCTCAGCCAGGCGAGTGAGTTTGCGCTGCAGCGCCATAATGGACGACTTGCTACCCATTTTGACTTCACAAAATTCTTGAATCTCTTCGTTACCCATGGTGAGTAACCGATTGATCCAAGCTTTACCAAACTCATTGCGGAGAATAATGGCATTCTCCAAGCTAGCCTCCGATAGATTTAGCTCACGACCAATCAGGGCCAGATCTTCAACATCGATTTGGTCAAAGCTGATGTAAAGCTCCTGGGCATCGCGCACACCTCGACGCTTTGTAGATTCAGGGTCGAGGGTGAACATTTGCACCTGTCCTGGAAATAGCTGACGAAGACCTTTTACGGTGCTAAAGTTTGCCCCCTCACTAACGGCCTCCCAGCCGTATTCTGAGTGCATGTCAAAAATCAGGTTGACGGCCGCCCGCTGTTTGATGATGCCCGACAGCAGTAGCCGAGTGAGAAATGATTTTCCGGTACCGGATTTACCAAAAATGCCGTTACTACGCTCCACAAAGCGATCTAGATCAATACAGATGGGCACATCCATATCAATGGGCTGACCAATGGCAAAATTACGTCGATGGGGATCGTCTTCCCAGCCAAAGACAGACCGAAAGTCTCGCTCACTGGCGTCATAGACTTGGCTAAAGTGTCCCGGAATTGTTTTGACCGGCAACAGCTGCATTTGGGCACTGCTATTAGCCTGATAAGATGCCAATCCCGCGCCCACCCTCTCTTTGCCCATCACCTCTTTACCCACATTCCCCTTGCCAGCCGTATTCCCCTCTTCTGGGGTGAACATCAGCATGGGGGCCAGATCGATGGTGCCGTAGGTACCCCCGCCCGCGAGAACCTCTTGTAAAAACAGCTCGCTGGGATGGGGTGGATTGGCCAGGATACGTTGACTGGCTGTGCCCAAAGAGACATCGGTAAGCATGCAAAAAAATCGCGATCGCACCCCCTGCACCACCAAAAACTTACCCACTCGCATATCTTCCACACTGACATCAGCATGGAGACGGACTTCTAGTCCCTGGCTCAGAGAACCTTGAATAACTGAGCCCAAGGGCATTTCGCTGTTCATGACAGAGCGTTAGGAGAGTGGTCACGCCTATCCTAGCCTGAGAATCGCATTTAATACATGCGTTCTATAAAAAACAATGCGCCTTGGGGACAATATATTCCCAAGGCGCATTGTTTTTCATCTGATTATGTTGGTTAGGCCTAAATTTATGAGGTCACCACCTAATTACCAAAATTCCAACCTACACCAGCCTGTACCGCTGTTGCAGTACCACCACCATCTTCAAAAGCATCAAAGGCAAAAATAGCATTGCCAAAGACAACTACGTTACTACCCGGCACAGCAAAATCTATACCCGGCTGAAGAACAAAAGCGGTTTCATCGCCGACAGGTGAAGCATCGCTACCGGTGGGTATGGATACCCCTGCCCCTAGATATACGTCAGTTTGAAAACTAACGGGAAAGTCGTAGGAGACCGTTGGCACCAGAGCCAAATCTCCATTGAGCAAGAACGCTTGGGCACGTAGTGAAATGGGCACCGCTAAAAGCTTATAACGACCTGACACAACCAGACCAAAGCCATCACCATCACCATTATCATCATCATTGAGACCAAGGCTGCCACCTAGACCTACGTAGCTACCATAGGCCGCCTGGGCCTGGGCTGGTTTAACATCCAGCGTAGTTAACAAAGCCGCTGCCGTTAGAGCAGTTAAGCCTAAGCGCCCCAGCGTAGTTTTAAGCAGGCTGATCATCGTTACTCACTCCTTTAGATAATGTCCCTAACAATTCTGAAAGACTGCTTCTGGAAGACTGCGCCCGGCTCACCCAACGTAAAGCCCACCCTGCTTTTAACAGGATTACGCCTACAGACAAAATATGAAAGCGCCACAAAGTTAACGCGTTGTTGGCAAAATGTCAAACTTAGCCCGTATTCCGCATACCAGCGGCAATTCCGTTGATCGTCAACATCGCACCCCGCAGCAACTCACCCCGGCTATATCGCGATTGAATCACCCCGGTTACCAAGGCTGCCGCATCGCGGTGTTGTCGCAAACGCTTCAGCAGTGACACCTGTAAGAACCCCAGGGGAACAATGGTGCCATTGCGTAGCTGAACTGAGCGTTGCAGACCCGGATCCCCATCTAGCAACGCTTCGTTATCGGTCACTTGCAACACCATCTGACTGGTGAGGTGAAATTCCTGGGCAATTTGATCAAACACTGCCTGAAAACTTTCCCGTCGTTCACCGTCTCCTAGCTCATTCACATAGTGTTGGGCAATCTGAAGATCAACCTTGGCTAAGGTCATTTCCACCTTAGAGATAGCCATCTTAAAGAACGGCCACTTGGTGTAAAACGACCGTAACAGCTTAATGTTCTCTTCTGGCTCTTCGTCAATAAACTCCTTTAACGCGGTGCCAACACCGTACCAAGAGGGCAGTAAAAACCGGGCCTGGGTCCAACTAAACACCCAGGGGATGGCCCTTAGACTGGGTAAATCTTTCTTGCCACCCCGGCGGGAGGGACGAGAACTAATCTGGAGCTGGCTAATTTCTTGAATCGGGGTGACATGGTGGAAAAATTCCACCAGCTCAGGATCTTCGTAGATCAGCGCCCGATAGTGCTGTCTGGAGCGGACCGCCAGCTTCTCCATAATCTCGTGCCACGGAGCAATCTCATCAAAGCTGTTGCTTAGCAAACTAGCCTGCACCACAGCCGTTGTCACCGTTTCCAAGTTATAGAGGGCTAAGTCCTTGAGGTTATACTTAGAGGCTAAAACCTCTCCCTGCTCCGTGATTTTAATGCGTCCATTAATGCTGCGACCGGGCTGGGCCAAAATAGCTTCGTAGGCCGGACCACCGCCACGCCCCACCGAGCCCCCACGACCATGGAAAATCCTTAGGGAAACATCGTACTTATCGGTGACTTTTTGTAGGGACTGCTGGGCCTTATGGATTTCCCAATTGCTGCTAAGGAATCCAGAATCCTTGTTGCTATCGGAATACCCCAGCATCACTTCTTGAAGCGCGGGCTCTCTCTGGTCACTGTCCCCATAACCACCCCTTAGCATTGACAGATACAAGGGCAGTTCAAACAGCTCCTCCATCACCGCTGTGGAACGACGCAGGTCTTCTACGGTTTCAAACAGGGGCACAATGCCCAGGCTGCCAATGCCGGTAGCCGGGTCATATAAACCCGCTTCTTTTGCCAACAGCAACACTTCCAAAATGTCGCTGGCGTGATCGCTCATGCTAATCACATAGCTGCGACAAATATCCTGACCAAATTCCTGGTGCAGCTTTCGCACCATGTGGAAGGTGGCTACGGTTTCCCTCGCCTTGTCTGAAATGGGCAGCTCCGTTGGAATCAGAGGCCGCCGGGTACTCAGTTCGTTCGTCAGCCACTCAACCTTTTCAGCCTCTGACAGATCGTTGTAGAGCGTCGAAAACTGTAGGTATTCAGTAATTTCGTGGATTGTGTCTGAATGGCGTGTGCTTTCTTGGCGAATATCAAGCTGGGCCAAACTAAAACCATAGATTTCCACCTGGCTCAGTAGAATATCTAGCTCTCGACAAACTAACCCAGTCTCCTTCAAACTTCCATGGACTAGCGCTAGCTCGGCTAAAAAGTCATCGCCAGACTCATAGAGAGTGCCAGGGGGTGCGGTGGTGTCGCCCTCTTGCAGGTAGTCACCGTTGTAAAGCTTTTGGCTGCGTTTGTGGGTATTGACCAGGCGCTCTTCAACATAGGCCAACTTGAGACGGTACGGCTCTTGACGATAGCGAATGGCAAATGCCTCGTAAACGTCAGGCATTTGCAAGCGGTCCTGTTCTAGGGACTCCAACAGACCGGGCAGCACCTCACTCCAGTGCAGCGACGGGCTTAGCAATCCAGAGAGCTTACGGATCGACGCCATGTACTTCTCCAGCACCAAATTGCGTTGGTAGGAGGCCGTCTTCCAGGTGATTTGGGGTGTCACCGACGGGTTGCCATCTCGATCGCTACCAACCCAAGAGCCAAACCGACAAAAGCGATGGCGTGGCGGTTTGAGACCGGGAAATGTATTGCTCAGGGCGCGGTTAAAGCGCTGATATAACTCGGGAATAGCTTCAAACAGCACCACATCAAAGTAGTGCAGGGTAAAGTCGACTTCATCTAAAACCGATGGCTTAAACTGATGTAATTCATCCGTGCGCCACCAGAGGCGAATCTCTTCGGTTAGCTGTTCTTGAAGCTGGGTAATTTCCCACGATGAGGCCTGTTCACGCAGCCTCGCCTGCTCTTCGGCCAGATCCAGACTCCGGAAAATGCTCGAAATACGACGCTGCTTGTCACGGATGGTATGACGAACAATCTCGGTCGGATGGGCGGTAAAGACTAGGCGCACATCCAGCTGATCGATCAGTCTTTGGATATGTCTCGGGGGAACATTGAGCTGACTTAGGAGAGGGAATAGCCAATGAAACGTGCCTGTCCCCCGCTGATCTTGGGCCACGTTGCCCACATCAGTGCTGACCAGTTTTTTGAGAAAGGTTTCACCATTGCCAGAAGACTTTTTCGATGTGGAGTCTTGCCCCCCATTGCCCATGCCATCTGACACAGCTTGATAATGTTTGCGCTGGTCTTGCTGCTCGTAATGCTGCTCAACAATGTTGATTAGCTGAAAATAGAGGGCAAAGGCTCGGGCCATACGAATGGCATCTTCTAGGCTGAGCTGCTCGATTAGCTGCAAAGCATTGGCATTATCGAGGGCCGTATCTGCCTGTCCATCTGGCGCACATAGACGGCGAATATTATTGAGCAGGCTCACCAGGTCGCTGCCACATTCAGCTTCTAAAACGGATTCCCAAATGCGTTCCACTACGATTAAGCGGTGCCTTAAAAACGTTTCAGACGCCTCTGGAACAGAGAGGCTATCGGATTTCGCTAGGACCATATCATCTTGGTAGGAAACAGTTGGACTCATTCAACGTCAGCAGTAACGACTGAAAGACGGAGATTGCCGATCTCCGAGAAAATTGTAGAGGCTTTCGGACGCTACAAGACATGTTCTGATCGGATGATCGGCGAAAATGTTTATAAAGGTCGTTGGGGATCGGGATCGAGCACGGGAAGTTGAATCCCTCGAAATATCTCTTCACTGGCCAGGCCAAACTGCATTAACCAGTAGCTGAGGGTGTGACCCACAATCAGCAGCGCCAAACAGGGCAAAGTGGCCAGGGCTAAGGCAATCTGGGGATTATAAATCAACGTAAATGGTAGGTCGTTGACGGTATTTTGGGTGTTTTTTTCACGAAAAGGTTGCATAAGTATGGGGCTCGTAGTAAACGTATAGCAACTTTAGGGATTATCACGGTCGGCGTTTATTCGCCAGCGCTGCCTCTATATTTTCGTTAGAGAAAGCTCTATTGCCAACCTAGCAGCTGCTGATATTCCCCTAGTGTGGTTCTGGCGCGAATGTTGCGAATGTTGCGAATTATGTTCATAAACTTATTTATGTTCACAACGGTAAGCGGAACTGATGTGGGTAGGGATGGGTCCGTATGCAACTCAAATAGCGGCATACGCTAACTCTGGGGGAGTTGATGGGGCAAGGTTTTGTGGGTTAGTTTTTCTCCATTTATGCTATCCCTAAGTAGCAACTTGACTAAACCTACCTAGAAGACTACATTTTTGCGGTCGAAGTATTTTGGTTGTCAAACTGTTATGGGATCTGAAGGTCTATGTTCAGTCACTTAAAATCTGATCAGCCACTGACGTTAGATCCTACGGCGTTGCTGCCCTGGCTTGAGGATGTGGTTAACAACGCCAGCTGTCAGTTGCAGCTTAAGCTCAGGGGCAATATTTTGCACGTTTATGCCCAGTCTGTGGCTGGGTTGGACCGGGAATATGTTTTGTTACGGTTGGTGAGATCGCTACTGGAACCAGACCGCAACGCATCCCTAATTAAGGATTTTCCACAAATTTATCAGCTCTATTTTTATAGTGGTCGCTCAGAGGAGCAAAAGCCTGACTGGTCCACGCCCATTTATTTAAATCGTCTGGAGCGTCATTTAGAGCAGCTGGTGGAATCCAGTACGGACCTCGATGAGGTGAAGCGTTCAACTGCCCATTTGACCTCGGGCATTGGGTATTTAGATGATGCCACCTCAGCCATTGTGCTCTCTAATGCCAGTCTGGCCCGTAAAGGCGACCCAGATGCGATCGCACGCTACCTCAGCCAAACCCTGAGCGCCCTGGATGTGGGGGTGGATGTGGTGGTTAACGCCATCCCAGGGAAGGCCAAGCGGGCCCAAGGGGTGATTACGGCAGCGGCCACCGTGACGGTTGACCCCAGCCGAGAGCTGATTAATCGGCTATGGATTTTATGTCGCGCCGCCTATAGCCCTGACCCGGCCATGATCGCCGAACCCACGGCCCAGCGGCTGCGGGACCTGAAACTGACCCAGTTTCAAGATGCGGTAATTTCAGTGCAGGTACTGGGGGAAGACTCCCCCGACTGGCGTCTGCGGGTAGACCTAACGCCGGATGAGGAAATTTTAAAAGAATGGAGCCGCTGGGGCGATACGGCCTCCATTGCCCGGCTGCTGAATCAGGCACTGCTGCCCTTAGATGTCAGTCTGCTGCCCGAGATCAAAGACTCCACCCTGCACCTGGTTTGCCAACCCCTGGCGGCGGGGCAAGTGGTCACCTCTCCAGGGGAGGACCCGGCGGCGGCCACCCGAGGATCTGAAACAGAAATTATCGATGAGATCGCACCGCTACTAGAGCAGCTGGCACCTCAAGGATTGGGTCGAGCCATGGTCTATGGCCCCAGCCTAGATGGGGTGACACCGGTGTGGCTCAGGTGCCTCGATTTGCCCGCCAGCGAACATGCCGATCTGGCCGTGCCCACCGCCGATCTGGCGCGGCAGGGTGATTTACCCGCCATTGCCTACTGCCTCACCAAACAGCTCAATCCAGATCTCGACGAGCAGCTATCCACCGGCGGCATCCGGGTGCAACTGTTAATGCGTGACCAGCGGCTGCACATCATGATTGATGCGCCCGTCTGTCCGCCCCGACGTCAGGTGGTGCCCCAGCTCAAGCAATACCTGCGACAGTTCCCAATTCAAGGCATTGTCGGAGTGCGGATCTATGGCCGCCGTGCCGGGCAAAAGCGCCCCGATTGGAACTACGGCTATGACCGTCAGCCCAAACAGCGTTTGGTACCAGAGGCCACACCCGAATTTGCAGCGTCGGATGCCTATCTGGGTGATTTGGTGCAACCGGAGGAACATGCCGCCGGCGATGACCAGAACTGGCCCAGCCTTGCCCTAGAACAGGTACGGCGATTGCTGATTAAAACCCAGCTATTTTCAGCCACCGCCAATAGCCCCGAAGCCCCACTGACCGGAGCCCGCATCGCCGGCAGGGGAGGCATTGCCTTAGCCTGGGGGGCATTGGGGCTGCTGCTGGCCTTTCAGGCCGATTGGATTGCCGGCCATTTATTTAGATCTCGGTCGCTGGCGGTAACGGCCCAACAGCCGCCAGCAGTCAGCGCCCCCAAAGAAGCGGAGGCACCGGCTAAGCCCTCCAGCTTTGAAGAGGAGCTGGCAAAGCTTAACTGGGGACAAAACAATGGCGATGACACCGTTAGCCTGGACGACGAACTTCCCGGCTTTGCCAGCTCAGCCATCAATGACACAGATTTGCTCGGCAGCCCGCCGCAAACCACCGTGTCCATGGCCGAGGTACTCGAGACATCCCCTTTCCCCTCATTTACAAGCCAGCAGCTCAATGAAAAGCTGGCACTTTATGACTGGTATGTAACCGAGCAAGGGGCTCCTGATGTCCTGGTGTTTGGTAGCTCACGGGCCCTGCGAGGTGTGGACCCAACGGCCCTGACAGTGGCCTTATCTAACCTCGGTCATGAGGACGTCAGCGTTTTTAACTTTGGGGTCAATGGAGCCACGGCCCAGATTGCAGACCTGGTGATACGACAGCTATTGGCTAACTATCCACCGCCAAAGCTGATTTTATGGGCCGATGGTGCCCGCGCCTTTAACAGCTCGCGGGTGGATGTGACGTTTAATGCGATCGCAACCTCAGAAGGCTATCAACAGCTAATTTCAGGCGAACTGTTTCCCGACGGCGGCAGTGACAATCGCCCCACCCTCAACCCAGCTCAACAGCTCAATCGCTATTACACTCGCATCGATCAGGAACTCAGCAACGCCCTAGGGACCATTTCCTCGGGCTATATCGAACGTACCCGTCTTCAAAAAACAGCCCAAACTAGTCCCCTTGCCTCAACCAACGCCTCAGCTGCCGTTAACCCCACCGAAACCGATTTAATCGACGCCAACGGCTTTCTCCCCTTAGCAATTCAGTTTAATCCCGCCACCTATTATCTAGACCATCCCCGAGTGGCAGGTGCCTACGACGGCGATTACAAAGCCTTCCAAATGGAAGGGCCCCAGGTTGACGCCCTCAGACAGATGCTGACCCACACCCAAAGTCAAGGGGTGACCGTCACCTTTATCAATACCCCCCTAACCAAGGAATATCTGGACCCAGCCCGTCTAGACGTGGAGAGTCGTTTTCAGCGCTACATGCTCCAGCTAGCGGCCCAGGAACCGGGACTGTTATATCGCGACCTGGGTCAGCTGTGGCCCAAACGCTACGACTATTTTTCTGACCCCAGCCACTTAAATCGATTTGGCGCCTATCAGCTATCCAATCGCCTGGCCCAGGACCCCATGATTCCTTGGCTCAAGCTCAAGTCCGCCAGCGACTAGGGACGATAGAGGCCTCGATACAACCCGATAGTGCTGCGCTCTCAGTAACGTCCTGTCACGGTTTGCCATCCACACGATATTCACAGCCCGACATCCTACACGCCATCCACAGCCCGACATCCAGTTCACCCACTACAGTTCACCCACTACAGTTGCCCCGATGACGCCGCCTTCAATCCTTTACGGTCTGCTTCTCCTCATCACCAGCTGTCTTTACTGGCTACTACCCAGCCGTGGTCTTAAGCTGTGGCTGCTGGTGTTGAGCAGTCTGGTGTTTTACGGGGCACTACAGCTACAGTATGTCCCCCTCCTACTGGCCCTGGTCTTAGCCAACTACCTAATCGGGCGTCGTCTCAGCGCCCCCCTCGACTGGCGAATTCCCAACGAAGAATGGCACTTTGCCCAACAAGACTGGGATCGAAAACGACTGGTGCTAATGTGGGTGGGCATTAGCCTGAATGTGCTGCTGCTATTAGGCTTTAAGTACGTCACGCCAATGGCCGCCACCATTAACCCCAGTTTGCAGCTGCTCATGCCCCTGGGGCTGAGTTTCTTTTGCTTCGAGTCCATTGCCTATTTGGTAGACATCTATCGGGGAGCCCCCGCCGCTAATCACTTTATTGAGTTCGCCGCCTATAAGCTGTTTTTTCCAAAGCTGATTGCCGGTCCCATCACTCGGTTTCAGGGCTACATTAGCCAAATGAAACGACCCCAGCTGCCCAACCTAGAACAGGGTGTAGAGGCTGGCTGGCTAATAGCATCGGGAGCCGCCAAGAAACTCCTGCTGGCCGATCGCCTTGGGCTGCTGGTTAACCTTAGCTTCGATAACCTGGAGCGGGCTGGGAGTGGGGACATTTGGCTCGCCATTTTTGCCTACGGTCTGCAGCTCTATCTCGATTTTAGTGGCTATGTCGATATCGCTCGCGGCAGTGCCCTCCTGCTAGGTATTCAGCTACCCCAGAACTTTGACTTTCCCTATTTCACCACCAGCATTGCTGAATTTTGGCGCCGCTGGCACATCACCCTCGGCGACTGGCTGCGCAACTACTTGTACTTTCCTATGGGGGGGTCCCGCAAAGGGCTCAGCAAAACCTGTATAAATCTGCTGATCGTTATGGTGATTGCCGGTATCTGGCACGGCGATCAGTGGGGCTTTCTAATTTGGGGCCTGCTCCATGGTTTGGCGTTAGTGGTCCATCGGTTAAACCACACGGCGGCCGACTCTTTCCCTCGGGTTAAGTCCTTTTGGTCGAGCTGGCTCGGTGTAATTAGCGCTTGGGGGATGACCCAGCTATTTGTCTTCCTCAGCTGGGTGCCCTTCCGACTGCCCAATCTGCAGGATATGGGGCTAGTGGTCAACCATTTCTTTGGTCAAGCGGCCGATATCCAGTTCGCCCAGAAAGTTTACACAGAATCCTTAGGCTTGAACCGAGTGGGTATCACCCTCACATTAATTGGCCTGACTGGCATTATGACCCTGCTCTATGGGTTTAAGCATCGACTCAAGCTACAAATCAGCTGGCCCCTCAAGCTCATGTTTATTCCATTGGGCATTTATCTGGCCTGGCTGCTAGCACCAACCGAATCAGTACCCTATATCTATTTCGAGTTTTAATATCGAGCTTAGTCGCTGCCACCCCTTCCCTGTAGAGCTGTCCTAGGGGTTATCTTGCTGGGCTAAGCCTCAGCGCTCAGCAAAAGATAAAGCAAACCTTAAGGTGTATTGCGAAATACTAGAATACGCGTTACATTTGTATACAAGCGAACAAAGAATATTGACTGTTCTTTATTCGCTATACATACCGTACCTTAACAACGCAATAATTCATCATGACAACTACTCTACAGCAGCGCTCTAGCGCTAACCTGTGGGATCAGTTTTGTGAGTGGGTTACTAGCACCGAGAACCGCCTATACGTAGGTTGGTTTGGTGTACTAATGATCCCCACACTACTTGCTGCCACTGCTTGCTTCGTAATCGCATTCGTAGCTGCACCTCCCGTTGACATCGACGGTATCCGTGAGCCTGTTGCAGGTTCTCTGATCCTCGGTAACAACATGATCTCTGGTGCTGTTATCCCTTCTTCCAACGCTATCGGTCTTCACTTCTACCCCATCTGGGAAGCTGCTTCCTTAGATGAGTGGTTGTACAACGGTGGCCCTTACCAGTTGGTAATTTTCCACTTCCTCATCGGCGTATTCTGCTACATGG
>ERZ1740065.1595-NODE-1595-length-13716-cov-12.348876_pt1 | contig 13716 bp, 8 predicted proteins | sample MGYA00581738_ERZ1740065 | MGnify/ENA primary metagenome ERZ1740065 (study PRJEB43018, sample SAMN04849749) | marine metagenome | isolation source: floating plastic debris | place: Pacific Ocean | collected 2008-09-01 | study: EMG produced TPA metagenomics... | reverse complement strand
GGGGAGAGGTAGAGTGCATGTGAAAGGAGACTTACACTCCAAGAGGCATTGAGAGCAGTAGAACTGAGCACGTCCACTCCTAGAAGTCGGACATCCACAGTTTCGAGGTTAGCTCGGATCTCAGCGTTGCTCCAGGCATAGCCTCGGTTCTGAGAGCTACCCCGCATCCTGATGTCCTCTGATATGGGGGAGGGTTCGCTTGTACCGTAGATATTGTGAGATCGGATGAGCATGGCGTATGAGACACCCGGGCTCAGGTCGGTGACAATGGCCCACGGTACGTCTGTCCTTGACATGACCTCCACCCAGCCCTGAGTCAAGTACGACAGTACACAAATGACAGCATGTAAATGATAGTACGTAAGTGATGCGCACTATCTTATCTTACAAGTCCATTTTTCACCAGCAACCCTCTGCAATGACAGCAGTCAATGACGTGTGCGGGACTGAATCACTACGTACACATTTCCTATATGATACCTGACTGTGATATGTTTATTGTCATTGCAGTTGGAGTATCTCGTTACTAACTATAGGCCAGGGCGAATGTCAGCTCTAGTAGCTCCCAGCTGGGCTTCTTTTGGGCCACCCCTATTGACTCTGCGTCTGTGTGACTTGGAGTGGCTGTGACTCAGTTATTGATCGGATGTCACAGTACGCCGTCTGCTGCCCAAACTACCCATCAATATGGAAAAGGCAGCAACACAGGACAGAAATAATAAAGATATCGCACCTCTTTCGTTTGTCTCGTAAAGCGTTCCACGCTATAGTACACTGCAGCAGACGCGTTGGGAGTCGCTGCCCATTGCAGTTTCACTGACGTGCTGGTGATGCGGTTGTCGTCTGCCACCGGTCGGCTAGGAGAGAGGGGCACACGGCTCTTCACTGCGCTGTTTACGGGACCTAGGGAGAAAAGCAATCATATATGACGAGGAGTTGCGATCCCTCTGCATGGGGCATGCCTGGTGGGAACTAAGATGCAGGTGGTTGATTAAGGTAATATCGTGATTACGTCTCGTAAAACAGAGCAGCTGTAACGCTGCTGTTTACAAAGCAGCGAGAGAGAGTATCGAGTTATTGGCCGCCGCCGCGAGAGAGAGAGAGAGAGTCCGCCTGTTTGAACAGCATTGAGAACTGACTGGCTGGCGCTGATAATCGTTCAGTAGGTTGAGTCCCGAGTTAAAGCGTACGTCTGTGCAGAGACGTGGAACTCTGGCTAAAATAGCTGTGCAGCCAGGCTGCTGCCGGCTAGTGTCAGCGGCTGGCAATGGCTGGCAGCAGCGCTAGTTTAGGAATACGGTATTGATCCAGTCAACTCGATGCCAATATCAATATCCACTCCGCCGGCGATGGAGGCAGTCAACAGGAAGAGGGGGGGGGGGAGGGGTGGTGCCGCTGACAAACTGTCAGTGACATGCGCCTGTCGACTTACCAACTACGTTGAGGAACGCGGACGACGCGGCCTCTCCTGATTCGCTGATGGCCAAACATGTGTATTCTCCGCCGTCAGTCACAGTGACGTCTGCAATGAAATGATTTGATGTTGATGACGACAAGTTGGCAACAACGTGGCATAGAGATGTAGAGGGAAGGGGAGGTGTCACCTGTGATTCTGAGGTTGCCTCCATTTATCGATATCCTCGAGTCGACGAGGACAGGCCGATTGCCGTGCGTCCACCTGATGGTAGGAGACGGGTTACCGGAAGCCTTGCATTGTAGCTCGGCGCTCTGGCTGATGGAGATGGTCAAGTTATGGGGAGACTGAGTGATCACTGGCGGCGGACGACTGTCCTCGATCTCTATCAGATAAGAAAACAGGAAATCGTGTGGCGCTACAATCCAAATACATCCACTCCCCACAACACTACTGGTGGTGATTGCATATTGGGCCAGCGGCTGGCTAGGGTAAGAGATCATCAACGTTGATGATCTCTGCTAGGATTGCCTCTCGACAGACAAACTATAACTTTACGCCGCTGACTTCACAAGGAGTAGATAGAGCTGGCCGGTGATTGTGGTCGAACTGTTAATGCAATGACCTTTCTGAACGGCTCCCTCTACTGGTGGTAATCGACATATGCGGATGGGCACTGTGGAGTACAGTCTTCGGCCCAGCATGACGCAGCAGCTTGTACCCTGCCCTCATGAAGGGACCAGCATACAGGGGGCCAGTACAAACACACATATCCTTGTCACCCATGACTCATTCAGGAAATCTGTAGTAGGGGTTGGGAGACTGAGAGGCTGCCTGTCGCCACTTGTACTGGTTGCAGACTACCTTTGACACGGAGACTGGCCACAGTGACATTCCTGCCAGCAATATTCACTGCTGTACACTGGTACTCTCCATCATCCTCCGGTTGGCTGTCCGTTATCTGTAACGTACCATCTTCCAAAACGGAAAACCTGCCACTCGTCTGACGTACGTACAGCAGCAGTTCGCTCTGCGAATCGTAAATGAATGCGAGAGTGTGGCGGGATGAGTTCAGTCGACTTAGGCTGTGGACCTATGCTAACCTGTTCCTTGCCCCAGTATATGACGGGAGGTGGCAGGCCACCCACAACACATCTGAAGACCACTCGGCTACCTTTGCCTACGGTTTTGGACGTAGGTTTCTGTAGGAACACCGGTGGAGTGTTGACGGTGAGATGGGCCTGTTCAGATGTCTCTCCACCGTCGTTAGTAGCGATACAGGCGTAACCTACAGTCAAATACAGTCCTCTGTGATCTCAGCATCAATTAACAAGGGAGAGCGTGTCACTAGGCAAACTTCTGTGCTGATGATCATTAGACCAATTAAAACTGCAGCGGGTAAGGTAACCAAACAAATTAATAACGGAATGTCACAGGTAATAAAATATCTCCTCAGGTCTTTGTGAGCAGCACGCAGGCCAAAATGGATCAAAGCAGACGTACTTCCTTCATCAGAGGAGTCGATCTGAGAGATGATCAGCGTGTTGTCGGCTGTCACACTCGTACGAGCGCTGTCCAACTTGTCGTCGACCTTGACCCAGGTGATACGAGGCGTCGGGTCACCGCCGGCCTGACAATGGAACTCCACGGTTTTCCCTTGAGTTTCGATGGTGTCCAGTGGCGATTGGGTGATTACAGGCGGCTCTGCAAACGTGAGGAGAGACGTTACAAACGCGGCGACGGAAGTCAGTCACCAGTTAATGGGTAATATTGGAACTGCTGAGTGACAGGAGAACGTTCCGAACGTTCTGAAAGTGTAACATAATTGAAGGCTAAGTAGCAGTCAGCCGTATGAACAGCAGCTCTGGCAGTGGAGAGAACCAAGCTAGATTGGTCCCGCAGCACATAACACAATTTCAATCAGTGTCAATAGCAGTTATTACTGAGACAAAAGGCCTAGTAAATATAGAGTAGAGGGAGGCCAGGCTGGTAGGGACAGGCCATTTACTTCACTAGCTATTACAGAGAGTCTGTGGACATGAATTAATTCAATACACTTAACTCACTCTCTAAATCGCCTACTGATGATTGAAGATCGGTAGAAGAAAGGCATTAGTTTGTTGAGGATAATGTTTCAATGATAGTAGTAAAGTCGCCATCTTCACATCTATATTGAGGCACGATGCATGTCAGTTGTGTTTGCTTTATAAACGACAATATTGAAAACTAGATCATTGTATAAACCATACTCATCAGCGCCTCGAAATCGCCAAACAATGACCTCTGTCAGCGGTGGCTTTGTTTTATAATCTTGAGATCAGTGCTTGTCAACACGGGAGCATAATGATAGCAAGATGGAGGCGAATGATAAGGAGAGATAGTGACTCTCATTACTCAGGCCGCGATTGGCTGAACGTGGGCAGCCGGCGGAGCCTTTCACGAGTCAGCAGAAAGCTCCCCAGAGGGTTTGAAACGGTGTTACAAGATCAATACTGGCCCATCCACTTCAGTAGCCAAATGAATGGCTACTAGGCCGCAGAATTGCATTCGAAGGAAGTGCAGACGACAATTGTTAAACGCTGACAGCCGGCGAACGAGGGCCGAAATCCCTGGATGGTGAGAGGCTCAGTGTCGAAAGTGCGGTAGTAAACAGCGACGACCCCCACTTATTACTGGGCTATAATTGCATTAGTAAAGAAGATCCTGTAGGAGAATGTGTACTAGCCACTGGTATTCATAGCTTACAAAGAACATATCTGTAGCATATGGTCTGCGTTATCATCCCATCGTCTTGCAGGAGAGAGTGAGGCAGAGAGATGGGCAGTGAGATAGCTAATAGTCGTGAACACTTCAAACACTGCCCACCTCCTCCCACGGACAAGCGGAGGGAAAGTACTCACGCAGACGGAACTGCAGTCAGTGCTGCCGGAGAGTAAATACATGTACTAACCGAGAACTCTCAGTATGGCAGGCTCCGAGAACCTCTCGCCGGCCACGTTTTCGCCTACGCAGACGTACGAGCCCTGGTCAGATCGGCGTACGTTCCTGATCACCAGGTTGCCAGGAGGCGATCGCAGAGTCATCCGTTTTATACTAGCTATATTCAGCATGACTCCATCTCGCTTCCACTGAACCTGTGGAAGTGCATAATAGGATTGAATGCATATACGGCATCTATATACACAATAACACGACCTTGACACCGAGCACTGACCTGGGGTTGCGGTGTTCCGCGCGGCGGCTGACATTGCAGTGTTACCGTACCGTCGAGCACCACAGACGTAGAGGACGGCGAGACTCTAAACTCGTCCCGCAGCACTGAAATAGGAAGGAAGGCAGTTCGACTTGGTCGAGAAGGAGCTAATGCTAATTTATGTCAGTTTGGTGGCCAGAACAACGGTGGCGACAGAGACAGGAAATGGTGCGCTCTCTTCGCATGGCTAATTCATGAGCTGCTATCAGCTCAGCTACACAGTGGCAGAGACGCAAGCACAATTAAAACTTCATCAATAACTCTAATCACTGGACTGTAGAATGCCAGCAGAGAACACACACGGCACCGGTGACTCCTCATTCAAAACCCGAAAAATGCATGAATCACCCATTCACCAAAGCGACATCCGTGATTCAGAATAATTCAATTAGCTATTCATATAATACGATTGACTGCCGTGTGTACGATTGACTGCCGTGTGTGTACGGCTACATTGTAGGCATTCGATTCAACAGAGATTGCAGTAGTGCTGAGCCAAACAAAACCCCAAACATTTAGCTTTTCCAGACATCCAGGTAGTTGTAACGGCAGCGCAGGCAGCGCCAGAGTTACGACCACAGAACAGTTGTTCTAGCCGTTCACAAGGCCTTGGGGTAAAGCAGCCGACGAAGTTACGGACTACAGCAACGTCTGCACAGGACTGGTAACTTTGTAACAATAGGTACACAGGCTTGCTCGGTAGCATGGGAGCGATAGTAAAACTGCAATGAACTAGCCCCAGCAGACGTGTGAAATCAGGCATACGTAGTCATAGTTGCCCGTTCTATCGCAGGAATGTCCGTCAGTGACGCTTATCTTACAACTGATAGCATCTTGCTCAGACGTGTCCTGAATCGTCAGGACATCACGTCCTGTCACATTGTACCCACGTCTGCTGTGTTGTACCCATGTCTGCCGTGGGAGAAGCACTTACCAGCGATGCGAAGAGTGGCGTTGGAGCTGATGGATGAACCGAATGAGTTGCTGGCGTTGCAGTAGTATGTACCCACATCCTCTGGACGGAATCGTAGGAAGAACAAATTGCCATTGTTCAGTATGGACAATATAGACGTGGGGTTGTCGTATTGCGTCGGCACGCGCTGCCCGTCTTTGTACCACGAGATTTTCGTGCTGGACGCAACGCCATCTATGTTACAATGTAGCGTGTGTGGCTTGTCTTTGGCGACATAGTCGTCTGCTGGCTGCGTCTGGATCACCGGCTTCTGGCAGAGACAAACTGTAAAAAACATATCCGTCAGCAATGCTGGTACGTAGGGATAGGAGGGCCGCAGACGAGTGTATATTACGCAGCAGTGCCGGCTAGCAGCGAGAGACAGTGATAAGTAAGTGCACGCTCTACAGGAAGAGCGGGAAGTTTCCTTATCAGCTGCATATGTATTTTCAGGGACTTTCAGTGCAGCGCTAACTGCGTTGATTAGTACGAGAGAACCAACTCTCCGGTTCAGTCAGCGCAACGTCCACTTGGTGCAAGTTGTCTAAAGGTTTGAGCGGCAGATAAAAGAGAACTGGATAGAATTTGACTCTCCATTATGCTTCACACGCTGACTTGAACGCTGAAAGTGAATGAGCCTGTGGCGGAGTCGATAGGGATTAACTGTATCAATACGCCCTCTAGGTGTCCACGCAGCAATGCGATGGCGTTCTCATCGATGGGTCCTCAGATGGAAACCATTGCAGCATACTCAAATCATGTGAGGCAGCAATAGGATACTAAACTGGCCGCTTCCATCAGGGCAGGTGGAAGAGAGTGGACAACGTCAACACTTCTGACAGCAGGGGTTTCGTTAGCCAACACCTACTGTCAGAAGGGAAATAGGCTTTTCCTAATGGCTTATTAATTGAAAAGTAAACAAACGGGTTCTTGACAGTCGGTGGCTACATGCGGTCACAGAGGCCATGTCATAACTGAAAGTGTTTGCGTTGCTGATGTCGCATGAAAAGTAGCCTGGCATGTCGTGGCTTGGCACAAGTACCCTAGTGAAACCTGCGCATATAATAGAGTTCACCAAAACGGTTGCCCTTATCATGCCACGGTCGTTGAAGGTGATTTGCAAGTCAGTCAATGTGAGTTACAAAGCAACAATTACGACTGGAATCATTTGCATATCTTAATCATGAACACAATACTTTTCCAACAAAGAAGCATTGGCCGCAGTAGACGCTGTGGAATGGATGAAGGTACTACTAAAGCTCGGTAATTTCTCACTCACCATGACAAAGAGCAATGACGAATATCCAGGCCCAGCGCACACAGGAGCGGTCAAACCATTCCATAGTCTGACACCGATGCCTGATTCATGGCACACTACTGGGAAAGAAATGCAAATGTATAAGCAATTTGTTGAACTTTGCTAGCAGCACAGAGGTAGAGCATGCGTTGCAAGATGATCAGTACAGTATGGCAGAGTGCATGAATATGGAGGGATGAAGGAATTTATGGTGTCTCATAGAGTCATAGAACTGGTGACAAGGTCTACCTGGATGAGGCAAAGAATAAAGACAGTAGTATCGGTCATAAGCAAAACAGAAATGGGAACTGGGAAGAAACATCGATGAATATATAATATATAAATGACTTCGCTAAAGTGGATGTGAAACCGTTCAAGATAGTAACAAATGCACATACATATACTGTCGATAGTAATAGTAAGTCTTACCTGCAAGCTGTGTATGGTTCACAGAATGTTACTACATCCACAAGTTCGTGGTACGATTCAACGTATGTTAAACGGATATTCTAAATGAAGCTTCAAGAAGATCTCTACGATATAAAACTCCACATCAAAATTTAAAGAGCGCTTATGCTAACTACTTTCGCTTCACAGTACATTTGCCTTCTTTTGCCTGAGTATACCGATAGCAATGGCAGTAGCAGTGCGTTTTGATCGGGAACAAGTTGTTTACCACTGACAACCGATGAACTCGCTATCGAATAGGCGGAGCTTATGAAAATCGTCCATGAGACGATAAATCCCAGCATACGCCTAGCGCACAGCGGTTTAGTAGTATCTGATTACTTCGAGTTTCACGGCTATCATATCATCCTCCTCCCCCTCCCCCTTCCAGGGGTCTCAACCTGGATCCAGGAAAAATCCTTACAGCGGGTTTCAGGACTTCAAGAAAAAAATTGATATTATGACAGTATTATGACATCATAAATAGCTCAGAATAGCCATATTATTACCCCATTTTTACATTTGCAGCATCAAGATTAGGTTTTTAGTTCATTAGGGACTTAGGGTGATAGTCAGTGCTTAAATTCAGGGGGAACTAGAGGGAACGCAGTTCCCATAAGAAAATTACAGCCGCATCTAGAGGGACCGATAGTTCCCTTTAAAACCCGCAGGCCACAATCTCTGCCACAAAGAATTTCAACATCAGGTGCCTTCTGCTCAGTTTCATCTGTGTGTAGCAACTTCAGCAGCTGGCTGCCTGACCCCCATTTATGATACAAATCAGAATTTCCCTGTTTCAGTGGTGCCGTACAGTGCCGTCGGTCTGACAATGCAGCTATGCATGACAATCAGTTTGACACCACTATCAAAGGCCACTGGAGTTCCCTTAGAAAGAAAATTACAATTTAAGCCCTGGTGATAGTTAGAGACACATTGCTTACTTATGCTATCATTTTACCAAGGGAGGTAAGTGATAGCATCCAAAATCCAAACTGAAAGGCAAAAATCCGAGTGAGTCAAAGAAAATTCTTATGATACATGAAATCCGTCCTCTCATCCTTACACAAGCTGAACATCCAAACAATAAAGAATAAATGTGAATAGTTGAGATCCCTGATTTTAGAGGCTGTTTTGCCCAAATATTCACTCACTTCCATTTGTATGTGGCTCAAATAATAGACCTGTATTTCGATAAAAACAATGTATCACATAGTTTGCAAAACTGAAACGGGTAGCTGGTTAGATTTTAGTGCTACCAATAAGGTTATCTATGACATGGAAAAATATGATCGGGGCTGTTGAATTATTGAGTCGAGACAGCCGGTGCCAGTGTCCATGATTCACGCTGCTCGTCGTAGAGCGAAATCGGGTGTCCGAGTTAGAACAGCATTACAGACATTTGTACCGGAGTGCCGGCGGATGAAGTCAAATAATAATAGAGACAGTGTGACAAGTGCTGTGGTGGGCGTGATCAGCTGGTAGCCACGCCTACAAATAACAGACACACGAAAAATGAATAAGATGATCTGAGTCTACAACGACAGATACAGTAGAACTGAGTCTAAAACGACAGACACAGTAGAACTGGATTTTATAGCGACAGAAATGTTAGCGTTTCCCTCAAAACTATCAAGAAATAAAAATAATAGCGATCCCATAAATGGGAAGACAACTCCTATACAAGGTATTATTGGTATAATTTCTATAGCAAATTCCAACGGTTATGATCATTTTTCGTCGCTGTTTTCGTGACCATTAGACCGTCGCTATCAAATCCTGTTCTACAGCGCAGTTTTCCTAGGTGCTGTATACGTAAAAGTAACTGCAATTGAGCATTAGATACGATTTCCGAAAATCTCATTCTTTTGCATTTATTATACATCGCATTTATTTTTCAGGTCTGCAACTGATTGCAGTAGGTGTGGGACCACAATATTTACTCATCTCGTCGTATTTATTTCTCAACAGTAGGACAGTTTTAATCATTTCATTCAACATGAAAACTACTATGACATAGAGCTATGGATACAGTTGACAAGGTATTGCGCAATCTGACTCAGTTGTGACAATAATTTTCATGCTTATCATCTGAAAAGAAAACTGAGAGCATATTTTGATGTCTTACTGCTGACGTATGGAATGCCGGCAGGAGAGTTATCGCGACACACAATTTTTGTGAACCTGATCTGAAATTGAACTAAAACATGATGTGGCAGAGATCTTAACTATTCAGATTTATTCCTTACTGTTAGGATGTTCAGCTTGTGTAAGGACAAAAGGATAGATTTCATGTAGCATAAGGATTTTCTTTGACTCACTTGGATTTTTGCCTTTTAGTTTGGATTTTGGACGTTATCACTCACCTCCCTTCGGTAAAATGATGTCACAAGTAAGCAATGTGTATCCAACTATCACCATGCAAACCAATTTTTGATGCACATGTAGAAAAATGTTGTAATAATATGGCAATTCTGAGCTATTAATGACATCATAATACTGCCCAGTATCAAAATCTTTTCTCGGTGACCTTCTGACCTTTGCTGTGAGGGTTTTTCCTGGACTCAGGTTGAGATCCCTGCCTAAATATTGCAAATAGGGCCTAACAGAGTGAGTGCTCACATTCTTTATAGCTAACTTCACGCTTTAGTAGTTGTTGGCTGTTTTGAACATATTTAATTCAAGTTGTCAAGCATTTTTACCAGTTTTTTTGAAGTAGCATCTCCAAAGGAAGGGCTCCAGGGGCTACCTGCCCCCCTGTGGTATCTAGGGGCTGCCTAGGCCCTGGTGAGGTCTGGGCCAGTGCACAAGCAGGGGCTAGATAGCAGCGCCCTGAAAAAAATTTTGCTATTTTCAAGTTAACTGTATGATAGGAAAACCTACTTTATTTTGGCTCTACTTGTGAAGTCGCAGTAGTTATCATTCTATGCACTACATGTCTAATAGTAAAGCTGTGTGAGGATACAGAGGAACAGTTTCTGGAAAATCCTAGACAAAGTCCAGCAGAAAAACTTCCAAATCAGCTACTATCCCTGACAGTTACATATGAATCTATATAAACCCCCAACCTTCAGTTCAACGTTTCCAACATTGGAAACCAGCTCGTCATCTGTTTACTTGCATGGACTCACCATATACTTCCTTACAAGGAGCTCATAACTCCAACCATGAATCCGCATCACCAGATCAGTGACGGTAGCTATGGAGCAGACTTACCTTATGACAAGTTGGCGATGGAACTTCCTTGAATGCTCTTTTTTTGACATGACGCACCCACAAGTCCAGATGAAACAGAACCTTATGGAACAATAAAACAGCAAAGTTAAGCTGTGCAACTGTGACAAGATGTCATTCTGAGTTAGTTCTGTAAGGGTTAGAATCCACCCTCCTCATCAGGGTCCACAGGACATGGTTTTGTTGGCGACAACCCGACCCTACGGCAGGTAGTACTGTGTTTACAGGCCACCAGTAGTAGATCCAAGGGACCCGGCCAGCCAAACTCCAGAGAATGTTGAGAGTTGTGTTCTCTCACTAAGGTGTTCCTGTCATTCATTACAGCAGAGACCTTACGGTAAGGTCTCTGATTACAGAGAGGGCCATACAGTGATTTTCACATCATAGGTTTCATTTCAGAATCTTTATCTTTCTGAAGTGGTACACATTTTAGTGGAAGAGTTTGAGCTGCCCGAGCGAGTAAAATGATTGATGCAGTACTCATACCATACCATAAGAAAACATACCTCTTATACCTTTATCCTTTCTTTTTATCGTTAACGAGCTCATCCATCTGCTCTCATAGCAAGATGTGCACTGAAAAAGGCAAATTGCTGGACGCTTCTATCACCATGAACTAGTATCAATAGGCGAATATTGCATCAACGGAGTTCTCCTCTCCTGCAACGAGCCGGCGCTCATAGACGTTGATCATACCGTTTTTATATCAAAACTATGCGTGGTATAAGCTTATGCAAGAAAATCACGTGGTATGTAGTCAGCGTACACTTTTTGTTATAGTTGTCCTTCGATCTCTTGTAGTGTGTTGCGGTTCTCTGTCACCAAATTTCTACGGTGAGTAAAAGATGTAAATGCCATCTTTTATTACCTATGCTAGGTAAATAAGGATGTGTACGATACTGCATTGATTAAAATTGGTTTGAAATGATATATGGTTTCTATGTTCTCTCTCTCGAAGTTGTCTTAGTCTCGAGTTGTTGCGTGGCGCTGTTGTAATCTTCCCAACATTTCCTGCAATTTTACACTGCCATCTGTTTCAGCTGGTGACGGTTGCCATGTTTTGGACAAATCAATCACTTCACGAAATCTTTCACTCAGTACCAGGCTTTGCGACTTTTGAGGTGAGGGTTTACTCAACTTTTAAGTTCTCCGGGAATTGGGACGCTCGCCGGCAATTAGGTATCTGTTTTTTTTTGTATCGTAGGATGTCGTCCACATGTACTGGGAAAGCTTGAAGGTGACAGTGAACGATTCCTGCAGAAGTCTGGAACCATGGCAGCTTATTCTTGCCAGCATAGTGATGGTAGTGACACTGCAGTGGTTATATGAATACTTGTTCTCTGGGATAGGTAGGGAAGAATTACCTCTGACCTGATATGCCTTACAGCCAGTTAGTCTGTGATAACGAAGTTTATTTAAAGGTGGGTATGCTAAGACAAAGCGGTTCGTCTTCAAGCTTGTACGAAAAATACCTTTCGTGCGGAAGCAAGTCGAAGCGGAAATAGCGAAGACAGCACTCTCTATCCAGCAGTCATTTGCTGCCGATCTCAAACCAGGCATGCGATTTATAAAGAGATTGCCTGACCGTGGGTCCACTGCTGTAAGCTGCATCTCTAATACCCCTTAATCCTAACTGTTTAGCAGTTTTACAGCTTGTTACCTTTTCACAGAATGATGTTTGTGAAATGGCTTCGGAATACCAATCCATGTGTGAGTACTGCTATTGTCCGATTGTATGATAGCCGCTTGTTTTGTTAGCCGCCGGATTTCAATGGGTTTCTAAATTTCAGGCAAGTGTGATCTTTACAGAGGTCGTGCGTCAGGTACGATCTACAACGGCGGGAAGGAATTGACGGAGCTCAATGCCAAGGTATGTGAGCTTACAGTGGCGACTAGTTGGAATAACTTCATGCTAGCAGATCATAGCCTCTGTCTCCATGACTAGATATACGGTATGTTCGCGTGGACTAACCCTCTGCATGGCGACCTCTTCCCTGACATCCGTAAGATGGAGGCCGAGGTGGTGCAGATGTGCGTCGCTATGTTTAATGGAGGTCCAGACGCATGTGGCACCGTGAGTCACCGATTCTCCTACCATGATTGTCTCTACTTCATGTTTTTGTGTTTGGCCTCTCCCCTCACTAGTGCTTAGCTGGCCTAGGTTAGGTTTCTCTCCCTATTATGCATTCAGGTCACATCGGGTGGTACCGAGAGCATCATGCTGGCCTGTAAAGCGTGTCGCGATCGAGCTTACAGCCGCGGCATAAAAAATCCCGAGATGTGAGTTTTGTCTGTTTGTCTGCTCGCCTGCTGCCCTCCACAGAACTCTGATATCTCATTATCTCTTGGTTTCTGTTTAGGCTAGTAGGACGCAGTGCTCATGCTGCCTTTGAGAAGGTGAGTGATTGATAGTGATAAATACGTTGTATTACACCACTGTCCATGAATTGACTCATGGATCGCTGTTTGTGTACACTAGTCGTGTCAGTCGTTTGGCATCATCTTCCGCTCCGTCCCTCCAGACCCAGTGACCATGAAATTGGATGTAGCAAAGATGAGAAGGATGATCAACAAGAATACTTGCTTGGTAAGTGTGGAATACTCGCTAGGAATACTTTCTCTGTGAACACGGAATACTTGCTTGGAATACTTGCTTAGTAAGCCCAGCATACTTGTTTGGTAAATGCGGTGTCTTTGTGTTGTCTTTGTGTGAGGTAAGCGAGTACTATAATGTGTGTATTGAGTTATATCAGAGATCATCCACAACTATGATCTCTGGTTATATGACAGTCCAAAGTCTGTTTGCAGTCCATGCAGATCTCTGAGTCAATCGCTGAGTCAATTGAGGCATGCTGTTTGCTGGATGAGTTCACAGATGACTTCATTTCTTTTGTAGCTGGTTGGCAGCTGTCCCGATTTCCCTATGGGAGTGATTGACCCCATTGAAGAGATAGGTCAGGTACTGTACACTGATCTTACTACAGTATACCTCCTTATCTCTCTTTTCCCCCTCTTTCCCCCTCTTTTTCCTTCTTTCTCCCTCTCTCTCCCTCTCTCAAACAAACACAAACTAAAAAAAAAAAAAAAAAAAAAAAAAAAAAAAAAAAAAAAAAAAAAAAAAA
>ERZ1740065.1594-NODE-1594-length-13722-cov-10.552352_pt1 | contig 13722 bp, 15 predicted proteins | sample MGYA00581738_ERZ1740065 | MGnify/ENA primary metagenome ERZ1740065 (study PRJEB43018, sample SAMN04849749) | marine metagenome | isolation source: floating plastic debris | place: Pacific Ocean | collected 2008-09-01 | study: EMG produced TPA metagenomics... | reverse complement strand
CTCCTGCCTTCCTCTCCCTCTCTTCCAACCTCCCTCCCATTCCCCACCGCCCCTCCCCTTTCCCTACCTCCCTCTCTTTCCCTCCCTACTTACCTACCTCCCTCCCTCTCCTTATCTCTGAGCAATTGTCCATCTGTTAGAAGGTGTTGTATTGCTTCATTAAGAGGCCTTGTATTTTGTCGTTAGGCAGTCGATCAGATAAAGAAGATGTACAAGTTCTTCCTGGATGTAGACGCGACGCAGATTGAGATCAATCCGTTTGGCGAGACGCCTCAAGGTCAGGTCCTCTGCTTCGACGCTAAGATCAACTTTGACGATAACGCGGCGTTCCGACAGAAGACGGTATGTGACTGACCACCTATGTAGCCATTTGACACTGGGACTCCCTGTCACTGTGTGTGTCCGCCTGCATGCAGATCTTTGACATGGAAGATGACAGTGAAACTGACCCCAGGGAGGTGGAGGCAGCCAAATACTCACTCAACTACATCGGCCTTGACGGCACAATCGGTTGTCTCGGTGAGTGAAACCTCCACCCCTCCATCATCCCCCTCTATCCACTTCTTCCAACCCCTTCACCTCTCCAAACCTCATTACCGCTGTATATTGCGTCATCTCTCCATCTCTCCCTCTCACCCGATCTACAGTCCTCACTGCACAGTCTGACTGTTGTTGCCATGACTACAGTCAACGGAGCAGGTCTAGCCATGGCCACAATGGACATTGTAAAGTTAGAGGGAGGTGAGCCCGCCAACTTCCTCGACTGCGGTGGCGGAGTACAGGAGGATCAAGTCTACAAAGCCTTCAATCTCCTGATGCATGATAAACATGTTAGTATGGAGGGGTTGTAGTACCGTCCCTCAACCAATGCCACCTGTATCATTCACCCAGTCTATGTGACCCCTTGCTATATAGGTCAAGGCTATTCTAGTGAACATATTTGGAGGAATTGTCAACTGCGCCACAGTAGCCAACGGGATTGTGAATGCAGCCAGGTCGCTGGACCTGAAGATCCCGCTAGTGGTGAGGCTGGAAGGTGAGGAGCCCACACTTTCCTACTGACCATCACGTACTGCAGAACTGTGGTTGTCTGATAAAGCGGGTTTGTCATGCTGTAGGCTCTAACGTGGATAATGCCAAGAAAATCATAGCCGACAGCAAGCTACCAATCATCTCTGCAGAAGGCTTCGAAGACGCCAGCAGGAAAGCGGTGGCCAGTGCCCTACTAGCATAGTGACTCTACACTAAAACGTATCATTACTGGCATTACTACTATCAGTCCTGGACTCCATGGCCAGGAAACGAGCCAAGCTATTGGCTGGTGCTACAAACAGTACAGCAGTAACTGACACTAGCGCGGTTTTAATGATTGGCCAATGTAAATCACATTTACACAATGATGGTGATGATGAAAACATCAAAATATAATATGAAGCAAGGATTCCGTAGAAATAAAGAAATATACTTGAGTGATCTAGATTTGTGAGCCAAACAAGATCGGAGAGGTTTCACTAATGACATCTGTTCGATAGTTCTAGAATATTCCTAGCCCTATCTTACTCTTCCTCTTGGGCTTGGCGCCATCCTTTGAGACAAGAGCGGACTTGCTGTCGCTGTCGTTGTAGGGCGTCAGCTCCGCGCGGCCTGTCGCGATGTCGTAGGATGAGTATCGCTTGTGTGTCTTGTACGAGTCCCTGCTACCAGGCGATACGGATCGGCTATCTTCTCTCACCTCCTCCGGTAATACGACAGGTTTAGCTTCCGGCTTGACTTTCGGTTTTACAGCCACAGGAGGCCGTCGGTCGACTGCCGGTTTTGGAGTTGTGGGTGGGTGCGGTTTAATGGCGGCGGGAGGCCTAGGAGTTGTCTGCTCATTCGGCGTGGCTGCGTCTGCTGAGCCGTTGTCCTGCTCTGAGAAAGCGACATTGGTCAAAGCGCCCTCTGCCTCCTCATCATTATCACTGGCTCGCTCTTCCTCGCCTGCTAGAGATTTCTTGTTGTCGTACACCGATGCCCGCGGACTCTTGGCCTTGGCAACTCGAGGGCTCTTGTGAGATTTCTCTTTCTTGCCGGCGGAGTGGACATCGCTGCTGATGAGGCTCTCGCCTTCAGACAAGTTGTCCTCATAGCTGTCCGTATTGACAGTCAGATGCACACTGGCCACCTGGTAGTCTGTCTGCGACCGCTTCATCAGCTTTAGCGTGGAGTCAGCGCCGCCAGCCATCACGTCATTGGCTAATTGATGGTCACCTGACGACATCGAAGACCCGTGGATGCTGTCGATAGTTTTTGACTTGGGCATTCTGGGTAGAGACGAGAACTGGCGACTGTTGACCGAGTTCACAGCAGCAGTTATAACAGCAGATGCGCCGAGGTGAGGCTGGACAAACTGGGCAGCGCCGAATGCGGCAGCTGACTCATGGGAGACGGGTAGCTGCTGCTGTGACAGCGAGACTTTCTGGACGATGATATCCGTCAGGAACGGGTTGTTGGGTAGCAGCGGGACGGGGCAGTCATCAACCTGAACAGCTCTCGGCTTCCCGAATGGAGCGGCACCAAATGGGTCGCCAACGTTCTCAGAGCTTGACGCGGCCGGCGTAATCGTGCTAGGATTCGAATCGCAGCTGCCCGACCTGTTGGCGTCTGATGCATGCTGGGATGCCGCCTGCGAGCTGGTATTGCTACGAGTGAGCGTGCCACTGTTAGAGCTGCAGTTGGAAGGAGTGTCCTTGTCGGTGAACTGACTGGCCTGTAGCGTGGCATTAGCCAAGTCTTCGTCAGACGACTGCAACTGGTCGTCTGCTGCGTTCGTGAGCGACTCGTTTGAGCCGTGCCGCACTTTCTTATAGCGATCCGAGCGACGCGTGAACGGAATGGGTACACCAAATATCTTCTGGGGTTGCGACCGCTCATGAAACGCTGCCAAAAGGTTGTCATCACTCGTAGCACTGAGCCTGCTGTATTTGTCTACAATCAGAAGCACCAATGACTCTACATGACCATGCACGCACCCGTACACGTACATCTATCAGGTGTATGGGATGCAAAGGTGACTTACCTGTAGTTTTTGATTCTTTGCGACTCTTGCCTGTAAACAAAAACAGCAATTATAGGTCAGAATATGAATCTCAACAAATGCTGCATTACTGACGGCACTGACGGCACTGACGGCACTGACGGCACTGACGGCACTGACGGCACCAACACCTGGTATGGCTGCTGTGCATATCATTCCTCCCCCAATTACAGAAGATGAGCCCAGCTATAGGAGGGGGAGGGAAAGGCTTATGTACCTTTGCTCTTGTAGTAGAACGGCGCAGCGCTAAATGGGTCCTCAGGCAAACCGCTCTCCATCATTACCAAATCTTCTCGGCTCTTCACATTTTGAATGCCTGGGGAAGATGCTCAAACAGTGACACACGGGCTGGAGAGATAGACAGACAGAAAAGGCAGACGCACGGGACTTATGGACAGCAGAGACAGACGGATGGGGCAGACAAACAGATGGAGGAAGCAGATGGACCATAGAGACAGACGGATGGGGCAGACAGATGATAGAGATATATGGACAGTAGAGACAGACGGATAGAGAAGACAGACGGACGGGACATATGGAGAGTAGAGAGAGATGAATGGGTAGATAATCTACTAGTAACTCACTACTCTGTGATCCACAGCGAAGTCGATCAAACTCCTGTCCAAACATAGCGTCATCTGCTATTGAATCAGCATCGTCAGCGAAAGGGTTCCAGTTGGGCAGTCCTTCCACAGACGAGGACTTCACTCCAGCGCTAAACAACCAAACCAGATCATGTGACCAGATCATGTGACTAGATCATATGACCATTCGCTGCAGACGGCTGGTTTGAGGCTACTAGCTGTGGCATCCCAGTTATCATATCCACACGATAAACTAAGAGCAATACAGTCGGACTACCACAGCAGTACGGTCGGACTACCACAGCAGGCACGTGGCGACTAGAGTAAAATAAGACGCCTCTGATACCACGACTAACGGATACAATTGAGGACAGGTACTAGCAGGTGGTTGCTTTCATACTCACAACAGAGACCAGCTGTAAGAAGTAGTGGTATTAGTTGATGGTAGGTCATACATGCAGCATTGTATCGGCTCCAGTTAGCTAACAGAAGACGGCTGTCCAGCGCGGCCATAGCCATGCTATCACTTTGTTATTTATACTATACAGAAACCGGACCAGACCATGCTAGATTAGGGTGGTGACACGACACTGACCTTGAGAATGTGTCAGACAATGAAGTAGCCTCTGACTTAGACCGTGCTACACTCAGCAGGCGGGTGGCATGCACATCCGAAATAGAATTCAAGGAGCTTAGGCTAGCAGCTAGACTCTTTTTTCTGCTTCGATTCGGCTCGTAAACTCTGCAAGATTGAGGAGCCATTTCCCAGTGCCGAGCCGAGCTGTAAACCGCAGCAGACGTACGGAGGGTAGTACAAGCGCAGAGGGCTAACCTGAACGCTGAGCCACTCCTGCCCACAGCTATTGCAGATGTGTCGCTGTGGTTCCTCCTGTGTGATGGTCTAGTGTTGGGGGCTGCTTGACTCTGACCCGACTTCCCGTCATGACTAGAATTGGGCTAAAAAAAGTGGAGACAACTCCGTATAGGAACGATTACACTTCCACCTGTTATCTGAGTTTCAGTGAGTCAATTTGTTTGGCGTGAGAAATGATGATGGACTCACGTTTGATTTCTTCTCTGGTACGGAGGGTACTTTGAATTCAGGCTGTGCATCGACGACCTGATGACTAGAGTCCGTAGCCTGCAGATGACCTTGACCTTGAGAGGGTGCGTCTTGACTGGCTTCAACTGCAGACTGACCATTGGCAGACGAGAAGTCAGCCGTGAACAGCACCGCCTGACCAAAGTCGTCCTCGAACGCGTTTACGCTCGGTCCATCGTTCTGGAGACGAAAGAAAAGTTAGAAGGAGTTCCATATCGCGGCAACTCGTTCCGTGTGCTGAATTCTAGACGATGATTAGACAGGAGAGAGGGGTAGCCCTGTTCTGTACATGACCAGTTCTTTAGAGGAGATCGCCAGTCACTCACCTCAGTGACAGAGGGTTTATCTCCGTCGACGGTGAATGGAGCTGTCTGATCCCCTGAGACGCTGAAGTATGCGAAGTCTGGAATCTGTGCGCCTGACTGTTGCGGTTGGACAGGATTGGCTGGTATCAGATGAGCTTGCTGTAATTTCTGCTGTATCTCAGTATGTGACGTCTGCTGCGGGGCTGTCTGTTGCTGAGTGACAGCTTGTTGGTATTGTTCAATCTGGGCCTGCGTCTGCAGAATCTGGGTATGCGTCTGTTGAATCTGGGAACGCGTCTGCTGTATCTGCTGGTTTGGTGTCTGCTGAGGATTCTGGGAATCGTTGACCCATGTCGGCTCAAACTACAGAATACATATAGATGAACGAACTGAAACAGTGAAAAGTGCAACAGAATAACTTACAGGATTCCGTTGGTACAATGTATGTTGTTGCTCATGCAGCGCCTGTTGTTGTTGCTGTTCATATAGTGCCTGTTGTTGTTGCTGTTCATACAAGGCCTGCTGTTGTTGCTGTTCATATAGTGCCTGTTGTTGTTGCTGTTCATACAGAGCCTGTTGTTGTTGTTGTTCATACATCTCCTGTTGTTGTTGTTGCTGTTCATACAACGCCTGTTGTTGCTGCTGTTCATACAGAGCCTGCTGCTGTTGCTGTTCATACAAAGCCTGTTGCTGTTGCTGTTCATATAGGGCCTGCTGTTGTTGATAAAATGCCATCTGTGCAAGTTGCTGTTGCTGCTGCAGGTGTTGCTGATGTAGCTGTTGTTGTTGTTGCTGTTGTAGCTGCTGTTGCTGTTGTATTTGCTGTTGTTGCTGGAGCTGTTGTTGCCTGAGAAGTTCTGCCTGCGGCTGATCCTGTTTGCCATCTAAAACAATTCGGCGAGAGGAAATGGATGGATGATCAGACAGATAAGCAGCGGAAGCAGCAGACGCGGACGCACCAACTATCAGCTGTCTGCTGACTGCAGACGCACCACCGGCAGCGGATCGGCTCGCTTTGGGACGCTCTCTCGGCGTCACGGTCGTCCGCTCTATCCGTTCGCCGCTGCGATCTGTGTTTTTGGGTGTGGAGGGAAGTGTTGATCGTGAAGTTCGTCGCGCAAATGAAGCAAGTAGATCAGAAATATCGGGTTCCACTGAGCTCTACAGAAAGCATGCAACTGCTGAAGCAACTGAGAACTAGAGACCACAGACCTCTAACCGCTATAGATGAGTACTGACACTGATGTTCTTGACTGGACAGGCTTTCTTCGCTATAGCGAAGGCGACGCGAGACACTTGGTAGATATCAGGCCTCCTCTCGGGGTTCGGCTCCAGACAGAAACCTGATCACAATGGCGAATATAGTCTGTGACGTGTGACATTGGTAACAAGTGTCTGAGACGTGACAAGGCCTTTGCCAGAGCTGACACGAAAACAAATCAAATTTTAGCTCTATTTAGGCGTTCAGTTCAATGGGGGGAGACAACTCTCTACTCGTGTGAAAACTTACTACACACCGAAAATGGCAAAAAAATTGCCATCCAGTTTCATAGGAGTAATATAAGCAGTTAAACCAGTATGACACGCCCACTGAGAACTGTGACAATGACACGTCACGGTACCTCACCATACAGAGAGGGTGAGGGGGAGGGTGAGGGTTAGGGTGAGGGTACTTACTGATCAGAGAGTGGAGAGTTTTGGAGTATTGGGAATTCTCTGGAATGGTAAGGTTTGCAGATTGGATGGCCAGTGTGCTCTCGCCAAATGGAAGCGAGCGAAAGCAGAGCCGGTACAACGTCACGCCCAGAGCCTGAGAGACAAGCAGACAGACATGAGGCTAACAACGACGACGCATTGACGACGATGACGAGACTCCTACTGACCCAGATATCGGCCTTGGTGGTGATGTTCATGTAGCCGTACAGGTTAACCATCTCCGGCGCCCTGTGCGACAGCGTCGTGTGCCTGAAAGACCAGAATGTTGCAACAATGTGGCCCTGGCGCACCGACAGTAGGTTACAAGGCGACTTACTTGTTGATATCCTCTTCCATTTCGACAGGGCTGCGATCGTCCTTGCCGTGAATGTAGCTGCGAGCCGTGGCTGACCCAAAGTCGCACAGCACGTACGACCCGCTCTCCTCAATCAGTAGGTTCTCAATCTACAAATGAAACAGATGACGTGACGTCGTGGACAGACGCACCAATCAGATGCTTCTAAAGTCTGCAGACATACCTTGAGGTCTCGATGCAGGATGGGTGTCTGACAGTGGTGTAGCCGCGCTACCGCCTCGCATGTATCACAAAATATGTTTAATATCACATTCTCACTCAGGCCGTGCGCACCCGAGTCGTTTACCAGCTTCATACACGTCCCTGAAACGGAGGAGATAACTATGGGACTACGTCTGCCGAAACGCCTGACTGTGGATGTCGTATGATAGACCACACGGAGTTACAGGCCAGACCTGCCACATGACAAGGAATTTATATAAGGTTTGGGGTCAAGAATGAACAAGCAGTCCGGCATTACATGATGTAGCCTACATAGCGATCGGCACCAATAAAGGCCGATTACAGTTCGATGCCGTAAACTGGAAAATGATTGCGATTGAAAATAATGTGATTTGACTCAACTTCACTAATTGTAAATTGTTTGCGCTGTAAAATAAATGCGAATCCCAGTAACTGATGCTCACTGGTGACCGTTGACTGTGAGTACAAACGGCGCAACTGTTTCCCACTCAAAATTCATACTCTCCACATCTGAGGAATATGATTTACCGCTCCCGCCACTCACTAACCATCAAATAACTATTATAAACGGCAATGGCTGGTAATCTAATATCGAGTTCCGTCCAGGCCCATACAAATATTGCTAAAGCATTTTTGCAACTATAGGAAATTGCGATTGACACATTGGTTTTTTCTCGCAATCACTTTCCAGTTTACAGTATGCATTTTGATTGGTTATGTCACAAAATGGCGGATCACCGGCGACACAGAAATCATATACGACACTCTGGTACGACCACCAACTTCGTCAACAATAACGGCGTATGGGAGATCTGTTCACGATGATCCAAGCTGTTCTAAATAACTAATGCCCTGGCCAAGGCAGGAAACGCTGGCAGAGAATACCAGCTAATTTAGACAAGCGCGTGTTAAGAGGTGATCGCTGGCTAATTCTCATCCCCTGTACAGCGTAATTAGCACTGTCACAGACTGACATACGGTAGGAGAGCGGGAAGGAAGCTGTCAGTACCTACGGGTACCTCACCTGGATAAAACTGCATCAGTATCAGCACCTCCCACACGCCCTTGTAGTTCTTGGATATTGCCGAGTCGACAAAGCTCACAATGTTCTTGTGGCTTGACAATGACCTCTAGAAATTTAAAATTCGTTGTCAGTTAGAGGTTGACCTGGAAGGGTAGACGTCGATCGAGTAACGCACCATTATTTGTATCTCTCTCTTGCATGATACCAACTTGGCCTCCTCATTGACATACAGCCGTTTCAGGGCGAACTTCTGGCCGCTGGAGCTTTTAGTTCTGAACACGACTCCATAACCACCTGATGAGAGCAGATTCAACTTTGAACTCACAGTAGGGCGTGCGGAACAGTGATTTCGTTAGTTCACATAAATCCAACAGATCAGTAGACAAGATGAGATGCAGTGAAAGATACACCAGTCTGCTAACACACCTGAGTGTCATTGTTGTATTTCGATACACTACAGAACAACAACAACAATTAAGTCAGTATCAACTCACCTTCAGCTAGTACATCCTCAACAACCACAGTTAGTTTACCAATACTGTACTTCTTGCCGACATCAGCTTCGAAGTCCGACGATGGCTTATTCATGCTACTAGAGGATGAATAATGACGCCTGAAATGGAGCATAAATGCTAAAATTACTACGAATCATATCCTAACCGAAATGACTAATCAACGACTATATTTGATCGATAAACGTAAAATTGCAAGTCAGAAATCACGTGGGTGATGAAATGATGGCGTGGCTGAAAGTCTCTATGTCACATGGACCACCAGTCACGCAATGATCATTTGAAAATTTTGGCTTCTTAGGAGAGCCTAGTAATGACAATATACCAGGGTACAAATGTCAGACCCTCTAAGAACATTCAGATCACCATCAATATATGATAGCAATGCAATCTCACTAGTAGAAGAACTAAACCGTCATGAGATTCAGAACGTGGCGAAGGAGACCACAGAGAGTAAAACTAATCCCATTATGATTCGGTCGAGCACCGGTAGGCGTACTATGGCGTAAGGATGAAGGCTCACCTGGCGTTAATTTACTAGGGATTGCCTCGGTAGGAACAAGTTCTAGGCATCAACTCTTCTCTTGATTCTCCATCCCAGGAAGAAATCGCTCGCGAAGACAACAGGAACTAGGTAAGCCTACCTCGTACTACTAGTCACAGTTGAGTCATAGTAGGTGCAGATAGTCCTTGCGCCATTGATTAATTCAACAGATGGCGTTAAACGGGTATCCGACACGCCTACTATACTACTGCCTCCTTCGCAGCGAGAGCGACGAGTTGTTTCCCCTTGCCAGTTCGTGTTTCGAGCCGGCGTTTCATTGGGGCGATATATACCGCTCTACACCCATCGTATGCTACGATTTTTGACGATTCCATTCACGGTTCAGGAGACTGGCAATGCGTCCCTAGCAGCACTAATGGTCGGCTCTACATAAGCTAGATGGTGAGCTAGCGTGAACGCATGATCAAGCCAACTGTCGTGGTAACGAAACTTGCACCCAGAATTGGGTTACGTGAACGCCACCAGAACCCGAGTGTTATAGAACGCACCCTACTCAGTCAACATAGTGGCATGGATATAGAATCGAAACCAGCAAATACAAGGAAGAGGAGAAAGCTTCGGAGTGGAGGAAAGAAGAACAGCAAACAATCTAATAAGCAATCAACCAAGTTATCTAGCAGTTCAGGTGATAATAATATCCTTTCACTCAACTAGGACCAACTTCTACCTTTCACTTATAGCCGTACTGCAATGTTTTAACATAGGAAATAATGCTAACGCTGCTCAGAAGGACAGTCTTCGATGGTGCAATCAACATACAAACTCTGAGGATGAAGTCCATCGGATTGAGGTATACAAGGCTAGAAGAAGGGAGAGATACAGGAATGAAGCTTTACAAGTTTGGAAAGAAGGTAGACCAGTCGTGACATGCATAGGAATCACTTCGTTGGCCCCCTGCGTGCCGGTGTACCACTACACCGACCCAAACAGGATACCAGATATACACGCGACCAAGAGTTCATACACTCTCTACACTCCCATCTCTTCCGCACCAAGAGTCACCACCATATCTTGCTAGTGTCATGAATTACGCAATTCTATCAGACTGAACGCTCAGACTTATTTTGTATGAATTAACACGGTGCTATAGCGTTTCAATTCACTCGTTGGACACAGCACTGTCCGACACCCAATCAGCGATATGATTCCTTTGTCTATGGATATTTAAAATGTTCAATTGTATTAGTTGAACTTTTCGAAGTTCAGCGGACTCCCTGAGGAAAGGATGTTTGATCAATAAACACAATAATAGCAGTGGACCCCTGCGGATTCAGGTCAATCAGCGGTTCACTTTCTTAGAAACAACGGTGTGTGATTTATTCCATCAATCGCTGTCTGAACACTCCTTCTCCTCTGCGTAACGCTCTGTGAGAGTGGTCAGGTTGTTTATCACCTCAGTCCATTCATCCACCTCCAGGCCAGCCTCTGTTTGTCGGTGCAGGTGTTTAGAGGTCAATGATTTAGCTGTATTCACTAGGTAAGACATCATAGGGTAGCTGTGATTGGTAGATGAGCAGCAGGTAATCGATGATACCTGAGATACACCTGTAACACAACGTAACGTGACAGAACATACCTCCGTGAAACAACAAATCTCTGCATCTCTCTCTCTCTCTCTCTCGCTCGCTATAAATTCTTCGGTGTCTCTCCCTCTATCTCTGCATCTCTCCCTCGCTCTATATAAACCCTTTGGTGTCTCTCCCTCTATCTCATCTCTCCATTGCTCTATATATACCTCCCCTCTCCCTTCCTCTCCCTCTCCATGAATAGGTAGCCTGTGGTAGTGCAGTCAGTAGTGTAGTAGTGCGGTTGGTTATATTACCTTCCGCAGGTGTGCGAGGTTGATCTAGCCTGAGGCCCAGTGGGCTGACGAGGTCACTGAATAAGTGAGGGTATGGCGACTGAGTGATAATCGGCTGGTTAAACTCCATCACAGATCTGTCAATGAACAGAACATCTGCCAGTTGAGTAATGGTACGTGATAGGAATGCGAATCGGAGAGTCCAAAAGGTGTATGTATATATAGGGGGTGAGCGGTAGGTAGGGGGCGCTGTAGAGAGAATCAGTGACACTCACGTTGGCACACAGGGCCTGAGATTGTCAATCCTCTCTTGGAACGCTGAGCCGCAGGGCCGAACGCCTCTGAGAATGACAGATCGGCTAGCAGCCATCCTACTGCTGCTGGCGTCGTACAGCGGAGTCAAGGATAACCAGGGTGGCGACAGAGTGTCAAAGGATTCAGGATAGGATAACGTCGTGTCCAGTACAAATGGCAGCCTGACCGACAGATCGCACACCTGGATGTACAGACAGCAGTACAACAGCACGGTCACACGAGGAATGGTCAAACGCGAATTAGGAGTTGTCTCCCACCTGCCTGCCGGAGGCAGTGAGAGTGTCGACGAGATGTGGGAGGTAGAGAGGAGCACTAGCCTTCCTGTGACTCAGTGTCATCGTGTCAATAGCTGCTGCCTGTATGGCACTGACATGGTACAGCAGGTGTCCCTGTCAACAATCAGTGAGTCACACTGGGTCAGCGATGCATGCTGGGTAATTTCAATGGTCAGGAAAGATTTGAATCGGTAAATTAGTGGTAAAAGTGAAACAAAAAAAATTAACAAAGAAAAATACTGTAGGCTGTGCAATAGATCACGGCAGAAAGCAGCAGGAACTATGGGGAGCGGGGAGACAACTCCTGAGCATCAGGAACTATAGGGAGCGGGGAGACAACTCCTGAGCATCAAATACTGTAGGCTGGAATATTTTAACGCCAGAAAATATTTGCGCAAATGCCAGAAGACTTCACTGAACAATTGTTGGAAAAATGCATAACTACTACCTACACCGAGTAATGGTTTTTGCAATCAACTTTTGTAATTATGAACATTCACAAAACATCTCCCTCCCAAAAATGCTCCAGTATACGATAGCTGGAGGTCGGCTTTTCTACAGTGGAAGGCGATTAATGGAGATACACAGAGTGCTACATCATGTCATACATCAGTTAGAGTAGTATACTAGTTACACCGTGATTGCAAAATTCTAGCGATTCCATTTCTCTCAGTATCTAACAATGTACCCGACCATCTGCATCAACATTTAGCCTGATACGAGAGCTCTCCGTGGAGAGTGGGCCTGTGCCCAGCACTGCTAAGACAGGCTGAGAGTTGGGAGGTACAGTGAGACATGTGTGGAGTACCTTATACATCATGTCTGGTAGATGCATGGGTTCACTGCTTTGGGGCTTCCATGGATTGGTGACCAGACTAAGTGGTATGAAGCAGCAGCCATTGGAGGTAAGCTTGTCCAATGAGAGAGCTGTATTGACCAGGTCGTCGATGCTGGTGGGATGCCCACTAGTCAGTTCCGATCGTACGCTGGCGAATGGCGAGAACGTCAGTATGGACTGCTTAGGGAACTCATCGACTATATCAGCAACTAGGCCAGACGTCAACCCACCGAAACCGTCAAAGACGTCAGCGATGAGATGGAAGCCCTACAATATGAGCCGCACAATAGTAAATCACTGCACTGCCTCTCTACGTCTATGCACTGTCAGTGCAGACCTGTAGACAGTCGCTGTCCTCCGTAAAGAAGTGAATGTTATCCTCCAGCTCAGATTTCAAGGGAGAACAACTCTCATTATAGACAGCCAGCCCAGATCCGTGGATACCGAACGAGTCACTGCAAGTAATTGGAGCCACAGTCAGCTACTCTTCACACCGTCTGCTGGGTCATGTGACACAACCAGACATGATATGACAACTCTGACACTCCAGTCTTGCATAGAGACATAGACTAGGGAAGTCTGGAGCGCCCAGTTTGAGATATACTAAAATATACTGAGGTCAGATCAGAACAGAGCTACGGTCAGTCAATAAAATAATTCTCACCTCCTCCATCACTCCCTCCCTCCCTCTTCCTCCCTCACCCTCTCTCCCTTCCCGCTTTCTCTCCTCCTTTTCCCTCTCTCCCTTCTCTATTGCTCTTCCTCTCCCTCATTCTCTGCCACCACCCACCTCTAGCTCTCAAATTTCTCTCTCCTCCCTATCCCATCCTCTCATTCATTAGTTAGAGCTAGCATAACCGATGATACATACTTGGCGCTATAGTGATTCCTGATTAGTGAAATAGTCCGCGGGTGCAGATGCAGCCTGAGGAAATCAGTCCATGTGGTGACGCAATCATCTAAGTCATAGAACTTCTTACGAAATACATCGGATGTTATCGGCTCTGCTGAAAGTTAAAGTATCGGAGTGAGGAGAATGGGTGTGGAAGGGAAGGAGGGAGGGAGGGAGGG
>ERZ1740065.1593-NODE-1593-length-13725-cov-12.236869_pt1 | contig 13725 bp, 4 predicted proteins | sample MGYA00581738_ERZ1740065 | MGnify/ENA primary metagenome ERZ1740065 (study PRJEB43018, sample SAMN04849749) | marine metagenome | isolation source: floating plastic debris | place: Pacific Ocean | collected 2008-09-01 | study: EMG produced TPA metagenomics... | reverse complement strand
CCTTCCCCTCCCACCCCCTCCCTCCCCCCCTCCCTCCCCTCCCCTCCCTCCTCGCCCCCCCGCCTTTCAGAATATTGGAGACTTGACTGGTATGATGGTAGTTTCTTAGATAGCATATTGCTAAACAGTATCGGTACAGAGCTCATCATGTTGCAAGTAACAAAAACCTGTTCCTAGCTGTCAGAACTTAGAATCCCTATCTCCTACAGCTAAGATGTTCCCAACCTTAAGCTCAGCTCAGCAAAATTTAACCAATAAAGCCGCAACAATTCATTAGGAAACAAATAATAACAATTTCTATTCCAAATTCTGACTGTGAAAATACGGAATACTCCTGGTAAATATGGGAGATTTGTTATGTAAGACAGCATGTAGGTGGATGGGTAGATTCATTCTGGTTTTGCAATATGAGCTAGCACTAAAAACAGTTTTTTGTCTGCTTCAAGGTATATAACCTACGTTTCAGAGATGAGGGAGACATGTTTACTACATGGCTCTCCAATGTCAACGCTCAACATATCTCGACCTAACTCCATTGTTTATACGCTAGCATCAGTATTGATATCATGTTACTAAGCTATAACCTGATTGGCTAATGGCCTGATAGTCTGAGTAAATACTCTGTGAACAAGACTAGCAAAGCATGTAGTCTGAATAATGTTGAGTATTGTAATCTGATTTACAATCCAGAATGACATCATTCAATGTATACAACATGACATGCATACAAGTTTGTAGCAAGCACACTTCAAGTGAAACAGCCAATAAGAGTCTTACGGCGACGTGTAGTTTCAGCTGCGTAATATGCTGCCTTGGTGTAACATACTAGAATGATGCCCTCAGGCCGTATAAGGTCACACAAAGTTTGAGCAGCCATTGGGAAAGAATATTTTTACAGTCAATTGATTAAATACATAAATGATGCAACTTTTTAGTGTTACTATCATCTGCCCTCCACTGTTTATTTTTATAGAGACTTTTTATGCAGTTACCAGACATCATATCATAGAATGTGATTTTTATAGCGCTCATATGACAATACAATGATCAATCAATCAATCAGTCGGGGGCGGCAGGTTGAGTTCTGGAAGACTGGGAGGATGTGGTGTAATGTAAGCTGCGGTTTCATTGGTAGAAAGTGGGAGATCTGTGGTTGGAGGTGGTGGCGTACTTTTACAGAAAATATAAACTTTGATATAAGCCTTTCATGAGGAACAGCAAGTAGAAAAATTGAGGTATTCAGATATACAAGGAAACAGTCACGTGAGAGCCTCAATTCATAGATATCTCTAGCACAAGGCTAGTACATGTGAAAATAAAGACAACCCAGCATATAATGAAGCAGAGTTTTATGGATTCTTGCTGTTGATGAATATAAATCTGTCTACTGATGTCATGTAGCCAAATGATAGAAACAAAATCACTAAATTATCGCAGCTGCAAACAGAACAAATGGAGATAGACTGTGTAAGCACTGAGGTCTCTGTTACTACTTTTTCCCTTTTTCATATACATGTAGGATGTATCGGCATGGTGGGAGGGAGTCATAAGAACAGGCTGAAGAAGAAGAAGGTTAACTGATTCATAAGATTTGGTAGGGTATTGACCTCTCGTGAGTAATTCAATTTTCAGTTATACGGATCATAAGCAACTGTAAACAATTGCGCAACATAGAAGAGCTACTGACGGGTATCACAGTGTATTTACTGTCAGAGAACCGGAAGTACTGCATGGCTATTTCGAATTATCTAGCTGAGACTGAAGGCCTGTCCAGACTGGACTCACGATCATCGATCCGCTGATATGAGGAGCAGCAAACAGGCAAGAATTTGAAGCCATAAGCTCGATATCCATTGGTGAACAATCAATCCCTCATACTATCGGCCACAGGTTCTGATTGCTGTATAACAAACCACGGAAACGTAAAAAACTCTGATCACTTGCCAAGATTCAGAATCACGAAAACAGAAAACGGCATTGTTACTCTCCATCTCAGTCAGTGTGCCGGTTTCATAAGCGCCGGTGCTATGCAGGTGCTATGCCGGTACTACCCTATCAAGGCGGGTGAATGCATGCCAATTGTAGACTGAACCCTGCGTAACAACAGCTTAGCAGCAGCTTAACACCGGCGCATGAAATCGACGCGCCTATTTATGGGAGAGAAGAAAATGCCCAGAAAACTAAGATAAAGACAGAATTTGATGTACGTGACGACTACGTGACGACTACGTGACGACTACGTGACGACTACGTGACGACTACGGTTAATGCAGATAATTGAAGTTATACAATTCATTAGTTGGATGTGGTCATACTCGTTTCCTCTCCAACTTAAGAATGAGTGACTACAGGTTGAATCCTGAAATTCGACCCCCTGACAGACTGTTTATCTCATAAATTGCACTGAGAGTTTTTTATCTGTGACATGTATTCATGGGAAAACAACAAGCTGTTCAATAAGTATGTTACGTAACCCTCAGCATCTAGTTTGTCTTGGGTGGATTTTGAGCCTGTCAATGTGACGCAAAGCAAGGGTCACATAGCTGAATATTACTACCTGAGTATTCATCCAATCAGAGGGCAGCATTTTAATTACAGATGATCTAATTTTAACTGACCGGTGATGCATTACTCTGATTGTGTGTGGGATAATATCAACCTGACTAGACAGATGGATGATAGCAAACTACATGTCTGTGGCTAATATTCATCCCTACCGGCTCTTTGGCGGAGGAGGTAGTGGAGAACCCTAAGCAGATTATTAGCAGAAATAATGAGATTACTACTGATGGCCTCAACCATTGCTATACCAGCATTTCTAAATTTACTCTAGACATGAATGCATTGAAGATGAAAGTGACAACCCTATATCAGTATAATTTTTGTCTTTTATCACAAATTATTTTATATTTTGAATTAAATATTGCTGCATTATTCCATATTAAACTAATTTGGGAAATACCATGAAACATTTTTGTATGGACATTTATTGAACATAATGTCTTACTTTAACAATGTACTTTACCTGGAAGCAACCTTCAAATAGATACTGGGAAGTTATATTAAATGGGTACACAGAGGTCCTGGTTTTTTGATGCGTTGATTTTTCACTATATTATGATGGCCAACAATGACACAGTATCTGATTTCAAGCGCTTGCAAGCGTGTGAAACCAGTTTGATTTCAATCCTATATTTTATAAGGGGAAGGTGCCAGTGCTATACGACTGGCTGAAGTCAAAACTTCCAAGACACAAATGACACACCGATCAGGGCATTGACAGTTACAGATATAGTAGTCTCACTGTATCCAATGTATAAGTACAGAAACTATTTGATGAACATCTATTGTTTTCCATAATGAAATGCGACTGTTGTATGGAGTTTTTTCGTCACATTTTATTTCACTGTGTTGTTTCTACCAAAGTTTAGCAGCAGTTAGCCGTAATACCAGCTGCCAAGGTCTAATTAGGACGTTGAGCTCACGGGTGCCTAAGTATCGAGACCCTCTGACAATACCCAGTTATCAACGCTCTACCTACGCCCTTGCTAGGTAAGCCCTGTTAGGTAAGCCCCTGATAGATACACTCTTGCTGGGTAAGCCCCTGCTGCTAGTCGGTTGTCGATCACAGGTCAGAGTTGATCTGATTCATAGATCATCTACAAACACGTAGCAAAAAATGGCAGCTTCACTTTTTGTATTGAGATTGTTCGTAACGTGATCAAAACTATATAAGGCTGAAGCACAGGTGAGATCAGGTCAGGCATGCTTACATAGACATAGACATAAACACTTCTTATCGGCTCTCGACACAGTAAGTAGCTTCAACTTCATTCTATCGGTGCTGAATGCTGTTGACAGAGGTAGCTGTTACTACTGCGTCTGATTTCAGGTGTAGAAATAATGGGACACATCGGAAGAGCTTCAGATGAGATGAATATTCTGTCATGTGAAGACGAATCTTATTGGCAATCTCTAGAGGACACCTGTCTGCTTCAAAGAAAGAAAAATAATAGTACCGTTAGAAGTTATATGGGAATCAACGTTCCATCCACCAAAAGTCCCAATGTGCGCTCAAGCATGCTCAGCTCAATTTGTACAAGTGAGACTGAGAGATGATCTGCTTCTCTGCTGCATCAAACAATCCTGATGACATGAATAATCGTTCTAAACTATACGCTCTGTTATAGATACCATGCGCCTGCGTGTCTCCCAGATCAAAGAGCTTTACAGAATAAGTTAACTTACCTGTTTTATGAAAGATGTTATTGCGGTTCTGTGTCTTTCCCTCCCCAAATTTGGCCAGTATGTGTTATGAGCTGGCTATGATGGTGAAACGTTTTTTTTGTATATTTATTCTCAATATTCTCTCTGAATCATCACAATAAAAATGCTTGGTTTTTCCAAAATCATTAGATTTTTGGAAAATCTTGACATACATTACATAGCAGACAGTGACCGAGCCTCACTGGACTTCCCAAACTTGATAGCACCAGGATTCCTAGCTGTGATGTCATAGGAGAACTAAAGTAAAGTAATTCAGGGGATTTCTCAATGGATGAGTCATCTCAATCTTGAAGCCATGTCAATTCGAATGTAAAACATCATCCAAGCGAAGCTAAGTACTGGGAGATACTCTGAGCTGCAATTAGATTGAATTAACTGAAGATTAACTGCGATTAATTTTACAAAAGAATAAATAAGATTAGTTTTTGCCTCTGAATGAATCGCTCTTTCAAAACTGCTCATATCATCTTGTATCGGATGCAGTTCACTGCCACAGAACAGCCAGTCGTGGTGAGAGCAGCAACTGCTGTCAAAGGGAAATGACATCTCAGTGTACCTGACTGGACAGCGTTGCTAATCAGGCAGCATGCCAAGTATGTGATGAAAATTCAAGTACCATCACCTGAATTATGTGAAATATAGCAGAGTTTTTAAACATTGATTCACTGTAACTAAAGTATGCACCGGTAGCGTACATTCATATATCGAACAGTCGAGAGTTCGACTGCTCCAGAGTTAGACGGTTTGAAGGTTTAAATAAAAAAAACGGTACAAAACAGCATCTCTGACACCGCAGTTCACTGCTACCAAGTACCGATAACAATGAATGAATGGTGATGCAAAACAAAAACTATCGAATCCCAGTACCGAAGAGGAGTGCAAGAAAGTTTTAAAAGCTGTTTAACTTTAATCGCTGAATTTTAGACTGTTCAAATTCTTATGATGTATGCCCCTGGTATAAACAGATGGTCATGACACATCTGTGGCTTCCAATTTCATTAAATACATAGTTTTATCTATGCACATATGCTAGTCAAAACCACCAGGGAGGTCATTAATCATTCAAGTTTTCATTTCTCATGGCCTATATAGGTGGGTAAAGGGAGATTATTTGGAGATTAACTCAAGCTTGATATGTTTAATCTCAGGATTAACCATGGTTGAAATTTTGGAGGAATCGCAGCACTAGAGGCAAAATTCACCATTGAAAAGCATTTCCCTAGCCAATACAGCGAGTTTATACCAATTGCACTGCTGTATCACTGTGATAAGACTACAGAAACTTATATCATAGCAACCCTGGCAGACAATTATACCCAATACGCATCTAATCGAGGTATTGGCACTGGCGGTGCCTTAGTCAACACTGTCACACCATGAGAACTTACTATGGATGAAATTGACTCTATCAGTTCACGCACTGTTTGAGAACTTCTTGTAAGCATTTGTCCCTGGGACAAGGTGGTAATAGTACAGCAATGCTGAGCTTTTCGTGATGTCATGATACTGTCTTGCAGCAGTTTTCTTATAGAATTTTTCCTTGACCTTGAGAACTCTGAATTACACCTCTGGGTTTTTGTCACTCTCCAGTAGATTTTCGTGCATCATCACGTGCGGGAGTGAGCAGGAGTGAGCACAGATAGGTGCGGGAGTGAGCTCGAAAATCAACAGGAGAATAGCAAACACCCACCTCTACTAGATAACAACTATTAGAGCAAAGAATGGCATATTGTAACAACTGAAAGCTTTATTGATGATAATAAAGTACTAACATGTTAATGATAATCATATGGGGTGTTTGATAGCTGTGAAGATTTACTGCATTTGGTAGCTTCAAATCTTTGTTACATGGAATATCAGATGAGTTGGGTATCTCCCTGCCAGACTTGACGAAGGTAAACCAAGAGTTTCAGAGCTTCCCAGCAGGAATTGAGATCTCGTGTTAGATTTGTCATTGGTGGATGTCACTACAGCATTCCTGATTCCCTCAGAAAAGGAGATGACATTATCTGCAGAGAAGGCAGCCTCAAGCTCTCCAGAGATTCTTCCTTTGTGACCCATGGTATGTCTCTCTTAAGATTCTGCTCACCTGTGAGGCATAAATGCATTTTAAAACCTAAATATGAAACAGTACTGGTGTACAGTAATAGTGCAATTGTGAACTTACTTACTGAATAAGCTTTTGAAGTAACGTTTGTGTTGTCCGTTGCTGTACGACTGATTGATACAACTGCCTCTCCCTTTTATATAGGACAGTTTGTTTACATCTTTGTTATAATCACAATTTTAACCTATTTCCAGTAACTTTTTGCACTACCGGTATTGTGTTATGGCGCAATGATATTTCACAAGGTTCAACTGTGACGGTTGAATGCAAATCACTCGTAGGTAATGATATGTCACATCAATGAATCATCCACTATCACCGTGGAATGCAGTTAAATAGATCCTATGACCAGCGTCCACGCTTGTAGAATAAAAAATTTATTTCGCAACGTCGAAACTGAGGTAGAAAATACCAACTGAGCCTGATGTGGTCTTACACATTCACTAACTTTGATTATATTCAGTAGGCCATGAGAGGGTTGAGTTTAGAGGGTAGCCTGCCTGGTCAGAGGTTTGACCCAAATCGCCATGTGGTTTTTGTCATTCTCCTGTCAATTTTCACGGTCACATCCGCGCCTATCCGCACTCACTCCTGCTCACTCAGGCATGCGCTGATGCACGAATATTGACGGCAGAATGACAAAAGCCCTCTATATTAGCTATGTGTTCTATGCTCAGTGGAATTTCCAGTTCACTGCTCACTCAGCATGTTAAACTTTGAAGCTTCCGCTATTGAGAGCACGGCTCTAATATCTACCTGTTTGTGCTTATTTGAGGAGTGGTGAGTATGAATAGGGTTCGAACTCATCAGCCTTAAATTGGGCATCATGCTGGTTGTACTGCTAGTTAGATTCTCTGACTTCCATCTCCCCAGCTAGTCTATTTGGAGTGATCGTTCAGATCTGGTGACCTTGACACTTGCCATCGAAGAGATTTCAGATACCACATTGTCTCCGGTAGTGTGGTTGCCATCCTACTACTATGACAGTCTGCCAGTGAACCACATAGCAGCGAAGCTACAGCAGGGAGAGACTATTCACACTGTTGATTGGGAGAATTAATACCCAAACACTGGGTCTAAGATTGCAGCTTAGTTCCCATACGCAGTAAACATGGATATTTCAGCCTCACGATAGTCATGAGACTAGCGACTTACTGACAATGCTATTGAAGTTAAGCGCTGTATTTTCAACAGTTTTTTAAATTATAGAGAAGCTCAAAATAAATTTCTAAACATTCTAAATGCTGATATTCAAGATGATTCTGAATTGAGCACAAGGTTGTAAACCACACAACGCTAAGATTTAAATGTATACACTAGCAGGGCAAGACCTGCAAGTATGCATACGACTGAACTGCTACATGGAAGTGATTTCATCAAAATAGCGCTGCATGCACAAGTCACTGCACACAACTAGCGCAGAAATCCGAGCCCACCTTTCCCATTTCTACCACGTATGTCACCAGCCATGTGAGGTCATACGGTGCAGCTGATAATCAGGATTATGTGGTAGAGCTGAGTGGCAATCCTACCTCCATTCCTTGACAGCTTTTAATAAAATTGTATGCGGAAACTAGACCTACTGTATAGCCCAGCAAACATGATTTGTATCTGAAGCCTGTAGTTCTGGATGTAAGTTCAGCAGCAATCGAATGAGGAAGGATGGCGCCTATAATGTATATAATGCTTTATATTGCTCCCCTCTGTTCTTATATGTGATACCAAAAGTACCGAATAGTCGTCCCAACGAGAGAACCTTCTATTAGTATATTTTGTATGTGATAGAGTTAGCATTTTGGCATGGCAATAGCCCAATGCCATTGCTGTCATATTTGAATAGATGAACTTTGAATGTCATATGTTAACTGACATATGATCATCTTACTTCATCAGTGTTGTGAACATTTTATGGCGACAATTTTTCATTTTATGAAGAGGTTAAGAACAATATTATGTCGTTAGATTGATTTCTATGCTAAAAGTTCAGTATCACTCTGATGTCATGAAAAACTTCAGGAATGTCACGCGAAGTTGACGAACCATGAAATTGTAGGATGATTCATGTGACAGGAAATGGAAGTTTCCCATGCGTGCACAAAGTAGTGCGGCTGTGTGGATTCAGCCCTGTCAAGTGTTGCAGTATGTTTTGCAGGTGTTTAAGGTGCTGTCAGTGTTGGAGGTGAGTGGTGTGAGATTGCTTAGGGCAGTGTGACAGGCAGTGCCAATCCGTTTGATTGTTGAAGATAATATGTGGTTATTCATATCTCATGTGAGTCATTCACGCATGTCGGTGATGTCGTACCGTTTCAGCGTACCTGTCAAGTCTCCCGTATTTCCTGTGAGACTCCCACATTTTAGGTGTCAGAATTTAAAGTAAAAATTGCTATTATTGGTTTTCTAATGATCTACTGTGGTTCACCAGTTAGAGTCTGCTGAGCTGAGCTCAACTATGGCAGAATCCTAGCTGTAGGGGGTAGGGGTTTTGAGCTATGGCTTCTTAAAGGTAAAAAATACAGAATCTCCTGTATTTTCAGCCTGACAGATTGACAGGTCTACGTGTCAGCCATTGTTTGCAGTGGAAAATCAGCAAAGCCTCTTACCTTCCCATGATGCCTCTCAGACTGGGCTACACCAGCCGTATTTCAATCTGAAAGTCATAAATTACAGCGTAAATTTCTATTTTAGCTGTCAACCAACAACCTTCTCTGTCATAAGCTAACTAGGACATGTTGGAATTCTCTCTGAGACTTTTGTCAGAGTTCTATTGGATTTGCTACCGGGAATATAAGCAGCATGACTTACTCTCCTACCGGCAGGTGTACTAGTTCATAAGCGCCTGTTTTACGGGGAAAGGGTGGGGAGGTAGTACGCTACTAAAGCCAGCGATAGTATACTAAGTAAAACTGGTAAAATGGGTGATGGCGGTGCAATACTGGCATAGCAATGGCGTATGAAATGGCTCGCCGGCCAATAGGAGGGTAAAAAATGTAAAATACGCACACCTAATATGCTTTTATATACAGCTGCATTGGCTAGGCATAACATTCCAAGAAAATCATTGATTAACTGTTGGGTAGAGTTTTAAGAGTTACAGCCACTGGTATCCTCGAGTGTGAGAGCTGTGGCTGTTGTGTATGACAGATAGTCATCTGTGACTATCAGACAAAAATAAATGCGTCTAGTTTGGCCCAGTCTGTATCACTTCGAGTGATGTGGCATATTTTTTGTCTATGGAAACAGCTTGAGTGCGTCGTACGAGGAATATCATACGATTCAACAATCTATCGATTTTACAAGTTTTTGTACTTAGTATGTATAGAGCTAGATAACATATGACATGATAGGCTTGCCCTATGGAAACTAGTGATGTTTTCAATCAAGGTATTCTAAGATTAACTAAGGATAATTGCATGCCCGACGATTAATCGTGTGGTTAGTTTGAGGGCAAAGTGTACTGATAAACTAAGAACAATATGCTAAGGAGATCTGCGAACAAGTATGATTGCATGTTCATCTAAGCAAACCCAACACCAGCGCAGTTGAATACCACGAATGACCCACCAAAGACTTGTCGTGATAAATCTGGTGATGTCAATGTCAGCTGTTGCAGCTGGTAGCAGTGATGTTGCTGTGAATTATATATAGCTCTGAAACTAGTTTGTAGTGGCAAGCTCACTATACTGGGCATTGCCCCTGAGACCCCCACCGGGATTTCCCCGGGACCCCACTGCCAGCATTGCACTAGGGACCCCACCCCGGCACTGCCCTAGGGACCCCACCACTGGTATTGCCCCAGGGACCCCACCATCAGCATTGCCCCAGGGACCCCACCATCAGCATTGCCCTAGGGACCCCACCATCGGCATTGTCCTAGGGACCCCACCACCGGCATTGTTTAAAAAGAAATTAATACTTAAACTATTTTAACGCATGATTGACTCTTGCTAAATATTCGACCACCTCAATCAAACTCTCCCACAGACCCTGTGTCAAATTAATCACAGAGATACAGGATGTAGATGACCAATCTCACATGATGGTGACCTCCCAGTAGTCTTCGTGATTCACAAGAACAAACATGGCTGACCATTGGATGTGTTACATCATTGGTCGAAAGTTCACAACATTCTTTCAAGCAATCTGGTTCTTCTCCAAAGAGGGAACTCTGAGTCAACGAAATTTAAACTTTATCAGAAAACATAAACAAACCAGACCATATAAATAGGACCACAACTGAGCCTGTTGAGCAGTCACAACCACAAGCACCTGCTACTCATCATCTACTAAGAGCTTGAGCAAGTACCTGCAGTAAGTATAACTCAACATCATTCACGTCAACCACATCTGATATAGAAAATCCTCTCCGAGGTTAGATTTGATGGTCATTTATCCATATTTCTACTTCAGACAGAGCCTAAGTCAATCATGGGTCACAGAGGAAGAATAGCCACAGAACTGAACGCCGCATTCTGTGAGAACGAGATAGTCACCACCCCCAGCCTGCTGTACGGGAGTATACAACTTACTCTACCGTTGCTGGAGACTCGAACTGCTGCTGGGTTTGAGCTGATGAAATCGTACACATTCCTCACCCTGCCTTGCCCCCAGGCTCCAACTACTGTGGCAGAAATGATATGAAGGGCATATGATGGCATAGGACAGCTGACTGTGTCTGTTCTATTGCATTCTAGAAACCATGTTATATCATATATTATTACAAGCGTAGTACTTAACGCAGTATTCCTCTTATTGTCACAAGTTTTTTCAGTGCAGATGCTCTCCGGTGAAACATTATGTACGGTGTTATGTTAGCAGCTATAATTTGTAAGCGATGTTATTGAGGCAAAAAAATGTATAATAAAACTGTTGCAAATGACTCAAACTTCAGTTATCTGTCCCAAATCTGCTTCAAAGATCTAATACTGACATGTTAGTTTTCCTGTTGGTGCTCCGCGAATACAGAGTTCTCACACGGCACGTACAACCTCTCATGTGCTGCGGGAGCCAACACAGTTCATGCTGTCGGCTCACACTGCAACACACGGGCAATGAAACTGAATATAAATTTAAATGGTACCATAAATCCACGCAGATATGGACATTTGGTTTGATGTTACATGTGGAGCTGGTGCTTCTAAGGTGTGAGATTTAGAACTGCTACTTCTCTGTCTAACTTGTAAAAGGGGCAGCTTTAAAGAGTCTCCCATCGCTGTGTCCTCAGGTTTCTGGGTGTGCTCTCAAGCAGTTGCCCTCATGTGAGTTTTCATGACTCAGCTCATTGCCCTATTATTTTTTCGGCCCTAAAAAGTGCTCGACCGAGCAACGAAGGCATTTGCTTTGAGTTCTAATAAATGCCCCACCAAACAACTAAGGTGGGCAACAAACTGAATCACGAAACGCACATGTGGGCAATTGTGGTTAATTGCGACCAAATGCTTGAGCGCCCGTGCGGGCAATGGCTTGGTTGTGTGAGGGCAACTGGTGGCACAGCGGCGGGACATTCGCACAAGCCAGACTTTTAATTAAGCAATGAGTACTCATTGGAGCTGTATAATCCTGAGAGCTGCTGTATCGTCCACAGCTTTCCCTCTGGTACTTCCAGGCAGCACATATTAATTTGTACTGAAGCTCTTAGATTACAACTTTTACTGTTGCTCAGTGTATCAACATGTACAATTCAACATTTCAGCAAGGTGCCATTTTACAATTGTAATGTGTCAATGACAATCATTATGTTTAAATAAATATTAAATATTGAAAAAAATTTCACTGGTCACCTCTTCTTTTAATAAAGTACAAATACAATCTAATCTACTCCTCGCTTTTATTGGCCATGGATGGTACTGCATGACATCACAATTCTGGACGGTGATTAAAACCTCTGTGTCTGATTTGGAGTGAATGCTGAGATTAAGTAATGCTTGGCAAGACTTTGTTTCGATTGGCCACAGCCGGTCTGTCTTATATTCATTCATGGATTTGTCATTTTCCTGTCAATTTTTACACACACGTTCGCACTATTTAATTCGTTGACATATCTCCACAGCAGGATACTTCACACGGTGATGTTCCACTGGTACAACGAGTTTCACTGTAAAACGTGCGTCAAATCAGTAATTTAGTCACTTTTAATTGGGTACACATGTACTCAAGATCCTGCAATCTATTTTCAGTACTTTGTTTTGTGTGCAGAAGATAAAATGTAAATAAACACCAGTAACATGGCTAACAAGCATATGATGATCATGTGACTTTGCTTGAGTCGGTTCGGATGACTTCATACAATTCGAGGGAGAATGCGTGCACCAATGATTGACTTCCCCGAAGCTTCAATAGCCATTGCTATCAGCTACCAATACCACCAATCCCATACCTAATGAGGCATCACTAGTGAGACAGTGTTCTTATATGTCACATGTGCACGCTATCTATGTCAGAGTGTCCGCATTGCTTCATTTCATTAAGAGGTGAGGATATATCAAATCAGACTGAAGGTAGCCAGGATCGAGTTTAATGTTTCAGAATGGGTACTCAATGTTTTGGTGAACATACAAGGATTGACAGAGGTAATTGAAAACCACCGCCTCCTCCACTGCCGCCGCTGCCACGGATGTCACATTCTTTTTTTATCACTGAGTGCTCCGCTCAAAGCAGAGTTCTCACGTAGAGGCAGAATAGTGTTTTGGCTGTTGCATCAAGACAAATCAATACTGCTTATATGTCTTATGCACTAGTATCCATGATGACTTGAAGATTTCAGCATTTTATACTCTCCTATCAATAGACGCTGGAGTGTTTGTCATTCTCCCGTCGATTTTCGCGCTTACTCCCACACATGCTGATACACGAATATCTACGGGAGAATGACGAAAGCCAGCGCTAGTTGTGACAGCACAGGTGTTAAATGCAACTCAAGCGCGAACTAAAGCAGCTTAGCAGCTGTGGAACTAAAGCCAGCATAACACCAGCGCTTTCACAACCGGTACAAAAAGAAAAAATGTTGATATTTCAATCACAACTACTTAAATTTCATGGGCTTCAGTTTTGACAAACAGCACCTGTTGGTAAGAGTATTTTGAGGCAATGACTGATCCCTACTGGTCACAGCTCAAACTGCCAGTAAAAAAAAATATCATAACTTACGCAGGTAATGTATGCGATAGTGAAGTAAGGCTTACATCACAGCTTGCTATTTCAAGTTGAGTGAATACTGAAGAGCTTGTTGAACAGTGTGCAATTATTTTAATAAGAATAATGTGACTAAACTATGCCAATACAAGTTTTCGAGTTGGAAATAGGCCAATAAAACCCAATTTGTATGTCGGTCAAGT
>ERZ1740065.1592-NODE-1592-length-13732-cov-12.345032_pt1 | contig 13732 bp, 7 predicted proteins | sample MGYA00581738_ERZ1740065 | MGnify/ENA primary metagenome ERZ1740065 (study PRJEB43018, sample SAMN04849749) | marine metagenome | isolation source: floating plastic debris | place: Pacific Ocean | collected 2008-09-01 | study: EMG produced TPA metagenomics... | reverse complement strand
CAGCACTCATCTGTAAGCTGTAGCACTATGTTAGATACTGTGTTCCACATACCGAATCAGACAGTAATATCCGGAGTTATTGGCTACACGCTGGTTGAGTATTGTTGACTCTCCTCTGCTCTCCATATCAGTCTCACCATGATTAGATATTTTCTCATAAATATACTATTGATTATGAGGAAACTTGATTTTTCGAGTGAAAGTTGCTTTGATCTTTACACTGTCTAGCATTGGCATTCATGAAGCAGGTGCTATGACTGCATAGTGTTACGTTCTGAAATTGCAGAGGCAGTACCAGGGTAGTGCATCTCTCATGGTCTGCGAAGCCTCTGATGGAGCGACGGTCATCCATTTATAGCGTTTCGGACCTCGAGCCCATCGCAGGCAACTTGTCAAGTCCCAGCCTACGTGCAGCCCACCAAGTCTAGCAGGCTGACGGCCTCAGAACCAACAGCTGGCCGACTATATCGATTCAATTGTGCAACGATAAGATGCGAGACGTTCCGCACGCTGTAAGGCTTTGTTTGTAGAGATTTACCACTCATAGATAATATAGAATTAATATTCTATCGCATATTGAACAGTGACAAGCATTCAAAACGTTTTTTTATCAATGGCGTTGTGTGTGTAGTCGATAGAATGCGTCCTCCTTCCTATTGTCTTGTGATAGTCTTGAACGCCGGCTGACAGACACCTTTTGTAGTCCGATATTACTGAGGGTTTTGGCATTCCACTATTAGCCAGCAGTACGACGGTGCGAGCTGCCTTCAGCCATTTGTTCTTATGAATATTTCAACAGGCCAGCTTAGCATTGATTTCTTGCGCAAAAGAGTGCTTTTTACTGACTAATTCGATGACAAAGTTATTCGCAAAGTGGACCTTAAGGGAACTTGTCAAGTACCTGCAAGATATCCGTCATCAAAGCTGTATATTGTCGGCTGGTGTATTGCAACTTTATATCGGCCTGTCATACTTGAGGGCCTCGCGCAGAGGGTCTCAGAGTTCAGACCGCGTCAAGGCCGCGAAGCAGCCGGCCACAGGAAATCAATCCAAACTCGCTGGGGGCTCCACTCTCATTGGCTGTCCCGTGGCCTGTGAACAAAGGAAAACCATCAAACATTACAATCAGAAAAAAATCGCTCATTTTAAAGAAATTATAGTTAAAATTGGTTGATTGATGGAGACATTGAGCACTTTCACTTTCACTTTCACTTTCAATAGCGCAGACAATGGTGATGAGTATTTGTGCAGTATTGTCATTAAAACAGGCCAGGCTGAATGGGTGCTTCATTACATAGGGCATTGATTTGTGGTACCGAGCTGAATTGTCGCTGCACTGCAGCACTGCTATTTGCTCTGGGAGGCTGGAGCTCATAGACAATTCACTAGCGAGTCGTTAATACAATATGCAGGTATTGGACCAGTGGGGACGAGCTGGTCATCATTGGTAATACTCTTGAGAGTGTCATAAACAGGGCTCGTACAAACAGCATCTGGAAAAACAGCTGAACCTGGCCTACTATTCTCACGGTGGAGAGGTAACTTAATGCCAATATCGACAGCTGCCAGTCGCATCTACGATCACGGATACTAGCTGACACGAGGAGAACGCACGACGTACGCTGCCGGGCGGCTGGCAGCGATGCTGAAAGTCTGCTTCATTTGACGAGAGGATCGACCATAAGGAGGTGCTGGCATCGTCTCTATGCAACATCGTGTCCCTGTTTGAGTGGTCACCATGCAAGTTGCAGTGTCATCTGGACGGGGTGCCGGTGGTGGTCCTCAGCATCCATCCAGCTCTGGTCTACCGTGAGTACACTCTATCACCTCCTACCCACGTGTCATTCATTATTCAGATGAAATACCCAATGAAGGTTAAATGACACAGAGACGGATTTTTCAAACAAATTTCAATTTATTAGATTACTATAAACCAGTCAGGTGACTGGTCAGGTGACTGGTGGTTCTCATCTGGTTGGTGGAGAAAGTTTTTACTATTCATACACATTGCTTTCGATACTGATTATTCCATAGAATTGTGTTGAGTTCCATCCAGTGCCTGATTTATGGGTTTAGTTGGCTGTTTACCATAGGGAGCAAGATAGAATAACTCCAAATGAAATAACTAAACCTTGCTCCAACACTCTCCTTTTCACCTTACCACTTTTTCCTCTCTAGTTTTCCCTCTCACCCTCCTTCTCCTCTCTATCCCTCTCTCACTTTGCCTCACTCCCATACCTCGGAGGTCATGTAGCGAAATCGACGGAATGTATCCTCCCAGATGGGCTGACCACGCCGCTTGTCTGCAGACAGGATGCATTGTTCCATTCACCCTATCGTTGTTTATTCCTTGCGTTTCCAGACGCGATATTTCCACACACGAAACACACGAGTAACGGTGGCGATGTGTTACTGGCTGGCTGATATTCCGGCAAATGTATAGCAGTCATTGACTAGACAGCTGCCTGTAATACATCTCATAATAGAGTATAAATGTTTACTCTATCATATATTACTGTGTGTATAAGACTCCCATCCAAATCCTTAAAGCTCCCATTATCTGCTATCAACACTGCTTCTCCATCGTCTGTTCCGCGTTCGCGTCTCTCTCACGCAGAAGACAGCAGCTGCGTAGGAGGGGCAAAGGTAATAGTTTAATATGAGCTCGTTATACTTGATCAACACAAATTAGATCTATGGCCCGCGCTAGCCACACAGTTGGAGCGATAAACGCACAGGCTAAAAGAGCAATTTGATGTACCATCACCAGATATTGCGCAAATAATGCCTCGTAATTAAACCCTTACTACGTGTTTCGGGTGTCGAGAACATAGAAGTGTTTGGCAACTAGAGGCATCAGTGGTGGACTAGAGATCAACCATCGAACAGAAGACCCAGGAGACTAGGAGAAGGCAGACTTACGCCGGTGTAGATTGAAGTAAGTGGCGCACTGTACGTTGAAAAGTTCACTGCCAGATTGCACACAGTGCTAGATTGTGTGGATGGATACAAGCACGTCTGTGTACGTCTGCATACGTCTGCATAGCATTCCTCTGATGTGATCTTTATTGGAATCGGAGTGTGCGGCTAAAGGATTCCAGTGCTATAAAACGTTACTCCAAACGAAGGTAGTGATGATATGAAAGTCGACCGGTTGGATACGCTACCCGAGCTCATACTGCGACACCACGCAGCTGTCTGCTGCATGGAACCCGGATTGGAAGGAGGATAGCCGTCAATGAACGTCATCAAAGCCCTAACTATCACTGCCAGGCTGACTTTACACTGCCGCAGCTATGACAGGCGCAGCCAATCAGAAAAGGAAGCACAGCTCTTCGGATCGCACCGCTGCCGCGCGATCAGCTCTCCGTCTCAAGCTGCCACGGCCAACCGTGCTGAAGACAACGTCACCTATGAACGAACTCATGTGGGAATTACCAAATCCATCGGTGCGTACTCGCAGGAAGTCACTGCCTGGGCAGGTCGACACCCTCACTCATCTCTCACTTCCAAAAAATTGCTCAACGTCTCAGCCCGAACTGAAACTGAACATCAGGAGCCTTCCTATGCCATCGGGTCGCCAAACATCAGCGGATAACTGCAAGAAGTAAGTGCTACAAAGTCACTGCTTGTTTATTGGATGAGTTCAGTCTCCTACTGCGGTGATAGAAGGCTTTTGCCTCTGCGAGGCAGTCTCTCCCATTGCCAGTTTGATCGGCAGCAATCATGGCCACTCTGAGAATGTGATGCTCCCTCAGCGCTCTTGTTATGCAGGCTTGCATGAGTTGGCGGGCTGGAACTTGTATGCGCGCAGCCGTCTGCGTCTGCAACTAAAATTGAAGCGGCTAAATATATTATTTTCCAGCGTCTGCTGGTAAGGTTGTTTAAACCTCAAATTACTACCGCACACCACCCTCCCACCAGGACAAGCAGCTGGCTCTGGTATCAGCGACGGACGGGCAACCTTCATAATTCCAATTCCTACAGTCGTAACCAAACAATGAATAGTCGGCTAGATCATACCAACTTCTGTGCAACATGAAAAATCGAGCCAAATCCAAAATCATAAAAATTCAGGCCTGTAAAGTAATAGTGAAGTGCTGTATGACCTGCTGAGAAAGAACAAAAGCATACTGATATAATGGTTGCAGTTTGAAGTTGTCTTCTCCTGCAAATGATAATTGATTTGATGACTTTACCTCACACCCGCCAACTCTCTGTCAATAATGGTGGCAAGTGCTTTCAAGAGAAGTTTCCGCTTCTTCCCTCCCCTGCAAGAAATTAGGTCGAATCACAGCTCTGCTGTAGATGACAAGTTGCTTAGGTAGAAATGTGGTTAGTGATTTACATCATTTATTGGCTATAGGGCAGAGGTGTGCACAGGCATGACTACTCTCTCAGCATAACTTGGTGGTAAACACAGAGTAGTGAGTATTGGCGATGCCTGCAAGCTAGTACAGTGGTTGAGTCGATAAATTGATCCAGAGGGGAAAGCTAGTGGATGGCTGGGTCCACGCACAACAATACAAAGCAAGCAATGGAAATGGTCAAGGAAATGACACACGTGCGTGAGGCTTGTAAATATTTAATGAACCAGAATGCAATGACAGGCACTGATACGGCTAATGGATTTTAGTTTTGCTGAATGACAAACTAGTTGCATCAATTGTTGTTCAACTAAGAACATTCGCATATACCGCGGCAGTAACAGCAGACAGCCGGTAATAGTAGCAGGAGTGAAAATCAGAGAATCTTACATCTTAGTTGGTGTGTGACATCAAACAGCAGCGGGGAGAGAGAGAGAGAGAGAGAGTAGCGAGAGGAGGAGGAAGTGACAGGTCAGAGGATCTAATCACTAGTCATGCCATAAGTCTCACGAGAGCCGAGCTTGCTTCTATCGAAAATGGATCGCATCTATAATCAGCGGCTATAGAAGAGAGGGAAAGATCGTTAGCTTATTATCTGACCAACGACAGTCAACTGCACCTCATTCTACCAATACTCTGTCTAATATTTAGCGCGTGTAAGCGCGCTGGCCGTCGTGGGACACGCGTGAGTACGGCATACCTTGAGTCAGCACCCGCTGCCTGTTGCTCACCCATAGCTGGCTGCATGACGGTTAGGTATGGTGTGAGTGGCTGGAGAGTGGTATAATCAGCCAGTCATTGGTGTTTGGGCTGAGGAGATCACCTACTACAGCAGGAGAGCTGTCTATAGCGCAGTCACTCAGCGTCAGGTACATTGCCAAGGGAGGCAGTACCCATGGCAGTCATCCTATGACTGTTCGGCTGTTGAGAGGTAGCTGCTCATCTTGGCCTGTCACTCAGTCAACAATCCGTACCTGCCACCATCAGCAGATTTACTAAATAAGGGCAGGATCTTCACCTAAATCAACATGGCTACTATCGTATCAGCCATCCTTGACAGTATGTGAGTATACATCGCCCGATCTCAACCAACCACTGGAATAGAGTGCCACTACATGGTGGAGGAAAAAAAAGATAGAAATGTCTCATGCTGTACCGTATCACCTCGCAGGTCTGACAATTTGAGATAATATTTGCGCTAGAACTTTTCAGAAATGTTTTGGTGAACTACTTTGAAAAGCACTATTTAGTGAACTAAATTAGTGAACTCAGATTTGGAGACTTTATAGTCAAGCGTTGGTGAGTCGATCCAGTTCGTTTCCAGCCTATTGAGTTTGAGATATGTAGAAAAGGTACATTTCTCTCTGGTGTCCACACAGTTTTTGCAGGGTAGAAGAGACGGCATGCTAATCATCAAAATCTTAAAGCTTAGTGTTTTCGTATCTCTGATTGGTTGTTGACGGAGCTCCTGGATACGGTACAGACTGTATTTCAGATATTGATTCAGACTCTGCGTCTGCTGAACCAAGTCTGTGGTGGAGTGGGATAATTTTTTCAATTTTCTCATTAGAGAGCTGTCTTGCAAGCAGCCGCCATTATATCGGAGAGTTCGCAAAGTTGTCCAGCTGTCTGAGGTTCCCTCGAAATTGGTCTTCTGTAATGCTCCACAAGATTAGACTTTGCTGCCGATACTGACTGTCATATAGCGGCAGGTGCCCTTTCAGGCTGTTCGTTAAGCGGTGGATGGATTAAGCGTGTGTTGCTGAGCTGTGTATTCATTCCAAGAGGCAGGTATAGTATTGCAGTCATTGATTTTTCATTAGCCATAGATAGAAGCATTTACACTGCCAGTGCTGCTGTCATCAAGCTCACGCAGACCGCAAAATGTCAATTCCAACGGAATGGGCCCCAAATTGAAACGGTTCTTCTGTTGCCGTGGTTGCTGAGGTGATGACACTCTGCTGTGGGTAGGACTTCCCGCGTACATTAGGAATAGTGTGACGCCGGCAGTACAAATACCTGCCTATTCTTAAAACCAAACCATCATTCCTTGCAGTCCAGACTCTACCAAACCATCTGTGGCTGCTATTTATTTACTTAATGCCTATTTTCTTACTACTCCTTTGCTGCCTACGCATACTCTATTAATGTCAGAGTTGTCTCCCTCTGCCACTTGCTGTTTGGTAATGAAATTTTAATACTACAGCTTTGAACTCAATATTCAAGCAGAAAATGAGTGCATTATCATAGAGCTACTACGGATGGGAGTATTTTGGTTTGATTTCAGGACTGAAAAGACCGCTAAGATATTTTTCCTTTCACTCAAATGAGTGGTAGCTAAAGATGGGTAGAAAAATGATCATTTCTAGATATGATCATAAATTTGGTACCCATATATGCAATGGTATCCATCTGGGAAGAGTTGGACTCTTTTCTCACACTAGCAGAGTATGCACCCTCAGGCTAGTGTAAGTAGTAATACGCTGTGCAGGAGTTGTAGCTGTTAATAGTATCGATACAGTAGTATCCAAAGGGGATATACACGTTGTTCAGAGTTGTAATCCCTCGAAAAGCAATCGATCGGCTAGCCGTAAGTTGGTTCGGAGCAATGTCGCAAACTAACACTTGCGATAGTATTCGTGAAAAATAATTAGTTTTCGAGGTTGTAAACGAGCCGTGGCTAACCAGTACGCCGTGCTTGTTATCAGCTGATGGATAGCTGATAAATCGACACTTGGTAAGGTCAGTTGTAGGAGAAAGATCTCTCGACCATGGATTATCTTCTAATCTTACACTGAAGTTGAGTTTCCTGTCGACAAGAGGAAGCTGGATAAATGCTTCTAAGAGTCTGTGTAGCTCGTCATTGCCATGGAAGCTGCAATGGTTGGCGTTGGAGAGGGGATGCTGGATGCTAGTCCACACTCACATCACCAGCATCACCAACATCAGCTACTGCAGCACAGTCATCCTCATCCAAAACACCGGCGCCAGTCTCACAGCCACATCCACCACAACAACAACATCATCAGCAGCAACCTCAACGGCACGAGTCACAGTCACAGCAGTATACACGCGCCTCTCACACAATCAAGGTTGCTATGGGTGATATCTCTGTGCAAAATTTGAGTCTCTGCATTTTGGCTCAAGCGGCGAGCTCCGTGTTGCAGTTTTCGATAAGGCTTTCATTTCTATGAACCAAGATTTTCCTGGCAACAGATAGGATAGTGGCCTGCTGCCGGATGGCTTGTTGGTTGTATGTGTGTATGTGTGAGATGCTTCTTCACCAGTTCTGACTATTAAGGATGCTATGATTGGTTTTTTGTGTTCTTTTCATGGCTGTTTGCTAGAGAGAAATCAATTCTTTGAGGAAGAGGGTTAATTAGTAGAGGAGTGACGGTCGGTTTGTAAGTTACTTGTGTGTAACATACAGGTCATTCCACCGAGTGTCCAACTTGTAGCATTTTCCTTAGGAATTTCAGAAAGGAATTAGTGAACTAACGATAGAAAATACTGTTATTCATTAACTCATGCATGCTCTAGTTTGTGGTGTTTAGCATGTCTAATGTAGCTAATACGAGCCATGTCGGATCAATGAGGCGCGAGAAATCATAATGATTCACAACAGCCAAATCTAAGCTCCACCAACCGTGCTCACTGAGGTTTCATTGAAACGTGAAGCCTGGGTGCTACAGAAAAAACGTACAGTGTAAATAACACAAAAGGATAAATATACCAGTTGACATATAGCCGTGTGGCCGTGGATATTCGTATGCACTGATTGTGTGTCTAGATGGGAGATGAGAAGTAGCAGCTGTGTCAATTATTTATTGTAGGTCTTTTCCACGAATGCCAGATGATGAGTATGTGGAAGAAGACACAGGTACTGGGAATGTCTATGAATGCCAAGAAAGAGTGGTCATCAACGTCAGCGGCCTGAGGTATGAAACGCAGCTAAAGACGCTCAACCAGTTCCCAGAGACACTACTAGGGAACCCTGTAAAGCGCAACCGATACTACGACCCCATGCGGAATGAGTACTTCTTTGACAGGAATAGACCAAGTTTCGACGCTATTTTATACTACTACCAAAGCGGGGGCCGTTTAAGACGTCCCGTAAACGTTCCGTTAGACGTTTTTTCAGAAGAGATTAAGTTTTATGATTTGGGAGAGACAGCTATCGAGAAATTCCGTGAAGACGAGGGTTTTATCAAAGAGGAGGAGAGAGAATTACCGACCAACCCGCTACAGAAACGGGTTTGGCTACTGTTTGAGTACCCTGAGTCATCTATGCCAGCACGATTCATCGCCATATTCTCCGTGGTCATCATACTGCTGTCCATTGTGACGTTCTGTCTAGAAACCGTACCGCAATTCAAACACTACAGGGTGGAAAACGTCACTGACATCATCGGAAACAGTTCAGGCTACAGGGAATCCATTGTAGAGGACGACGTGCCCAAATTCACCGAGCCCTTCTTCATCATAGAAACAGGATGTATTATCTGGTTCACGTCGGAACTTCTAGTCAGATTTGCGGCGAGCCCTGACAAGCTAGCGTTCTTCAAAAATATAATGAATTTGATAGACATAATGGCCATCGTGCCATACTTCATCACACTAGGGACGGTGATCGCTGACGAGCAGAAGCAGACGAGCAACAGCAACAACAGTAACAACCAGGCCATGTCGCTGGCCATACTGCGAGTTATACGTCTGGTGCGCGTCTTTAGGATATTTAAACTATCTAGGCATTCAAAGGGACTACAGATTCTGGGCCAGACGTTAAAGGCGAGCATGAGAGAGCTCGCCTTACTCATATTCTTCCTCATCATTGGCGTAGTACTATTCTCAAGCGCTGTATACTTTGCTGAAGCAGACAGCGAACAGACGTTCTTCAAGAGCATTCCAGATGCATTCTGGTGGGCCGTCGTGACGATGACAACGGTTGGCTACGGCGACATGAGACCAACAACGCCGTGGGGAAAATTAGTGGGCTCACTGTGCGCCATCACGGGTGTGCTGATGATTGCTCTCCCCGTGCCTGTCATAGTGTCCAACTTCAATTACTTCTACCATAGAGAGACGGATAGCGAGGACAAGTCGGCGCATCAGCATGTACAGACGTGTCCGAGCGTCTCGAACCAAGCCAGTAGTCACAAGAGCTCCATGTCGTCACTCGGCTCGCAGGTGGAGATGTTAGACGAATGTTTGCCTCTCAACCCAGACGGTGTGACCAGCAGTCCTACGGTCCACAAAAACTCTGCCATCATTCAGAACCACGTCAGGTTAAACACATCGAGCAATAGCCTGGAGACAGACGTCTAACCAGCCAGCCTCAGCCGTATCCGAACATGTTCTCCCACCTACAGTTAATTTAAGTTAAGATAGCTATAACGCGATGGCCACTGCAACTAAAACACATCGCCTCTGGTGACTGCAATTCACGGCAGGTGGATGATGCGAGGAAGAAGTGTGAGGAGGATGTCAGAATGGACGAGGAGGTTAGGATGGCTGCTGGCCACTGGACTACAGGAAGAAACGCAGGTGAGAACACTAGGCATCACCTACTGGCTATCAGATAGTATTTACGTGTGCACACACTCTCCATCATTAGCCAGCCTCTCATAATGCTGCGATCATTAGACTGTTTAGGTTAGCATTTACTCCCGCGCCCCAGCAGGCTTTTACTCAAAATGTTCAAACATGATTTTTCTTCATGCCATGGTCATCAAACTGTGCCTGTTTTCTTCAGATTATCTGCATTTTTGCAGCGGGGGAGGGGGGAGGTTGGGTGCATCACGTACTCCATCGAAATACTTGAGATTAATGTTGATCCTATGTTGAAGCCTCTAAGTAGGTTTAGTTATCACGAACTTTCACCAACGATTTTGTTACCTAAAATACCCGAACCTGTTTTCGCTAACATGTGCGAGCAATCAGTGGAGAGCATCTTAATACCAACCAGACCGTAAACCGAGGCTATATTGGTGAGGCGAAGGCCTCTCGCTAAACTCAGTTACGTGAGTGCTGACCTATGTCTACATGTACTCGATTTGATCGATATATATGTATACACACGTCTGATTCAGCAGCTACAGTGTTCCCTTACCAAGATTTGGATTCATTCCAGCTGGGTTTTTATTATATTATTACCTAACCCCAAACGCCACCGCCTCCCACGAGAGTGAGGTTGGCGCGCAGGGCAGTGAGAGATTAATGTCTGATTGGTCGACAGGAACATCAGCGCTGCCAGTTCTGAAGTGCATTGTGTGTGGGAGGTTTTACTCCCAAGATCAAATGTGAATGATAGTTGGTTCTGTGAAATCTGATATGCATGAGTCTTGAGCCGATTATTTGCACAGGTCCAGTGCCTAACCAAATCCTGTATATATGCGCAGCAAATAACGCATCGTCAGCGTACACCATGGCCTAGCAATCACCAACGCCGTAGATTACACCGATCGTAGACTGCGCCGATCGCAGACAGATCTCTCATATCACAGGATTAGGCTCTGCCGTGAGTCATCTCGCGCGTGCGAACGAGGCGATAATGGCAGCCGCGCGCCCTCCCCCGCGCGGATGATTGAGGTTGACAGACGTAACTTGGTTAGTCTGACAAGACTGAGAACGTTATGCAAAGATAGCAACGATAGGCAGCGCTGTTGGCCAGTGGCATACCAGTCAATTGGACTACAATATTGATCTTACATAGTCGAAGTCAGCGCGATACATATGCCGGCATCTTGGCATTATGTATGTGTGCGATGCTGTATATGTGTGTGATGCTGTGTATGTATGTATCAGGCAGCAGCCGACATGTTCAGATGACCAGATCGGTTGTTCTAGATTCTCCCGGTCACTAATTGGATGGTGAAGAGTGATCAGCGATCAGCGCCGTCTTAATGAGAGAGAGAACCCCTCGTCAGCAACAGAGAGCTGACCAAACTGATAGCCTACTACCACTCCGTAACACTCCAGCTAACCAGACTGGTACGGAGGGCACGCCACCCCTACTCCATTGCCACTGACACCCGTAAGAACTGATGCTAAGCAGTGCTACATTCAAGTCCTGAAGAGGCCTGTGTCACATGGGCCTAGCCGTGTATCATACACTGACAGTCATACTGTCAACTGCACACACCGTGTAGATAATTTCTTGTAACTTAAGTTTCACGATCACTAGCAACGCTGGAATGGCCGGGAAATGACCCTGTCACCACTAGTGCTGCTGTATGCATGTACATAGATGACCAGCTATTTTTCACTCCAGATAATTTTCCCTGTGCATCGAGATTATTTTGAAGGAGAGAAATAACATTTTTTCACTTTTAAACAACACCCGACTCTTCTACGTCTGCCTTGAAAGAAATTAATTGGTGCTCACAATCGATTGGACATTGAACCAAAAGTTTAATGGAAATCCAACAGCTCAAAAATCATATACACTTGCACACACACTGTCTCTCGCTCGCACAGCGTCAATGGCTACAGAAACTCTTGTCAGATTGACTGAGGATTAGCTGTTCCTATTTGAACTGGGTGTGTAAACTTCTTAAAATACTTCACAAACAAAACCAGCGGCAGCGCTGACTACAATATGGTGCTGCCTCTAGTGCCGATGCCTCTCCATCCGCTGGCCATAGTAACCCTTGAAATAATCGCTATGGGCCCAGAACTCCTCCGGGGACGGGTCAGCCCAGATCTCCTTCTGGTGGTAGACGGGCGAGCCATAGTACGTACCTGGTATCCAGCCAGGTACGTCCTTCATTACTTCCTTCTCGTATTCGCGGTTGTCCACTAGCCTCTTCAGAAACCTGATACACAACACGAATACTGCAATGTGAGCACGTGCATCCTCGTCCTAGCTACTAATATAGCGCACACATCAATCCAGGATAAGATAACTCCAAAAATACATCGAGTGCTGGCTGGTAGCCTTTATGAGGCATTCTCTGGTCTCAAAACAAATCCAATTTCAATCCACGTATATTTGAAGGAGCGGGTACACTTACAGCCTATTACGCTCTGCCATCATGATAGGCTCTAGGGCTATATTAGCTTCTCTATTCTCCAGCTGTACATCACTGCAAGATAGAAATGTGTGAGAATTAGAGAGAGCACGCGTAATACTACGCTAATAATAGTAGTGTGGTGACAATTCCCAAGAGGAAGATAAGGGAGGGGAAATATCTGGCCGGGAAATGCGAGCGGTGATTCACAGGACGTCAGCATGCCATGTGGCAGCGGCTATTTGTAACGGCACTACGCTCATTGACTAGCTATTTGGTGACATCACTGGTCAGAGAGTGGCTATTTGGAGGCAAAGAATCTCAGTTCCATATATAGGAGGTGCTGTTTGGGCGACAGACGCAGAGCTGGCCCACCGATTGACATCAATCACTGCTGCGCTGTTGAGGTAAATTGCTGTACAGGGCGAAGCTGATTCGCTGTTTATTAATAGCCGGGAGGTATTTCTTAGGATTCACCCTCGCAGGTTGACTGGATGATCAGAGTTGAGCTAAAGGGCAGTGAAATGAGCGGAAGATGCCCCTTTGACTAGATGGGAGAGTGATTAAACAAGAAAATAAGAAATATTGTGATTGAATAAAGCTGTGCAGTTTAACAGATGAAGAGTGGAGAGTCAAGAGAATCTGAGATGCTGCTGTGGAATGAAGGCCGGAAACAGACACCCAGACAGACATGGGCTAGTTCAAGAACCTATGCCGATAACTCAGTCGTCAGAAATAAAAGCAAACTGCTTCATAGTAGTGGTAGAGATAATAGTTTAGATTTAGACTGTGATCCTTGACATACTTTTCTACCTCAGGTGTGCGTAGTTATACAAGGACAGAAATAAGCAATGAGCTGAGGCTACAGGTGGCAAACCGGATTATCTAAGTGATAGAGTTAACAATGAGAGTGAACCGGCTGTAAGGGCATGAGGGTGTATACAGGCATCGTCAGCGCCACAATGTTCTATATTATAGGGTCTGCCCAAGTCGATAACAACGGCCAGAAAATAAATATGTTTAAATTTTGCTTCCACTACAAAGTGGAAGTTGACAAACTGCAAAGCCCCACCTACACCGGGGTGGCTTGCCTGTACCTTCAGTCAATGCATAAGGAGTTTGTGATGCAGTATAGTCTACTGGACTCAAACCTACAGAAAATGATCAAAAACTTCACATGAGCCGAGACTGAGCAATCAACTGGAGATAAGAGCAGGTAGAAGAAATCAATCACCCATATTGGTTACATATGGAGACTGTCCCAGCTAAAACAGTCAACCTGATCACCATTGCTAGCAAATAACACGAGTGCATCTCTCTGGTGAACTCAGTATCACGCCTTCACGAGTATCACAC
>ERZ1740065.1591-NODE-1591-length-13733-cov-12.262977_pt1 | contig 13733 bp, 11 predicted proteins | sample MGYA00581738_ERZ1740065 | MGnify/ENA primary metagenome ERZ1740065 (study PRJEB43018, sample SAMN04849749) | marine metagenome | isolation source: floating plastic debris | place: Pacific Ocean | collected 2008-09-01 | study: EMG produced TPA metagenomics... | reverse complement strand
CCCCCCCCCGTTTACAATATCTTGGCAATCATCATTTCAATGCATGCGTTACATCCCTCACAACCAATTAGTCTGACAGCAGTTGTCTTCTCTTGATCTGCCTTTACGGATGACTAAGCTGCTGGGATTTGTCTTCCCTTGAATAAGACTTCCATACCAGAGTGTGAAAGGAGTCCTGCTTGGCCGACTGAAGTTCGGATGAGATTTTCTCTATGAGAAGAGGTACGCAGTAGAGGGAGAACAGACGAGTCGATGACATCACCGCTCTCAGATCGTCACAGAGCTGTTGCCGTGTCACTTGAAAAGCCTCCCCCGGCGGCTACAACATGGTGGTCCTGTGATGACCTTCACTGATATGGCGACATAAGACGGTTCAGAGTGTGAGAAGTAACATAGTGATGATCCACATTCTGTAAAAATGGAATCATTAGCGGTAGAAATATTTAACGTTTCCCCAAAATGAGCATAATAGCGAGAAAAAATGTTAGCGTTTGTGGATGGAGTCCATTCCAGAAATAGAGTAGAAATATATCCCTAACTGAAAAATCAGCACCTATGAAGTCACGAACATACCTACGATCATCGAGGTGTTTTTTATTAAGTATGAGATGAAAACTCCGAGAAATTGTCATGGTGTGACAACTCCGATGGAAACTTGGTAATTATCATTACCGATTTCCTGCAAATCGCTAAATATTTTTTCATGCTAAATTTTCCACTTTTACAGTATGCCATACCTGGAAATACCTGGAAATACTGTAAAAGTAGAACCTTTAACGTGGAAACATATTTAACAAATATAGCGATTCACTATCGATAAATCCAACCAATTTTCTTTTGGAATTGTCGCATCATGACAACGTTTTGGAGTTGTCATCTCATCGTTGACATAACCGATGATGATCGTCATCATGGGCATGCTTATGATGTTAGATGCTGATTGTTGTGGTGGGGAAGTACTTCCACTCCATTTTCTAAAAGGAGTTCATCAACAAAGGCTAATATTTCTTTGCACTGTTACGCTTATTTTTGGCAAACGTTAGATATTTGGCCAGTTTACGGTACCCGCGCAGTTAAGTATTTGTGAACTTTTACTGGAAAGAGTGTTTTGACATTTTTGGGATGAAGTGATATTTTTTAAATCCGTCGTACAGGTTTGATTTCCAGTGGAAAATTTAAAATGAAGGCAATCTGTTTTGCTTTCCAAATTATTTCTACATAAAACTACTGTAAGAGTGGAAAATTTAGAAGCGGAAAAATATTTAGCGATTTGAAGGAAATTGGTAATGAGAACTATAACTAAGTTTCGATCGGAGCTGTTGCATTATGACAACTTTTTGGAGTTGTCATCTCATGGTTAATAGGAAACTGCCCGATGATTGTAGGCATGTTCATGACTTCATAGATGCCAATTTTTTTTACTGGGGAGGTATTTCTACTCTATTTTTGAAATGAGCTCTATCCACAAGCGCTAACATTTTTTCTCGCTACGCTACTAGGCTCATTTTGTCAGAGCGTTAAATACGTCTACTGCTAACGATTGCACTGTTACATTAGCTGTAGATTTCCCAGCACTGTGGATACATTACCGATGGAGGAAATTATCGAACTCAATGAGCCCAATGAACTCACTGGAGTGAAATCGACTGGAAAGTAGCAGGCCGTAACTTCAAACAGGTCCTCACAGCAGACACCTACAACAGGGAAACAGCTGTCACTACACTGCCAGGATCGTTCGCTCGTGGGTGTTACCGTGTACTCCTGCAGCGGACATATTGGAACATCAGGATTAAGCCATGATAGCAAAACAGGTGAAAAAGAATAATTGGTAGTATTGGGTACTGACAACAGGTACTGACACTGGGTACTGACACTGGGTACTGACACGTGGGAAAGCTAATACGCACCGATAGGGAAGTGTGCAATGACATTACGTGTTAGCCGAAACACCATGGTGAGCACCCTAGGATCTTTCTCTCCATCAATCATCTGTATGTATCCAAGTGGGACGTTTTCCTTCATCAGCAAGAGTGCTACAGAATATGGTACAGTAGACACCTTCAATACATCAGTAGGTACTGACATCCGGCACCAGTGAAGCATACATCAGCATCACCTATCATCCATCAGACTAAATCTGTCTGCCTATCTATAACTAGAATAGACGGATATCCAGCTATTATCGGGCACTGGGCAGAATTAGGAGTTGTCTCCACCACAAGCAGACCAATTCACACAAGTCATAAGGCGATTCTGCACAAGAACTACCATAGCTCCCCAACTATTAGCAGTTGGAAGTATTTAGTCCGATATTATATCTACAAGGAGCCTTCTAGAGGGCGAGTGATAGGTCCCAACCCTCCCTGCTATATCCAGTACCAACGAGACAGAAAACTCTCCTCAATGAGGGATACGATGCTATAGTATACTGATGTATATAGACTCTTGTTGATCAGAAAGTGAGTGAGTGATTGGCGAATGGGACAGAGGAATTTTACAACTCTATAACTTGGAATGTCCAATGATAGCCGAGTAAAGTATCATGATGCAGAAGTACGTTGACATTTAGAGTTGTACTCTCTTGCAAAATTTTCCATCCACATCAAATACTCTGCCTTTCTTAGACTGAAAGATTTCAATGACTTCATGGCAGCTACCTCACACAGCTGAGAGATGCTCGTAGAAGAAGAAGAGTTCAACTACTTTAGTCTTCATTCAACTTAAGCCTGGCTCACATACATGCCGCAGTAGCATCTCACGAGTTACCGCAGAGCAGTGTTGTTTATCCCACGATTGCATTCACATAGATCATAGCTGCTTGCACTATCGCAAGCTTCATCCGCATAAAAGTTCAGTACCAGATCAGATGAGTTCCAGCTCGCTCATGCACCATCACACTACATCACACTACGAAGGCTTGCGAGATGTGTAAGATGTGAACCAGGCTTTATATCTTTGTCTAGACTACCAACCATCAAGCTTCTTCTGCATCAGATTAGCTAAGATCTGGAAGGCGAGCTGGCGATGAACTTGTAGAAGAGTCTGCGTTTCAGCATGTAGAAACATCGACTTCACCATAAACACGGCAGACATATCCGGCAGCTCTGTTCTCCTAGACTAAGTGAGGATATATTGAATCAAACAGAGCGTACATCGTGGGAATGCATATTTAGCCCTACTAACCAGTGGAAGGAATGCTCTTAACACATGCGGCACAATCGAGTGATGATCTTTTATTCTGTCACAGAAAAAGTCGCACAAAGGTTCTAAGTCTTCTGTTGGCAAGCTCTTCATTTGATTTATAGTCTCTGCAAGGAGTCTGGTGGCATTGCACCGAGTTGTTGTATCAGTCGACGTCAATGATGACCTACAAACAAATCATATCATAAATCAAACCATAACTTGATATTTGAGCAACAAACCCGGGGATTTAATCAAAAACTTGTTCCAAAAAAATCAGTAAGAGTTGATCTGAGAGCAGGCAAAGTCTGTAACGCTAGGCCTCTGACCCAGCTCAGCCGCCCTGGACAAACACATCGAGCAATGAAAAACGTTCGTTCAAACCAGACCATGATAAAAAGACATACCCCATTTTCTCCACCAATTCTAGTGTCTGGATATCCTGGCTATCGACAGCTGCAAAATCAGCGAAACATTATCAACGCGAATTGTGCATGCTGCTAATTACTGTATTCAGTATCAGTATACCTTCAACAACAGTAGCCACATCCTGATCATTTGGTTCTTGTATGAACCTATCTATGGCTTCCATAGCCGCAAGGTGTTCGAGAAGTCGATTTCCCCGGAGCACTATCGAAATCAAGTAATTTCAATTTTCCCCCAAACAGGTGTGCGAGTGGCGATGAACTGCCGGACATGGATGCACGCATGGAGGCTGACATGTTGAAATCCAGATGGGGTTGTGATTGGACAACATATTTATCACGCTTTCTCATTGGTTATCACGTTTCCAAAAAATCGGGAAGTTTTTTCCTCCGCGCACGCGCGCTGTAGCATAGTAATGAAGAATCTGGAGTAGTAGTTCTTCATCGTAAATTAACACAGAGTTCTTTTCCACCGTCACATGTTATGTGGGCCGTTGACAGTTCAACCTCAAGTCCCAATCTATGAGTGGTATGACTTCATTTACGATTTTAGTTCTTATAATATTTCTGAACGAAAAACTGTAGCTATCCACTCACCATTGGCAACGCACTGTTTATGCCTGCGTTATGTAGTATAGACGACAGACTCGTGTTCCTCCTGATCATATGCGATTGCTATCGCCACTATGCTAATATTGTCATCGAATACCATTTTAGCATCAACTCTGTCACTTCATGTGATAGTTTAGATTTGTCGTTTGTGTCCGTACACAGCAGAATATCGATAATGTTGTTCATCAGGCATTACTACTGACGAAACATGGGTTCGTGCCTCTCATCCGAGAATGAAGGTGGCGACACTCAACATCAGGCCTCCTCACGTAGTGGACGTAGAAGTGGAAATGGTGGTAATCCTAGTCAGCCAGGTACATATATAAAGTGTAGCGGACGAGTCGATACGTACTGCTGATCGATGCTCTTCGTTTGTCGTAGCCGAATCGGCCTTACTGCCACTCCCTATCGTGCATGCACCCACTCATATTTTCAGCTATTGGAAAAAATCAGCCATTGAAACATGATCTACCAAAGTGGAAGAGTGAGACACCATTGACTATGGGTCAGCTGATGAGTAAGAGAGATGAATTCTGGGACACAGCTCCAGCTTTTGAGGGGAGAAAGGAGATTTGGGATGCTTTGAAAGCCGCTGCAAGTGCTTGTGAGAACCGAGATTTTGATCTTGCGCAAGCAATATTGAATGGTGCCAACGTAACTATACCCTACGGTAAGTCCAGATGGTTAAGAAAGTATGGCCATAGATGACACAAATACTTCCTGCAACAACATTGCGTAAATGATGGATTTTAAATGATACGGATGGATTGAATATCGGTGTTTGTGTTGTTCAGGATATTTAACTGACTGCTACGACGAGTTGGGTAACAGGTACCAGCTACCTATCTACATTCTCAACCGTCCAGCCAACCTCGTCAGAGATGAGACGTCCGAGGGCTCGTCTGGCGACGTGCAGGAAAATGACCCCGGAGAGGAGGTCATCATCAAACTCCGTCTCTCCTCTGGCAAAGACTTGAAGCTTACAGTGAGAAGTCGACACACAATTGGCAAGATAAAGCGTATACTGGCCAAGGCAGAGAGTATCAGTCCTGACCAGAGGTGGTTCTACGGCGGCAAAGTGCTGCAAGACAAGCTCAAAATTGAGGACACAAACGTGCCCAAAGGTCACCTAATTCAGGTTATTCTACCACTCGAACAAAGTGCCAATACGATACAGCTAGATGACATGGGATCGGGCCAGCGAAGAGACCCCACCCCAGTCAGTTCCTAGTCCCTGTCCAACCAGCTGACTCGTGTGGTGACCGTCGTCATTGACATCTATACATCTCATACCACTCCCAATGGCTATTCTCGATACCAATCATATTACTGCGTTATCATTGTTATCGGTTTTTTTCTATTTTTATCATCCTTATGTCATTCAATGAAGGAGGGCTCAAGCTCTTTTTCTTGCATGAACTATTTTTCTTGACTTAAACCACTGATCTGCATTGATTTGCTTACTGTGCAGCTTGTGTACGCAAGTTTGGTTGGGAATACTGCAACGCAGTGACAATATTTATTCTTGTATACTGATACAAAGGACTGCAATCTTTAATCAAGTGATGCCATGACACATCCAATTAGGTTGCTTCTTATTACGATCGGTGTACCTGATTGGTTAGAATATATGATCACGATCATACTGCCTTTGGACTGAAAATAAAACATGAACATAATGGTGATCTCCATAGATGTGCCAGCTGATAACTTGATTCTGGCGCTGTCAAGTTAAATGCGATTGACGATGAGGCCTTCCCGGATGCTCACTGCTCGCATGCATAATTTATTGTGGCACAAACTGCTAGTACTGAGGTTGGGCATATCAAACTGATAACTGTCTTGTTTGATGGATTTGTGTATACATGCATATATGTAGGTAAGTTCAGAGTGCTGGCATGTGAATAATGATGTCTTGTCTGTGCGTGTGTTAAGTCATGGTGTTATTTATTCGGAGATGATATACAGCATCTCGAGCGTTATATTTGATCTCAAACTGCCTATTTCGAACGCCGAAGCAGTTCGATCGATTCAACGCGCGAAAGGACTTTAGTTTGACGCGCGTAAAATCGTAGAGGGGATATACGTGGACGTGCGATATTTGTAATCATGAAGAAAGTTCATTTTTCTCCACTTTTTCTCTTATTTTTTTCGCTGTATTTTCTGTCTTGTGAAGGAACAGGTTCATTCTATGATTTTACTGTGAATGATGCAAATGGCAAGCCAGTATCTTTATCAAAGTTCAAAGGAAAGGTGAGGTGCCATTCGTGTAATCTAATCTTATCTACTTGGGGCAATTTTTTTATTTGTTTGATAACGATGTTTTCTAGGTTTCTTTGGTGACCAATGTTGCGTCACACTGTGGATTCACTGATAAACATTACAAGGATTATGTTGCTCTACAGTCAGAGGTGGGCAGCTTCCTCAACATACTGGCCTTCCCCTGCAATCAGTTTGGTCAGCAAGAGCCTGAGGTGAGGCATGTACTGGTAGCAAATGGAACTGTTTGCTTCGACTGGTACTAGTACTCATGGTTACATTGGTACTGATGCTCCTTGAATATCGCACTCTAATTGCCATGAGCCACTTCTTATTGATTGGCTGCATACATTCTCCTTTCAAAGGACGTGTCAACTATCATCTCCAACATGAAGGACAAATATGATGTGAACTTTGAGATCTTCGAAAAGGTTGATGTACTGGGAAAAAATGTACCAGATGCCTGGAAGTTCCTTATCAGTAAGCACTACTCTATGTGTGTTCTTTATGTAGATGTGTAGGGTAGGGTCAAGGTCAAAACAGACCTAAGATAATCCCTCAACACAGGTTGGTATATTCTCGATTATAGGTGAGTCAAAGACCAAGCCACAATGGAACTTCTATAAGTACCTAGTCAACGCAGATGGCCAGGTTCGGGGAGGTTGGGGACCCAACGTCAGCATTGAGCAACTGAAAGAATTCATAAAGGATGCTGAGATGCTGCAAATACTTAAAGAGAGAGAAGCCAGAAGATCCCACAGCGAACTGTAGTCTCCCAAAGCGCCGTATTCCCTCTGCATTCATTGTTCATGAGGTTAGGTCAGTTTCCATCTTATATATCATGTGCATTATAAAGTGTGTTGGATGCTAGGCAAAGATTTTTTATTTTTGACCTACTTACACGTCTTACTTCTGAGGGAATATGGAAAGACCTGCTAGTCAAACTCACTCTGCCCCTTGTATCAAGAATTCACTAATGCTCTACTACTTAACCAAGCTCATTCCTCTCAAAAATATACTCCCCAATTGAATTCTCTCTTATTTATTTACATCTGACCGAATTCATGCAACACATAGAAAAATAGAGACACCCAAAACATTAAAGAGATCACATGGTGAAGCAAGCACTCGGTAAATCAAGATGGTTGTAGCATGTGAAGTATTTCTGTATACTGGGATTTTTTGCCCTGGAATATTATATGTACAAAGATTCCAGGAAACTTCACCAGAAACATTTTTGCGATTGAAAAATTAGATTTAAAATTCATGACTATATATACTATATATAGTCATATAGTATATATAAATATAACTATCGACATGTTTTGAAAAAATGTACAAACATTCGCAGAAAAATTCCCTGGCGAAAAAAATTCCAGTATACAGTGAATTGTCTATCATAAAATGTAGCACCAAAATGCAGCGATTTTGAGAGAAGAGATCCGATAGGTCTTGAGCCTCCGCATCTGACCGAGACATCAGGTCACGTCTCGCTGCAAATCATGCGGCTATGTCCTGGTCCGTCACAAAGATGTGACACTGTCATGATCGTCTTCATCAGATGCTGTGACAGCGTTGGGATGTGCCGTCCCCGTCTGCACTTCCAGTATCACGGTAGCCTTAGCCTTCACTGTCATGGGCTAAAGCAAAACGCAACCAAGTTAAAACGCTTGGAGTACACAGAACTTACACCGACCTGCCTAGAAACTGAGAGCAACCTGGCGCCGCATGTGGTCGCCTTGCCCTTAAGGCACAACAATTTCTCAATGCACATGACACATGACCTTGAGATTTTAACTAGCTTTTAGCTAACAATGACATGGCAGGAACTAGACATACCGTCTGAGATCCAGGAGGGACGGCCATCACTTCCCGATTGGAGACGTGTGATTGTTCCTCTGATATGGTGGAGAGGGTGGGTTCTGAGTCCACCCTCTTTGCAGATCGAGAACTGCGTCTACCTGCCTTCCTCTGCTTAGGCGAAGACGGAGGCGAAGGTTCTGGCGTTGGCGGTTCGATCTGGTCGGCAGACGGATCATGTGGTCTTATTTCTCCGGCAGGACCACACACACACAGCAGAACAGGCAGGAATACTAGGCCATTAAATAGACCGAGAACAACGAGCGCCAGTAGACACAGGAAGAAATACCTGTAAACGGAGTCAGTAGAGAGGATATAGAGGGCATGGCTGCTGACAAACAGAAGATGGAATCGTTTGATTGGTACTTACTTGACAATGAAACCAAACTCTGAGGCAGCGAGCATCGCGACACCGAGTAGCGTAGACATGGCTCCGTGTGTGACAGGGGCAAACATGTGGGAGAGGGCGCGTCCGGTCCGCACTGATCGCGTGCCAATCGCCGTTAGGAACCCAGTCAGCATGTGGATGGTAAATTCGACGCCGATTCCGACGGACGTGACGAGGATGACGACAGGAATGGCACTGAGCTGAATGCCGAGATATCCCATGAAGCCGAAGAGCTCAGTAGTGGTTATCGTCAGCGTGACGACCAATAGGAACGCAGCGAGCGGGTTCATTAACATGAATGTCACAATGAGAAACACGGCTACCAGTATGACGACGAGAGAAATGAGCAGGTAGAACCGAATGTTCAGATATTGCTCCCAGAATGTGAAGACGACTCCCGATGGATAGTTTGGCAGGCCCTGGTCGACATAATTTTCGCAGATCGTGCGAACTTCTCGTATGGTGGCTATGACGTCTGCTGTACTGCCCAGATTGTGTAGGTAGTAAGGAATGCGGGCGAATGTGATTGGCGGAGCCTGAGGAATGACGAGGTCAACGTCGGTTGAAACATGAATCCAGGTCTCTCCTTCAGGGTTTATCAGCGACAGAGAGACTTCGTAAGCGAGCGGTTCGTTCGATCGCCAGGCGGTGAGGTAGTTATAAAACGCATCAGACATGATGTAGCCATCACTGTCGACGAGCCTCACGCTGCCGACGCGCGATTTGTCAATCGGCTGATTGGTGTCACCCGTCTGCACAATCAGCTTGTACGCTAGGATTGTCTCGACAGATGCGTTGTTGGTCCAACCGTTTGTATCAACGTTTCCATTAGCAAGGTCTACGTCAAACCTAGTCTGCAGGTCTGAAAACAGTGGAGAACTCGGTGAAACAAGGTTCAATGGCACAGTAGCCAATCAAAATACACCTGCACTCACCGAGCAGCCAGTCAGCCATAAGGTTCAACCAGGAGTCTAAGGCGGGCGCGTCACCCTTCTTAATGACATTTTCCAGACTGCCCACCTCCTGGTACAAGTCATGCAGTAGCTTCTGACCGTCCTTCAGGTGATAGTCGTAGTTATCCTACGGGTGAATGAACAGCTAAACGTAAAGTAATAATAGAAAAAACATGAATAGCAATAATGGGTAATAGTAACAATATTAGTAACAATATTAGTAACAATATTAGTAACAATATTAGTAACAATATTAGTAACAATATTAGTAATAATAATAATAATAAAAATACCATAGACACTGTTATCTTCTTAGCAAACAGTTCTAGGACACCATGTGAACAAGCGACATGTCACAAGGTCGCGAACTCGCTTATTAAGCTTAATAGCAATGATAACATTTCAAAATCTTCTGCAGTCGCATTGATATGATTATAATTATTAGGGAATTAGTGTGAGCAGCTATGTCGATGGTAATAATAGCCCTATTTCCCGACAATGTCTATAATCGAGTGCGAGACAGTAGACAGTAAACGCACGCACCTTTGTAACAATATACATGTCGTAAAACCCAAAGTAGTCGCTCTGCGCTTTCAGAAACTTGTACTCATTGGTGCCTTCTGGTACGACCTCAGTGACATCCATGCCATCTTGGACCTGCGCATAGACATCACAATCATACAATTGATTCAGATGTCAGTGTCGGGTCACATCATCTCAATAATATATGTCATAGCCAATCAGCCAAGGTGTTACAGTATAGTGTTGTTACAGCAGCACTGATAGGACTGAGGCAGTCAGAGGATGTAGTTATTTACCAGACTGATGCCAAAGGCAGAAGCTCCGATCAGACCAATCGTAATTAGACAGACGACTGCTTGAAACGCCTTCTTTTCCATCAGTGGAATGTAAAACTTCTTCACGAGCCAAGTAAGAGAGCACGACTCCTTACATTGATTGCCTGCAGACGACAGTGGAGTAACATACAGTCACAACAGAGCACGGGCAGTCTAAGCACTAGTGAGTCCACTTACTGCATTTACAGTTGCAGACCGGTTGGCTGCCCGTAAGGTTCTGTTTCGAACTGCTGCAGCTAGCTTCCGCGTCTGAGTAAGGAGGCGGCGGAGTGTCAGCGTCAACTGCAACAAAGCAAGAATTCTGCATGCCTCGAGGCTGGAGGCACCCAATCTCACAGATTGAAGAGAGCTGTGTCACGCTTACGGGCGAGATTGTCGTTTCCCAACTTGTTCTCAAACTCCTGTGCGCTGATGGTGCTGTCCTGAACTTTGTTGCACTTTGTTGCCTCAAAGCAGCAGAGCACGTCGATCCTAAATTCCTTTATCCTCCAGGCGTCAAAACTGAGGAACGCGGGGAACACGAGCAGCATGGTGGCCAGGTTGACGATGAGCAGTATTCCCACCTGACGGCAAATATCGTCATTATCGATCAAATGAGAAACGGGAGGAAAGACAAGAGGAGTTACTCGCGCATCGAACGTACAAAAGAGAACCCGATACAAAGAAAACAGCGCCTACCTGCAATGAAAACATGCGCAGAGCTGGTATGGGCACGACAGCTGCGATGAGAAACGCTCCAGAGTTGCTGATGGAAGTGAGCAGTACGGTGCAGCCAGTCCTCTTCAGCAGTTCGCCAGTCTGGTGCTGAAACAAAGCCAGACACTCGTCAACAGGTCAACGGCAGGTACTTCCTCTGTCTCTACATGGAGTACGGACACAAACACCGTACAAAAACTCAGACTAGAAAAATAGTCTAGAGACACTGGAGAGAGATGAAGAAAGACTTGGCAGCGAGAGCAAATCAAAGATACAGCTTATGGGGGGAAGCCATACCATGTTTTACCAGGGCGTTTGTTATTTCTCTTGTTGAAACACCGAAAAGCTGTAAGCCCAAATCTGATTTGAGCCTCTCTTGGCTTTTCTTTCTTGCTAACACATCAGCTTATAATTACAGCTAGAGCTCTTCTAATTCCTTCATTTATAGAAAGCCATGTTTGACGGGAGTTTAGGTAAAGCCCGTGGGGCTTTAGTTAAGTGAGGGGGCATGAAATTGGTAAAACACAGTATTTGATAGTCAAATTTCTCATATCTACGCGGTCTGCCACATCAGCCGAGACTCTTACCTCATGGCAGGCTGCAATTCAATCGGAGAATTTCGTAAAACCATGAATCGTACATGATAGTATATTTATTTGCACTACCCGATTGCGTGACCTGTACCTTGTATGCGATGTGGTTGGTGAGGCTGTTCTCAGCAAAGGCGTACGCCATAAGGAACATGTCGTCCACACCGAGCCCAAGCGCCAGAAACGGCACGATCTGAGTGGTGGTGGCGTTGAACGGCAGCTGGAGGAGCGAGCAGAGGCCGAGACCGGCGACGACACTCAGCGAGATGAGGAAGACTCCGACTATGGCTGCGCTGGCATGTGATTGGACAGCGTCGTACACATTCATCAATGATATTATGGAGTAGACGAGCTGGAGAGAGAGAGAGAGAAAGAGAGACGTAAGGAAGTGTGAGGCTGAGTAAGCCAACGGTGGGGTATGTAGAGGGTCGATGAGAGGCCTCTCCATGACAGAGCAACTGGTCTGTCGATGAGAGGCCTCTCTATGACAGAGCAACTGGTCTGTCAGAAAGAATTAGTAGGGTGAGTGGGGACTAGATAGAGATAGTCAGGCTTGATGAGATCAGTGGGGTCAGACAGATGGATGTGGGGTCAGAAGGATGGATGTGGGGTCAGACGGATGGCTGTGGGGTCAGACGTGGGGTCAGACGGATGGACGTCGGGTCAGACAAAGGTTAGACGGATGGACATGGGGTCAGACGGATGAATTTGGATAGGAGTACCATGAGCGCGTAGCCGATGCCGAGGGTGAGGTAGGAGGCGTCCGTAAAGCTTTCTATCAGGTTATTAAGTGACGCCTGCGAGAAGCAGCTCATACTGTCGTCACTCTCCTCCCCGCTATCATACGACACCACAGCCTCGGTAAACTTCGTCTGAAACACCTGAAAACAGACAAAAATTCATACGTCAGATAAAGCGTGACATGGTCACGTCATCACATAGACTGCTCACCTGCAGTATCTGAGTGGCTTTCTCCTGCGTCCAGTCGATAGAGCTGACCTCAGCGGAGCCTTTGTGACGTTCATACAGATCTACATCTCCCAACAGCTGTACCACTGTCTGCATCGCCATACCCGACGTGAGGACGTCACTGCGGTTTTTTGTTATACCTGACAGAGAAAAAAATACCCATTCATGACACACTGCTTGCTTTTACGAAGGGCAGCTGCACTAGGATGGCATCTAGTGGCCATTTACCTCCAATGATCAGATCCTCCTCCCAGTGCATGTAGGTGGGTGCAAAACCGTCGCAGCCGCCATTTAGCAGCTGTGCCACCGAGTCAGACGCCATCGAGGCGGCAGACCGGTAATTTGGCGCTGTTGTTGGACAATCAGGGTCAAACGCATTGAGACAGGGTTTCTCCTGATAGCCTGAGTTCACGCCAGCCTGTAGTATTATAGGACTGTAATTATAGTGAAAGCACAAAACGCCTGCAATTTGACTGCGAGGTGTGAACAGTTAACAACTAGGGGAGCCACTTCGGTCTTAGCAAATTAATGGCCTTCTAACTAACCACAGACCTTGTGAGGTCTCTCGGCCACACACAGACACTGACTGGGTGATAATGTCAGACCACACACAGAGCCCCTTACCCGAAGCAGCACTGACTTGATGCTCCCAAAGTCAATGCCGAGCATATTCTCGAAGGTAGTGATCAGGCCTAATGGATCGAGATTGGTCCACAGGAGAGGCGGTATCCCAAAACCTGGCGGACTGTAATGGAGAGAGAGCTGTAGTACATCGGTCTACTATACACTCCTAACTTTTTACTCCTAACTATACACGCCTAACTATATACTCCTAACGGAGGCTTCACATACATCACAACTATAGTGAGGTATATGCCATCTCGAAGGCGGGGCGGGGGGGGGGGGGAGGGGGGGGGGGGGGGGGGGGGGGGGGGGGGGGGGGG
>ERZ1740065.1590-NODE-1590-length-13742-cov-6.835026_pt1 | contig 13742 bp, 16 predicted proteins | sample MGYA00581738_ERZ1740065 | MGnify/ENA primary metagenome ERZ1740065 (study PRJEB43018, sample SAMN04849749) | marine metagenome | isolation source: floating plastic debris | place: Pacific Ocean | collected 2008-09-01 | study: EMG produced TPA metagenomics... | reverse complement strand
CTGCGACCCACTGATTAAAAGTCAGTTGCTCTACCAACTGAGCTAACGGCCCACTAGGCGTCGTACTTAGAAAGGTGCTGAGCGGGGGTCAAGCCCTTATTCCGCGTTTTTGCAAGGACATACTGGATAGTTTTGCCGCATCAGCTTATATGGCCGAAATGCGTGGTCACGACCATATCGAGCTGCCCTTTATGAAGATGCATGGGCTTGGAAACGACTTTGTCGTGATCGATGCGCGTGCGCAGCAGATCGATATCACCGCAAACCTCGCGCGGGCTCTGGGAGATCGGCATCGCGGGGTCGGATTCGATCAGCTTGCCGTGATGACAAAGGTCGCCGACACACTGCATCTGACCTTCTTCAATTCTGACGGAACACGTGCCGCCGCTTGCGGCAATGCAACGCGCTGCGTCGCGCGTCACGTGATGGAGGAAACTGGGCTGGACAGACTGGACCTGATAACAGAACGTGGCACCCTCTCGGCGCGTGACGCCGGAAACGGGCTCACGTCCGTCAACATGGGCCAACCGCAGCTGAGCTGGTCCGGCATTCCGCTGTCACAGGAGCTGGATACACTCTCACTGCCCATCGAGGGTGCACCTGTTGCCACCGGCATGGGCAATCCACACTGCACCTTCTTTGTTGCGGATGTGGACGATGTTGATCTTGCGGCATTCGGTGCAAGACATGAACATCACCCGCTCTTCCCGGAACGCACGAATGTGCAGATCGCACAGATCACAGGACCGGACCAAATTCGTATGCGGGTTTGGGAACGCGGAGTCGGAATTACACTGGCATCGGGCTCTTCGAGCTGCGCGACGGCCGTTGCGGCGGCCCGCCGGGGCCTGACAGGACGCGCCGTACAAATTGAGCTGGACGGTGGTATGCTGTCCGTTGATTGGCGTGAAGATGGCGTCTGGATGACCGGTCCGACAACACATGTGTTCAATGGAACACTCACCCCCGGCTTTCTGGCCTCCTTGTCATGAGCGCGCCCGTGTTTTCGACCATGGGCTGCCGCCTGAATGCCTATGAGACAGAGGCGATGAAGGAACTGGCCCGGGATGCGGGGCTCGACAATGCGATTGTCGTGAACACATGTGCCGTAACCGCCGAAGCGGTGCGCAAAGCCAGACAGGACATCCGCAAGCTTCGCCGCGCCCATCCGGATGCGCGGCTGATTGTGACAGGCTGCGCCGCCCAGACCGAACCCGAGACCTTTGCGCAGATGGCAGAGGTCGATGCGGTCATCGGGAACACCGAAAAGATGCAGGGCTCGACCTGGCAGGCGCTGGCCGCCGATTTCATCGGCGAGACCGAAAGCCTGCAGGTTGATGACATCATGTCGGTCACGGAAACGGCTGGTCACCTGATCGACGGTTTCGGCACACGCAGTCGCGCCTATGTTCAGGTTCAGAATGGCTGCGATCACCGCTGTACATTCTGCATCATCCCCTTTGGCCGCGGGAACTCTCGCTCCGTACCGGCTGGCGTCGTGGTCGATCAGGTCAAACGACTTGTCGACAAGGGGTATCACGAGGTTGTCCTGACCGGCGTGGATCTGACCAGTTGGGGTGCCGATCTGCCAGCCACGCCGAAACTGGGCGATCTGGTCATGCGCATCCTGCGCCTGGTGCCGGATTTACCCCGATTGCGGATCAGCTCCATCGACAGCATCGAAGTCGATGAAAACCTGATGCTGGCCATCGCGACAGAGCCGCGCCTGATGCCACATCTTCACCTGTCGCTGCAACACGGCGATGACATGATCCTGAAACGCATGAAGCGGCGCCATCTGCGCGATGATGCAATCCGATTTGCGCAAGAGGCGCGCGTCCTGCGCCCGGACATGACATTTGGCGCGGATATCATTGCGGGATTCCCAACCGAAACCGAAGCGATGTTCGAGAACTCGCTCGCGCTTGTCACCGAGTGCGACCTGACGTGGTTACATGTCTTCCCCTATTCGCCGCGCCCCGGCACTCCGGCAGCGCGGATGCCCGCAGTCGCGGGGCCCTTGATCAAGGAACGTGCCGCCCGCCTGCGCCAGCGCGGCACTGAACAGGTAAACCGGCATCTTGCCGAGCAGGTCGGCAAAACACATCAGGTTCTCATGGAAAGCGATAGCATGGGACGCACGGAACAGTTTTGCCCCGTGCACGTCGAGCGCCCGCGCCGTGAAGGTCAGATTTTTACCTTACAGATTACCGGCCACACCGCGGACTCGCTGGCCGCCTGAAGCGTGCGCCATCCGCAGGGCGGTCTAGAATTCTCGTGACAAAGCCTCTGAATGCTCGCTACTCTGAGAATACCTTGTGGGAGAGGTGTATTGAACGATCACATTGAGTGGGTCCTGGAAATGAACATCCAGGACGGAATGGCTGACGCCGTCCAGCCTTTGGTGGATGAAATGGTTACGGCAACCAAAGTGAACGAAGCCGGCGCACTTGCCTATGAATACCACCTGACAGAGGATGGAACCCGCTGCACGGTGCTGGAACGTTATGCCGACAATGACGCGGTGCTGACGCATCTGGACAACTTTGGCACATATTTTGCCGAGCGGTTTCTTACGGTCTTTGCGCCGGTTCGTTTCACCGTCTACGGACCTTCGAACGACTTGGTACGCGCGGCCCTGGCGCCGTTCGGCGCAACATTCGAGAGCCGTGTGAGCGGCTTTCACCGAATGTAAAAACGCCCGTTCCTTCGCTTCTTTCCCACGACCATCGGCTTTCGTCATTAACGGTGATACGCGTTGTGATTGAATGCCTTTGTATGGCAAGTTACGCTTGACCGCTCCGGGCATCAGGCACTGGAAAGAGAGAGACGATGATGGACACTGTCACATTGCCGAAGAGCGGGTTCTTGGCCCATGCATCTCAGGATCTGTCCGATCTGATGGCCTCTGTCGCGACAGAGGTTTCTCTGGACGAGGGAGAAGTCCTCTTTGAACAGGGAGACATTGGCGACACGCTATATGCCATCGTGTCGGGCTCCCTCGAATTCAGCGTGCTCTCTCGCGAAGGCCGCAAGCTGTCGCTTGATGTCATGCGCCCCGGGGCGCTTTTTGGCGAAATCGCTCTTTTTGACCCCGGCACCCGGACAGCCACGGTGACGGCCCTGGAGCCAACGCGACTGCGGGGCGTGAAGAATGCCGACATGCTGCGCGCCATTCGGAAAGCGCCGGATCTCGGCATCGACATGATCCAGCTGGCAGGCGAACGCATGCGCTGGATGAGCAGCCAGCTCAACGAGCAGGTCTTCCTGCCGATGCCTGCAAGATTGGCACGCAAAATCCTGTATCTGACACTGGACGGCTCAAAACACCTGGCGACGCTACCGCTGTCTCAATCCGAACTGGCTGAGTTCGTCGGCGCGACGCGCGAAGCGGTTTCAAAGACGCTTTCGCTGTGGAAACGGGCAGGTGTCATCGAAGCCTCGCGCGGCGGCGTGCGTGTCCTTGATCGTGAAGCGTTGCAGGTTATGGCGGACTTGCATCAGATTTAGCCTTCCCGTGTGAACGGTTTCACAGACCCCGATTCGAATTTGCGGCATGGTGGCTGCAGGTTGGGACAGAAAGTCCTGATCTGACCACTCCGGATTCCCGGACTGCACGGCAACAAAGGGGGTTGAAATGACACGCCGCAGCGAAAAACAGACCGATACAGCCAAGGTGGAGCCGGTGGCTTCTCCGGTGCGCGCAATGCTTGCATGGCTGGTGGAGGCGGATCGCGAATTTCGCGTTGCGCAATCCATGGTCGACAAGTTTCACCGCCGTTTTTGAGACGGGTGAAGACTGATGGCTGTAACGCTGACAATGAAAGCCGGTCCCGTCGTGACCCAGGCCCGGTTGGGTCCATTTTTCCGCCAACAACCGGCAAAGAAATTCGAGGAAAACGCGCCAAATGTGATCCAGTTCACATACGGCGATTCCCGATTAACGTATTGTTAACTCATTAGTGGTGACCGGTAGCGAGTAACCGCCTTGGTTTTCAAGGCCCAAGAGCTGGTAAAGAAAAGACGTTCAACGGTAAGGGACAGGAATGAGTGCACGGCAAAAGATGCTTTCAGCTGCCGATTAACCGTGACACCTCGGACCACCTGATTCTGACTCTCCCCAGGGTCTGTCATTAGCCTTCCTTGTGAAGGTGCAGACGGAAAACCCCCCGCGCGATCTCGCACGGGGGGTTTTTTCAGGTCGGTACGCTGAGCTTGAATGATCAGCCCTGTTCTTTCCCTTTCACAGGAGCCCAGAGGCGCTTGTTGGTCAGATACAGCAGAACCGAGAGCAGCGTGAGGAATACAACACCAACAAAGCCCGCCTGCTTGCGCGCCATCATCTTCGGCTCGGCCGTCCACATCAGGAAGGCAGAGACGTCTTCCGCGAGATGGTGCAGATCATTCTCGTGACCGTCCGCAAATTCGACATCTTCGCCGTAAAGGGGCGGCGCCATCGCAATCCATCCACCGGGGAAGGCCTTGTTCTCATAGAGGACCACACCAGCTTCTTCCTTCTCTTCACCGGTGTATTCGGTGAGCAGTGATGCAATGTACTCCGGTCCGCCGATACCTTTGAAGAACTGGTTGATCCCCAGCCCGTAGGGTCCATGAAAACCCGCGCGCGCCTTGGCCATCAGGCTGAGGTCGGGCGCGTTCTCCAAACCGGATTCCGGAAAGTGGTCAGATGGGACCGCTGTCCGGAAATCGTCAAGCTCCGGATCGAAGACCTCGAAGTTCTCCGCATAGGCGCGGACTTGATCCTCGGGCAACTCCGGGCCGCCCTCTTCTGCCAGAGCCCGGATCGGCACGATTTTAAGCCCGTGGCAAGCGGCGCAGACCTCGGTGTAGATCTGCAAACCCCGTTGCAACTGGTTCTGGTCGTAGGTGCCGAACGGACCTTCGAAGGAGAAGTCGAAATCTTCGACGTGCCCCGCGCCGCCTGCCGCCAGACCCGCCGTGGCCAGACCAAAGGCTGCCACAGCACTGAGTGTGAGTGTTCTGAACATGATCTGTTGGTCCTTTATTCAGCAGGTGCTTGCGAGTAACCGTCAGCCGCAGCCTCGGAAGATTTTGGATAATGTGCGTTGAAATCTTCTTCGATTGTCGCCGGCTGCGGAGCCGGTTTTTCGATCACGCCAAGAAGCGGCAGGATGACCAGGAAGTAGGCGAACCAATAAGCCGAGGCGATCAGCGAAATGGTGTTGAACGGCTCTTCCGCGGGCATCGCGCCCACCCACATCAGGACGAAGAAGTCAGCCACCAGCAAGGCAAACCACCATTTGAACATCGGACGATAGCGGCCCGAGCGTACGGAGGATGTATCCAGCCAGGGCGCCAGCGCCATCACCGCAATCGCACCGAACATCGCCATCACGCCGAAGAACTTGGCGTCAATGATGCCGCCGGTCACGAAGGAGGCGATTTGCACCACCCATACCTCGTCGGTGAAGGCCCGCAGGATCGCGTAGAACGGCAGGAAGTACCACTCCGGCACGATGTGCGCAGGCGTCGCGAGCGCGTTTGCCTCGATGTAGTTGTCCGGGTGGCCCAGGTAGTTCGGCATGAAGCCGACCACGGCAAAGAAGACAGCGAGGATGACCGCCAGTGCAAACAGGTCCTTGATGACGAAATAGGGCCAGAAAGGCAGCGTGTCTTTCTCGGCTTCTTCTTTCGAGGTGCGGCGCACTTCCACCCCGGTCGGATTGTTGTTGCCCGTCGTGTGGAACGCCCAGATGTGCACGATGACAAGCCCGGCAATCACGAAGGGCAGCAGATAATGGAGAGAGAAGAAGCGGTTGAGCGTCGCGTTATCCACCGCCGGTCCACCCAGCAGCCAGGTCTGCAGCGCATCACCGATGAACGGGATCGCGCCAAAGAGGCCGGTGATCACGGTCGCGCCCCAGAAGGACATCTGCCCCCAAGGCAGCACGTAACCCATGAAGGCCGTGCCCATCATCAGCAGGTAGATCAACATGCCGATGATCCAGGTGATCTCGCGGGGCGCCTTGTAGGACCCGTAGTAGAGGCCGCGGAAGATGTGTGCGTAAACCGCAACAAAGAACAGCGATGCGCCGTTAGAATGCAGATATCGCAGCATGTAGCCGCCATTGACGTTCCGCATGATGTGTTCGACCGAGGAGAAGGCGTGATCCACATGCGGCGTATAGTGCATCACCAGCACGATGCCGGTGACGATCTGCAGCACCAGCACGAAGGTCAGGACAATGCCCCAGATCCACATCCAGTTGAGGTTCTTGGGTGTCGGGATCATCAGCGTGTCGTACATGAGGCCAACAATCGGCAGGCGGCTGTGCAGCCACTTTTCACCGCCGGATTTTGGCTCGTAATGGTCGTGAGGAATTCCAGCCATCAGATCTCTCCCTTAACCGAGTTTGATCGTGGTTTCATCCACGAATTCTGCTGTTGGTACCGGCAGGTTCGTCGGCGCGGGGCCTTTCCGAATGCGGCCAGCTGTATCGTAATGCGATCCATGGCACGGGCAGAACCAGCCACCGAAATCACCTGCATCGCCGAGCGGCACACAGCCAAGGTGGGTGCAGACACCCATCATCACCAGCCATTCACCGGATTCGTCTAAGGCGCGGTTTTCATCGGATGCATCCGCATCTGCCGCGATGTTGGCATTCTCAGCACCCTGATCCGGCAGGTCGCTCAGGGCGACGTCACGCGCGGCGGAAATTTCTTCTTCGGTCCGACGGCGAATGAAAACGGGCTTGCCCAGCCACTTCACGGTCAGCTGCGTGCCGGGCTCGACACCGCTGACATCAACGCGGATCGAGGACAGCGCACGCACATCCGCGGAAGGGTTCATCTGGTTGACCAGTGGCCAGATGGCGGCACCGGCGGTAACCGCGCCAGCACCGGCCGTGGCGTAATAAAGGAAATCCCTGCGGGTGCCTTCGTGATCTTCTGCGTGGGACACGGGTTTGCTCCATTTCCAGGACCGGCGAACGGCCAATAAACAAGTTGGCCGCGACCAGCGCAGCCTTTCTCCAGCGGGTATGTAGCGCCGTGGTACCGTGACGTCTAGTAAACAAAGACGCGCAAACGGTCGCAGGGCCGCCCCAAATGCGGGTTTTCTAAGTCTATCTTGCGTGTAAATCGTTAATCGCGTCGGGAAACTATGTCGCAGGCGGTTTCGTCGCTTGCATCGACGGACGCGAATCAAAATCCGCATGCCATTGCGCCAGTGCTTCGTTCCCCGCCCGCCAATTGCGCGCATCATGCCGGAAATCCACGTAGGACAGGGCGCAGGCAACCGAAATGTGCCCCATATCCACCGGGCCGGACAGGTGGCTCATCCACCGGGCATTGAGCGCTGAAATCGCACGCGCCACCTTGGTCCACTGTGCTTCGATCCAGTCCCCATATTGCATATCTTTCGGACGCAGGCGGGTTTCATAGGCCATCGACACCGCGGAATCCATGATGCCATCACCTGTTGCCTCCAATGCCAGCGTCTCCCAACGGGACGCGCCGGCAGGGTACATTTTGCCGCCGTAGAGATCGTTCAGAAACGCAGTGATTACACGGCTGTCGTAGAGCGTCGTCCCGTTGTCCCGCACGAGCGCGGGCAGTTTTGCAAGCGGGTTGCTGGCGGCCAATCCTTCGTCGGATGCGAAGGCGGTGGAGGTGATGGTGGCCAGGTCTACCTCCTCTGCCTTGTCCAACTCGTGCAACAGCACGACCACTTTCCTGACAAAAGGCGACGCGGGAGAATGAAAGAGCTTCATGATCGTATCCTTTCCGGTTTGCCTGACAGTATCAGGGTCAGGTGCGCTGTCCATCGGCGCCGCGCATCAAGGCAGACAGAACCGCAAGATCGGTGCCGATCCCAAAGGCTTCCACGTGATCTGCCGCACGCATCCGCACATCATCCGGCTTGTTCTGGTTCAGCTTCCATGTGCCGTCCACACCTGTTACATCCATCCGGCATGGCACGATGGCCCGCATCATCCGGTCCATGACACCTTCCGACATTTTACCCGGTGTCCAGGGTGTTTTCGGCAGCAGTTTTTCTTCGAAAAAAGCAGATTGCCGATCCAGCAAGGCGTGCAGCTCTTCTTGTGGTCGCACCTCGATCGTGCCGGTCAGATGCACGGCGACATAGTTCCAGGTCGGCACCTGATCGATCACATCATACCAGTCCGGAGAGACATAGCTGTCCGGACCGGACACCGCGAGCCGCGCGGGGGTCGGTCCGCCCTTCAATGCCCGGGCAATCGGATTGGAGCGGAGCAAATGCAGCCAGAGCGTTTTCCCGTCCTCGTCGAGCAGAAACGGAATGTGGGACAGCCACGGCGCCTCTGCTCCACTGACCGCCAGAATGCCGAACGCCCGTTCGCGGGCATAGGCGAGATTGTCTTCGGCTTCATGTGTGTGAAATATGGGATTGGGATGCATTTTTCTGGCTCTGAGCTTGGGTACGATTCCTCTTGCAGCCTTTCAACCATATTGGCAAGCTTGCAGCATTCTCAGGGCGGGGTGGAATTCCCCACCGGCGGTATGGAGGCACAGCCCTTCGAGCCCGCGAGCGGCCTTTCACATGAAAGGTGTCCAGCAGATCTGGTGAGAGGCCAGAGCCGACGGTCACAGTCCGGATGAAAGAGAATGCGACAGCACGCGGCCCTCGGGCCGTGCGCCGTTGTGATCGCCTTGGGTGGACGTGTCTGAGCACAAGGAGATCACTATGACACACACCCGTTTCGCCTTCGTCAAAGCGCAGTGGCATGCCGATATCGTGGACCGCGCCTATGACGGGTTCACCCAGACAATTCCCGCCGCACAGGTGGACGTCTTTGACGTGCCCGGCGCGTTTGAAATGCCCTTGATGGCGCGGGACCTTGCCGCCTCCGGGCAATATGATGCCGTGATTTGCGCCGCTTTCGTGGTGGACGGCGGTATCTACCGCCATGACTTTGTCGCCCAGAGCGTCGTTGACGGTCTGATGCGTGCAGGCCTTGACACCGGCGTGCCCGTGCTGTCGGTTTCGCTGACGCCGCATCACTATCAGGAAACCGATCATCACAACGCGATCTACCGCGAGCATTTTGTCACCAAGGGCAGGGAGGCGGCGATGGCCGCCCTTGGTATCCTCAAGGCGCGCGAAGGGCTGCGGGCAAAAGCGGCCTAGCCGAGATAGGCTTGCAAGGCGGGCGGCGGGTTCTCCAGGAGAGCGTCTGCCGGTTGCGGTGCGTGCGCTCGCCCGCCTTCGACAAAGATCACGTCGTCCGCAATCCGCCGCACATCCTGCGGATCATGGGTGACCATCAGCAGCGTCGCGCCTGTCTCCCCGGTAAGATCATGCACGAGATCAAGCATCTCGTGGCGCAATGCGGGGCCGAGGGCTGCAAAGGGTTCATCGAGCAGGACAACCGGTCGATCCTGAACCAGAACCCGCGCGAGCGCCGCCCGGCTTTGCTGACCACCGGAAAGCTCACCGGGTCTGCGCTCCGACATATCCGCCAGACCGACCCGCTCCAGAGCGCGCTGAACACGCGCATGATCCTCTGTGCTCAGTTTCAGATCGGGACGGCAGCCCAAACCGATATTGAGCGCAATCGAAAGATGCGGGAAGAGATTGTTATCCTGAAACAGCATCGCCATGGGACGGTGACCCGGTGCGGTTCGGGTGATTTCGGTATCCTGCCACCAGAGCTTGCCGGACGTAAGTGGCAGAAACCCCCCAATGGCCCCCAAAAGCGTGGACTTACCAGCACCGGAGGGGCCGATCACGGCGGTCTTGCGGCCCGGTACGACGGAAAAGTCAGCCTGCAGCGCGAAACCGCCCTGCACGATCATGATCTCGTCAAGCCTCAGCATGCCTGCGCCCTCCCTTGTCGCAGACCCAGAAGAGCGAAAGCGCCATCGCCAGAAGCAAGAGCGCAGCCCCGGCCGCAGCCTCGGTCCGGTAGGCGCCCATCAGGCGGTACATTTGCAAAGGAAGCGTGGCGCGGTCGGGGTCTGCAAAGAGCGCGATCACTCCGAGATCGCCCACCGACAGCGCGCCGGTCAAACCGGCGGCAAACCCGATCTGCGCCCGCAGACGCGGCAGCACCAGCCAACGCCAGGCCGGCCATCCCCGCAGATTGAGAGACCGGGAGAGCCGGTCATAGGTCGTCAGCACATCGCGCATCGGCGGCACAAGAATGCGCAGGGCGAAAGGCAGCGCCATGAGCGCATTGATCAGCGCGGTGACCGGCAAGGCGAGCGGCACCGGGTCCGCAATTGGGTTGATCAGGATGAACCAGCCGGTACCGATCATCAGCGGCGAGGCCGAGAGGCCAATGAGCCCTATGGCCTCGGCACTGCCGCGACGGCGCGTGCTGATCCATCCCGCCATGGGCAGGGCGATCAACAGCAGTACGCAGATGCTCAGGAGCGCGACCCAAAGCGAATTACCCGCCGTGATCCAGACCCCCGCAGGCATTTCGGGCAGGCCTTTGAGCCCGGCAAGCGTGATGGCGAAAAGTGGCAGCAATAGAAACGCGCTGCCCAGGGCAATGACGCAACTGTCACCCCACGCCTGCCATCCCCCTCTTGCATCCCACCGGTGCACCTCCCGGTCGAGCCCGGCACTCAGCGGGAAGTTCGGAATGATCCAGAGTGCCACCAGTGCGGCGCTGCCTGCCAGGATCAGTTGAATGATCGACAGAAGCGACGCGCGGGCGAGATCGAAATCGAACCGGAAGGCCTGGTAGATCGCGAGCTCGATCGTCGTTGCACGCGGGCCGCCGCCCAATGTCAGGGCCACCGCGAAGCTGGTCAGGCAGATCACGAAAATCAGCGCCACGGCACCCGGCGCCACCTGCTTGATGAGCGGAAACTCAAGTGTCCGTCGCACTATCGCCGGCGGCAGATCGAGCTGTGCGGCGAGCCGAAAGCGCTCGGCGGGGATACTCTGCCAGCCTTGCAGCAGAAGCCGTGTTGCCAGGGGCAGATTGAAAAACACATGCGCCAGCACGACGCCGTGCAGCCCGTAAATCGACAGCCCGGGCAGGCCCAGCGCCTCCAGCGCCATATTGATCCAGCCAGTGCGGCCGAAGACAGCGAGCAGGCCCAGAACCGCCACGATCACCGGCAGGATAAACGGGGCGCCCAGCAGTGTGATCAGGATGCCGCGACCAACGAAACGCCGCCGGGCCAGTGCCCGTGCCAGCGGGATGGCGAAAGTCACTGAAATCAGTGCCGAAAGCGCCGCCTGTATGACGGTAAAGCGAATGGCTGCCCATTCCGCCGGGCCAAGCCCGCGCCCGACCTCGGCGCGCAGGCCCAGACCCACGAAAGACAGTAGCACCGCCACGACAACGAATACGCCCGCAGCGATGCCTGTGGTGCCGATTATTGGCTGAGCGCGCTGCGCCATGTCTCGATGGCCTGCGCCTTGCGGGCTTCCGCCTCATCCTCGGAATAGAAGAGTACCTTTTCCGGCAAAGGCAGCTCGGCCCAGCCTTCGGGCCACTGATCCTCCGGCAGGGCGGAGGGCAGCGACCAGTTTGCCGTCGGGATCATCTGCTGGAACTCGGCGCTCAGGACATAGGCCATGAACGCGTCCGCCAGTTCGGGCTGCTCGGTCCCCGCAATCTTGCCCACGGTTTCGACCATGAAGTAATGCCCTTCCGGGAAGATCGCGGCCTTCTTGGTGAAGTCCTCCTCGGCGAACATGTGATAGGCGGGGGACGTCGTGTAGCTCAGCACCATATCCACCTCGCCATCGGTGAACATGCCATAGCTCGCAGACCAATCCTTGGTCACGGTCAGGATCTTCGGCGCCAGCTTGGTCCAGACGTCAGAGGCTTTCTCGCCGTAGACCGCTTCGACCCAGAGAACGAGCGCCAGGCCAGAGATCGAGGTGCGCGGGTCCTGAATGACCAGCTTCACATCGTCGTCCATCTCCAAGAGCGCATCGAAGCTCGCGGGCGGCGTATCCATCGCGGTCTCATTGTAGATGAAGGCGGTGTGGCCGTAATTGAACGGCAGGAAGGTGTCATCGGTCCAGTCAATCGGCAGCGTCAGCGCGGAATTGTCCTGGCCATGCGGCGCAAACAGACCCGTGGCGCGCGCTTTCGCCGTCACGTCAGAGGTCAGGCCGATGACCACATCCGCCTTTGTCCGCTCGCCTTCAAGCAGCAGGCGCGGCAGCAGATCACCTGTGGCGAATTGCAGATCGCAATTGCACGTCGCCTCGAAGCCTTCCTCGATCTTCGGGCCCGGGCCCCATTCCGAGGTGAAATAGTCGCCTGCATAGACGGTCAGCACCGGCGTTTCGGCGCCCGCCTGGCTGGCCAACAGCAGGGTGGTTGCAAGAAGAGTTCTCCGCATGATCAATCCTTTCAAATGCGACGAACGGATGAAAGGATGATCAGCTCACCTTCCCTCCGCCGGTCTTAACCGGGTCAGGTTCTACGGGTCCGTGCGCAGCACATCTCAGCCGGATTGGCCCCCCGAGGTGAAATCAGAGGTAAGCGCTGGGGGGGCGATTGGCAAGCGATAAGCTCTTGAGGCGACGGGCAGGCGCAGCTAAGCACCGGGATCAAAGGAGCCTTCCCATGTCGATCAACAGCTTTGGCCATCTATTTCGTGTGACCACCTGGGGCGAGAGCCACGGGCCCGCACTGGGGGCGACGGTCGATGGCTGCCCGCCGGGCGTGCCCATCGATGAAGCGGCGATCCAACAGTGGATGGACAAACGCAAACCCGGACAGAACAAATACACAACGCAACGACGCGAAGCGGATGAGGTGAAAATCCTGTCCGGCGTTTTCGAGGGAATGACAACCGGCACGCCGGTGCAATTGCTGATCGAGAACACCGATCAGCGCTCGAAAGACTACGGCGACATCAAGGACAAGTTTCGCCCCGGCCACGCGGATATCACCTATTTCCAGAAATACGGCATTCGCGACTATCGCGGTGGCGGACGATCAAGCGCGCGCGAAACGGCGGCACGTGTTGCAGCGGGCGGTCTTGCGCGCGCGGCGATTGGGTCGCGCGCTCCGGGCGTTGAAATCAAGGGGTACATGACGCAGATGGGCCCGCATCAGATCAACCGCGATCAGTTTGACTGGGCACAGATTGACCGGAATCCATTCTGGGTTCCCGATGCAGAAGCAGCAAAAGAGTGGGCAGAGTATCTCGACGCACTACGCAAATCCGGCAGCTCGGTCGGCGCGGTGATCGAAGTGGTGGCACGCGGCGTGCCGGCCGGTCTCGGCGCCCCTATCTACGGCAAGCTGGATACCGATCTGGCGGCCGCGATGATGAGCATCAATGCCGTGAAGGGCGTCGAGATCGGAGAGGGGATGTCCGCGGCAATGCTCACCGGTGAGCTGAACGCGGATGAAATCACCATGGGCCCCGACGGCCCGATCTATTCATCGAACCACGCGGGCGGCATTCTGGGGGGCAGCAGCACCGGGCAGGACATCGTCGTGCGCTTCGCGGTCAAGCCCACCTCCAGCATTCTCACCACGCGCCGTACGATCACCAAGTCGGGCGAAGAAACCGAGATCATCACCAAGGGGCGTCATGATCCCTGTGTCGGCATTCGCGCCGTCCCGGTGGGCGAGGCCATGATGGCAAGTGTTTTGCTCGATCACATGCTGCTGCACCGAGGTCAGGTTGGCGTAAACCGCGGGCATATCGGCTAGGTCCACTCCATCTCAAGCAGGCGGGCGCCACTTTCGACGCTCTGCTCGACGATCCCCAGCGGCATGCGT